>Ga0136643_10009865_pt1 | contig 14072 bp, 7 predicted proteins | sample TergutLab28metaG_FD_96883 | JGI IMG/M metagenome (GOLD analysis project Ga0136643, IMG submission 96883) | Labiotermes labralis P1 segment gut microbial communities from Petit-Saut dam, French Guiana - Lab288 P1 (version 3) (version 3) | ecosystem: Host-associated > Arthropoda: Insects >... | reverse complement strand
GGTGAAGAAAGGTCGTAAATATGTCTAGTTGATCACATCCGTCCAGATACTGAGGGCTCACTGACAAGGCCAAGTGGCGATAATCCTCAAAATAGAGATGCAAGTCCTAAAAGCCTGTATTGGTAGACTTCAATACAACAATAATCATAACTTTTCCTCTTTAAAAATGTGAAGTAAATGGCGACATCTGCGAGCCTCTGGAACATTACGCAGCGTATAGTGGTAATTCCCTACCGACATTTCGGGACAGCCTACCGGCCCCATCGTCAAGGTCCAAGAAATGTTTAAACAACATGGCTTGCGTTATCATAACGTGGTAAGCGACCCACGCAGGATTTTAGAGTTTTATATAGGCCCTCATAAAAAAAAAAGTTGCACCTCATGATTGCTTTAATATTCACCGCAAAAACAACCTTAAATCTGAACAAAACTGAGTAACAAAATAACGTGTGATGATACGCCAGCAGAAAGTTGGATCTGCAATGCCAAATTCTCGAGCACGGTCTTTAGTTTCACGTATTACTGCAATTTTTGTTTATGCTTGGATCGCGGCCAGGCTCTCGTCGCTGCAGTCCGCACATGCAACGACGAGCGAATGGCTTCATCAATGTTCCTTTACTTAGAAACCACGTGTTTTTTTACAGCTGCATTGTTCTGGCACTTCGGGTTCACAAGAGGTGAGGCTGGAGGATGCAGTGTAGCAGTTAGCGCTCTTTACTTGCAACCCAAAGGTCTGGATTCGACTTCCGGTACCGCGACTGTCTTACTGAAGACTCGTAACACTTGCCCTCCACAAAAATGCTGAGGTATGCACAAAAAAGGCCACACCCACTATAAACTTTCCTAATCAGTCTTACCGCACCATTTTACGCTATAAAACCATGGAGATTAGAGAACATCATTATATAAACACACACAACATCAGCCACGACATTACATGAACAATTGCGGATAAGTGTTAATTCGAAAAACCTAAGTGTTCAGGAATGGTATAAAGGCTCACTTCCTACTGCCAGTGGCAACTGGCGAAGTGTAGCAAAATGCACATGGAAACTCCGAACTTATAACACTGTTTGACGTTCATACGGCCGTGCATCGTAATATATTTCTATAGTAAAACCAACTAGATGCACCAATGTATCAAGTTTATTATATTTTGGAATGACACTCTACATGTTTCGGACGGTCTCTCGGTCCATCATCAGGGGTTCAACACTGTACATACAGCAATAGGCATTTGTCAAACAGATACTGCTGTCTACCTGCTAGAGGGTACCCACTAGCAAGCAGACAGCAGTATCTGTTTGACAAATGCCTTTTGCTGTATGTACAGTCTTGAACTCCTGATGATGGACGGAAAGACCGTCCGAAGCATGTAGAGTGTCATTTCAAAATAAAATAAATTTGATACATTGGTGCATCTAGTTGGTTTTGACACACTGTGTACTTACGCATTCAACTGCCTGTGGGAAATAAGTGTAAACACCAGTTGAGATCGCAACTAAATCTTTCAGAAACCGGAATTACGAACGGGATTATGAAGAACGTAACAGAAAACTGTATAATGATATTAACAAGCCTTGTCAGCGGATATGTCTACGCAGGAACTGCATTCCCGAAGTTCAAATTACTGTCGAATACACAGACAAATCCGATCCTACGAATACTGAAGCCAAAGAATTACGATAACTGCGAGTCCTAAATAGGCCAGTACACTATGTTACGTACCAGAGAGGTTTTTGGTAAAGTTTCTTTTCAAAACTCTACTTTACTGCAGTGTTTTCTAACTTTTTTTCCTCGCGTACCGCTGTCACAATACAACATACGTACACGTTCCAATAGGTACTGCAAATATTAATGCCTGCTTTCAGGATACTGGTCTTTCGAGAGGCTTCGCTGGTTAGCAGGTGCCAGCCAGCGAAACAACAATGGTGTGGAAACCTCAAATTTCGCAGATGCTGATTTTCTAATTTAACGCGATTAGACGAAAGGGGAGTGTCTGCATTTATATTCCAAAAATGAAACAGTACCTTGGTATACCCTTTGCAAATGTTTCTACGTTTCAACACGTTTAAAACTATTCTAATAGTGCAATTAACGTTTCTAAATTTTAATTTTTGAAAAAAATAATCCTAAATTTCTTCGCGTATCACCGTTCGCCTACCACCAATGGTACGCGTACCACCGTTTGAAAAACACTTCTTTAAAGACAGGGCGAGATAGGTGACACTTCCTTCTGTCAAGTTTCCATCCCTGTACACAGATCTTAAGAACAGAATGAACAGAAGAGATGGCACAACGTTCCTACGGTACGAAGTTACAGTCCCGGGAGGGACAGGTTACCACCCTGTGCTTTGTGCTTTTATTCAGTACCTCCAGGAAAAAGAAGTTATCATTAATAAGCGGTAAGTGCGGTCTCCTACATACCTACTGTCACTGTACTGTCTTATTCGGTAATGTACATCCACCGACAGAAATTCGATCGAATGACTACGAATTTCAGTTCTCGCATCACAAGTTGGAGCTGCTACATTCAGGCCCACCTTGTTGCAGCACAGTGTATTTCGCACTGACTGTCTGACACTGAAGAGGAAGTTACTATGCCCCTTCGAAACGTCGGTAAATATTTGAAGGCATGACATCCCAGAATACATTATATTCATCAGCGCTGATATGAGAAACTCAAATCTCGGCCAGCAGAATTTGTTACGTAAGCCAACAACGGATCGCAACCGCTCCACCCTAAACCCACCCGACGTGATGTAATTATAGTTCATTGTAGTGGGCCTAATCGAACGCATCGCTCTGTTCAATATCGAATTACGTGCTAAGTGGTTGGCTGATTAACTACAGGTCACAGGCTAGGGTCACGGATTACGCAAGCCCTGTTTTCCTAAACACATTCTTGGCACGTCATTTACTTCAGTCATCAGGTGGGAAACACGTGGACTTTTGTCTTTCTCCGAAGAAAATGCCCTCAATAGCTAGTTGGAGTAACAACGTTACTGTCTGCGCGGCAATATTTGAGGAAAAATCCTCTCTCTTCTAGTTCCTGTCGCAACTTGCTGGTGTATCACATGTAACAGCCTCCATCTATTGTGGTCTGGAATCCAAGAAAAAAATTATAGTATTTCAGGTTTGCTAGGACAGTCGATGGAATACAGTTTTACCATGCCTTCAACTGTATTTCAATTCCGAAACTGAAGTTCACTTAACTGAACATAAACCGTGATACCGAATTATAAGGTTTGTACATTAATTTATTAGGTGGGAAACTTCTGCTTTGTACGTTATCCGACGACGTGATGCATTCATGTCTTGTATCGCAATTTCTATTTTTATAGCCTAATAAGAATTTCAAGGGGTTTGTAAGTACGACACTACACCGCAACGAGGTTTACGAACGGATCATTTTGCCCCATAACGTATCCTTACGAACAACAGCCACCAGGCGCCACACGGGGCCCTTATTCAGTCACTGTGAAACACATGCACGGTCCCGAGAGTCTGAAGGCTAGGCTTTGTTTCAACATGCGCACCGCTTTCATTATATATGGCAGAATCATTCAAACCTCAGAACTTCTCAAGTCCATAAACAAAGCTGCACAGTATAATTAACACCCACAAGTTTCGTTCTACGCCCACTCCTTTAAGGCACTTCTGTATTAACCACATATTTACCGCCTGCTTTAATATTAAAACAATCCGCATTGTGCCCAAGATGTTTGCATTCGTCACTTACTATTCTCAAAACAACATTACAGCAATTAATTTCATACTTAACAACATTAATACAGAGGCCTTTTCCAATACGAGCAATGCTTCCTGTGACGTATAAAATGAAATTCCAAACATTATTTAGCTGAAGCGCAGGCTACGATCCTCAACATAACGATATTTTTGCATGACTGTGCTGATCCACTGCAGTTCAAGCCAAGACCAATTATACTTCTACTTTACACGGTCACCTGCGAGATTTCAGCAGTTGATATTCCTACTTACAACAAAGGAAGAGGGGACCTAACGTATCAATCATTATTATAAGAATTACCTAAAAAGTGCAAATTATGAACTTCAATTTCAGATCGGACGAGATAAACTTATGCATAAAAATTAGAGTGATGCATAATCTGGTTAGAGGCAGAAAAGCTTCAAACTTTTTAGCAAGTCGCAGAGCTAATTTGGATAACGGATGTGCAAGATCTAACTTATACCGACTAGGCAAACCTGTAATACATTAACTTGTTAATTCTGTAGTCTTAGTACGAGGTTGGAAAGCGAGAGGAAGATGACGAAGCAAGTGGCTGTAACTTTGCTTTTTAAACGAAAATACGAGGTAAGAGGAAGGAACTTTTGCTCTCTACCCCGAAGCTTTTTCTCCTTCTCTTTCTTTAGTAGCTAAGTACCAGGTGTAATTACATGTAGCCTACTAAAGCATTCAATTACAAGTTCTGCAAAGTAGAATTAACAAAACCAGGATGATACTTACTGTTACGGAACTTACAGTAGGTTAACATTTATGGAATTTCAGTAAGGTAAGCAAACGTAATAAGAGCATTAGAATAAATGATACGCAAATGTAAATAATAAACAAAAAATGGGTCTTAATAAACGAATATAAAGAGAAAATGGATTTAGTATGGGACTAAGTGTCTCACTAACTTATTAAGTCACACATAAAGTCAAAGTTATGTAGAAACAATTCGAACACATAGCCGATTTGACAGCTCGTTTAAACAAGTCACTCTGCTAAAGAACTCATCATGTCTCATTGCAACACACAAGATGGCTCTGCACAGTTTGAGCTACATGCAGCGTTGTTAAATAAAACATTAGTAAATACATTAACACAGCAATTGTAAAAACAAGAAATATGTAGGTTTAATACATCCTTCCCATGGAAGTTATGGAAATAGAGGAACGCTGAGTGCCAAACCTAAATGGAAAAGGGTTGGATTCATGAACAAGAACGTTAAATTACAATTACACGCTTATAAACATTCCACTTGTTGGCGAAAACCTTAGACAATTTCTGACTCTCCCCACAGGAAAGACAAAACTTTCTAGAGGAGGCTGAAGAAATGCTAGCTTTGCAAACAGGTCTCGGCTCCATGGACTTTGCTGATATGCTCTCTGCTTCAGTATGAAGTACGTACTAGTTCGTAATCTTCTAGCATTAAATGCAACATTTGCGGTCAATCACACTCTAAAACAGTGCCCCACGGTACAAATGATTCACTTAAAAATGTCATACTCGCAATGTTCTACAAATAACGTTCTACGAGCCCTCAAACGAAACAAACTCCGGTCATTATGCAGGCGACTTCTTAAAATAAGGAACGGACGGTGCGGACCAATGATCACCCGGCCCGAGTACAAGAGTAAGAGCCATGTCTTCTTCTGCCACTGCTTACCATTATGGATGCTAGCAGGTCAGATACCGCCAGGAAACGGAAACGTTAGAAAATACAGCGAGGGATTGCAGGTCCCTACAGAACTGATGTTGGAGAGTCGTATCCAAGGATGTAACACTGGCTACACACATTATTGATTCCAGACGTTTCGAAGGAACGTGCAGCCGTCGTCTTTAACGGTCAAGAAGTATCCTCACCTCCTCCTTAACCGTCGGCTTTTTGTGATCTAGCCCAGACGCAGATTAGATCGACCGAGCGTGTGAGAAGTGAAGTATTATACACAGAGTCAGGGGGAAAGGAATATCCTGCATACAATAAAAGGACGGCTAACCGAATTTGTCACAATCTTGCATAGGAACTGCCTTCTAAAATCCGTTATTGAAGGAGAGAGAGATGGAAAGACAGAAGTGAAGGGAAGACGACAAAGAAGAAGTAAGCAGCTACTGGATGACCTTAAGGAAAAGAGTGGATACGGCAGATTGAAAGAGAAAGCACTATATCGCACTCCGTGGAGAATTCACTTTGGAAGAGGCTATGGGCCCGTCGTAAACAGACCAGAGAATGAATGAGCCTGACGAAATCGGTTTATAATTCAACATTATTACTACCCGGCCGCTCTACTCCCGGGGAAACAGCCGACGGTACCCACTAAATAGGAGGATGGGTGGGCCCCAGAGACGCTCTGGACAAGCTTTAGACAAGCGGAAAGATTCACTACCCCTGCCACGGTTCAAACCCCTGATCGTCCAACAACTAGCCTAGCGCTATCCCTGGAACTAATCATTTTAATTCAACTACAAAGGGTTCTCGGATGCCGGAGAGACACACTGCTCCATATCTCGTAACTGGGTAATATTCGACAATGGAGTGCTAATAATTTCTTTGGATACATGCTAGGGCACACACAGGCCCACCAGCTGGGGGACTAGACCACACTATGGACATCCAGCTAAAGGAAATGCTCTTGCATTCGCCAAGTTTCCTTCATGACCATACCTAAACCAATCATCTTAAGTGACAATTCAGTACTGTTTTCGTCAAGATTTCTCTTGCGTCTTGCAGGAGCTAATTTGTTTTTTTATAGTGGCAGGTGGTTTTTCGGTTTCGCAAATTATATTGTATTTAGTAACCCAGGACGAAGTTAACAAGTGTCACACTTTGCACACACTAAAGGTTTGGTTTCAAAGCTTCAATTCAAAGCAAGAGACAGGGCATGGCAACCCGCGCGTGACAGTTCTATGTTGCATGGACACAGATTCTGATACACATGCTGTCGATTCTCGAACGGTACAATATCGACGGAATATGGAGCAATATCGGCTTCGTAAGTTTGTCTCTCTCCGAGCGACAAACCGTTCAAACCGCTCGTCCCTCATTCTTTGGCATAAGCCTAACGTTCATGTCTAGAATATCAGCATGCAGCAGAGCCAGCCATCTAGTACGCAAAACAGGAAGCACACACACACAAGGCATCACGTCAACGGGAGCAGCTAATGAACGCGGAGTCGGTGGCTCTGTCTCACAATGTCCATTTCCTTGTACACCATTGCCAGGGCCATGAGTCATGATATGAATCCCCCCCCCCCTTTAAGCGATAACAGCCCTCTTCCCCTACAATCACCGCCTTTCCTTCGCACAGTCCAACAGCAGCACTGAAAATGGTAGCACGACAGAAAAGCTCTCTACGCTAAATCAGTTACTCGGTACTGTTAGTTGATCGGTTTTATAGTCAACAGTTTCTTCGTTTCGTCGATTAACTTGCTGAAACTGGGGCCACCATATTTTGCGGTACTAAGCACGCGTCTGAAGTTCCAGAACTCTTCGCGGACTCACGCAGATGCATAATTATTTGCAATTCATAAAAAATAAATAATAAAATCCCAATATGAAATAAACCCTTTAATTAATGAAACGATAACACACAAAAAGTGCTCAGTACTAAGTATCAGTCAATAAGAGGACTGACAGCCGTGACATTTCTGAAATGCTCGGAAGAAATCGTCTATAAATTTTTAATTAGAAAATACAGGTAAGGACAGACGGGCGCACATGTGCCCGGGAGCGTGAGCGCGGGTGTGGCGACGCCCGAATTAGACGTTCAAAAACACAGGTGCTGCAATTTTTTGCTCTGAATGCGCACGTATCACGTCATCTTTCCGGTTCCGAATTAACAACGGCGTTCTCCATCCTAAACTTCGAAGCACCCCGGACGAACTGTCCGTAAGTAACTGTATGCAGTTAAGTTCCTCTGTTAAGGATATACAGTCATTCCGAGATAGATGGCACACGTTTCGGAAAAGTCCGCAATTTGTTGCATCAGACTTTAAAGAAATGTGATTGTGGTCACAACTAACGCCTGTCTATATAGAATTAGATATTGAAAAAAAATCAAGAAAATAAAATAAGTACCTGAAATCTTAAATTTTCATATCCCTAGGGTGAGACGCCACCCAAAAATGACTGAAGACATAATAAATATTATGTATATTGGACCGTGCATCATCGTGATAGTTGAAGAATAAAAGACCAACTTGATGTCACTTGTTATTTTATTTCACATCTTACGTGCTCAACATGTTTCGGACATTAATATATCCATCATCAGGAGCTTGCGACATTTTCTGTTGAATTGCCACATTGGTCGTGTTGTTCTTGGTTCGATGTGTGTTGGAGATTTGGTGTGGTTGGGTTGGAGTGGTATCCGTGTTGCAGGCTGAAGCACAGCTTCTGCCTGCAACACGGATACCACTGTAATAAACATGCTGTCTGTTATTATAAAACATTAATATAGATGTGAAATAACTAATTATTGACATAAACCAACTAAAATATTTATCATGTGTACGAGAAAAAAAAAGTGTTTTATTTTTAAGCAGGCGAGTGAAAATTTGATGGCATCTGTCAAGAACAGTTTCGAACAGCACATTCGATTATTATGTAAGTTAACTAAAAATTCTCAAAGGAAATTCTACTCGCAGAGATCCGTTTTTAAGTCAACAAAAATAAACAGACAGAATAACAAACAGGCTACATAAGAAGGTGGACCCACAAAGAATTAATATTCTATCAAGAAAGAACAATTTGCAATGTAGTTGCTCTTTTGTGTATTGCGTTATTATTTTGTGTGTATCTTCGTTACCTCATGTGCATTGTTTTACTATGTGTGTATTGTTGTCTTACATACTTTAGTTGCCGGATTGCTGGCTAGAAGTCAGTATCCGGAAGGTCCTGCGATCGGCCATCTCGACACAGGTTTTTATTGGTTTCCCCGTGTCCCCAAACGAATGCTGAGATGGTTCCTAAGACTCCAAGTTGCCACTGCATGCTTCTCATGTAGCCCTCCCGACTTAAATTTCTTAGATCCTTACTTCATATTTATGTTAGCTTCACTTCATATTTATGTACATGCACATTAACCACTGTCACCGGGTGACAGCCCATTTGCAATCAAATATATTATTATATAACAGGAAATTAATTTCAAGAAAAGAGTGTGTGTCCTTATATGTTACTTTGACTTTTTCAAGTTGCTCTCCGATACAGCCTGCCCTCCGCAGTCAATTAAGTTGTTTGCATAGAGCGAACAGTTGTCTTATGGCCAGTTTGAACGCCTTAAACAAAGAATCCAATCACCTTTCCTTGTCACTGTCTGATACCCTACATTCAGCACACGTGTGCGAATCGACTGCTGATCGTCAGCAGTAATCTCTGGGTCAAGTCGTCGTCGCGGTCTTCTTCTTTTTCTTTTTCTTCTTCTTCTTCTTCTTCTACTACTACTAGTAGTACTTCTTCCTTCTCTTCCTCCTCCTCCTCTTCTTCTTCACGGGTGGCTTGTTTGGCGAGGTCGGGATGGAACTCCATCCCGACCTCGCTAGCAGACAGTCAACATAACTGGTATGGCAAAGACAAATTTCTGTGAATTCAGTATCAAGACTCCTTACGATGGACAGTAAATCTGTCCGAAACATGTAGAGTTCTTTACCAAAATAAAGTAGAGAAATAGTGCCTCTTGTTGGCTTTTAGTATAAGAGTACACAATCCTGTTAACAAACACTCAGCGCTGAATCCTCTTCTCAGGCAGTCAAATTTAGATCAGCCTTCAGTATCCATTTGTTCGACCTTCATTTTAATGTTATTTATTGTCCAGTTTTAGCCTTCAAATTATTTCATTATCTTGAATGTTTCCAAGTACCATTATGATTTCCGCAACCCCCTGCGTGCTACAATCCCGCCAATTTCACTACCTTTGACTTAATTATTCTTATAACAGTATATAAATGCACACAGTACAAATCTCCTCGGTGTGTAATTTTACCCATTATCCCTTCACTCCCCCTTTGTTAGGTAAAACTGTGTCTCCTGTTTTCTACACGAAGTTTAATCCTCTAAGGACGAAATGTATCTGTTTTATACAAGGACTCGGCCCGTACCGCGCAGTAAACACTCTCCGCTTCGGTCATTAAAACCAATCTGTTAACGATGTATAAGGCAGAACGTACTGTTTGTTCTGACAACCACATAAAACACATAAATGCAACGCAATCAGCATGCATAAATTTTGCCTGTTAAACCTGGTGGTACGTATAGTAACGGCAGGCATTATAAGGTTAAACAACGGCAATATTGTTTTGTGACAAAACATTTTTACTTGCCCATTAAGTCATAAATCCCTAAATCTGTTTGGTGCAACGTCTGACTCCTACGTGGCAACATAACTGTACAGGAGAACAGTCCATCCTATTATAACAGTGAAGTGCGAAAAATGTCCGTCTTCATGACAGAAACAGAACTCCGACATAAGCAAACGTTTTTCAAAACTTTAGAACTGTTTCTTCTTAAGTGCTGAAAGGCATGCCGCGGGACGGGAAGGTCCCATTGCCTTGACACTCACATGTTATTGCAAAATAAAAATTCTAAAGTCACAACGTAGAAGTGTATTTGGCAGCATCTCCACACACTATTCACCACTGCACTCTACTGTACATTTCCAAGGTCAGTGTAATCAGTTCTTACTTCAGCGGAAGTGGCCAGATAACTCAATATCTAGATGACGTCCTGTAAGAGCAAAATTCTAGTTAATTTTACCTGTAACGTTTATTCCTCTGGCTGTTGACACCGTGTAGTTTAGGGTCTATTTAGCAACCTGAATGAGACAACAGTCCAGAAAACAGTCATATTCACACTATGCACCGCGTAGATCTTGCATTCTGCCTGCAGTTTTATAAGAATGCCTGACATCTTGCACCACTGCACATCCTAAGATACCTCAGTTCCTCTTCGAATATAATGCGGAAGTCCGGACACGGATTACATAATCGTTACAGACATTAAATGGCACAATACTGTGAAAATCGCAAACTACAACAAACAATGGATGGCATCCCCGTTTATTACATTTTACAGTTGCTTTTCGACAAAGTTCGAAAAGCGATTATTAGCTTGATCATAAATGCCCGTCAGTCTGTCGGCTGAAATATCTCGGTTCCCACTGGATCGATTTTCATAAAATTCGATACTTGAGGATTTCTCAAAATACTGCCAATCAAATTCAAGTATAATTAAAATCTACAAGAATAGTGGGTACTTTACATGAATACCATGTAGATTTATAATAATATATCGCTCAGTACCTCTTGTAGTGAGGAATCTTTAAGGAAAATAGTTGTAGAGAAAATCAAAACACAATTTTATGTTCAGTAAGGGTTTTTTTTAATCGTGACGTCAATGAGATAAGGTGGAAAAATATTGTAGAGCTGGGAACACCACATATGACAACATGGCGCATGTGCATTGGACGCTGGATACCTAAAGCTAAAGACACACATTCGAAATATTTAATACTTACTGCTTTTCCACGGCAAAAATGGTTATGCGAACGCGCCTCACCATTGCGTCACACGTACAATGCCTGTCTTGCAAATTCACATTTTCTGTAGTACGAAAATGTTACGAACGTCGATGGAGGAAACGACAGTACCACCAGACACCATAAATACATTATGTAACATTTATATACACATCGTGCTAACAAAAACAAATCGTAACAAGTGTTGCGGTGTGATGGCAGACACAAAACAAAAGGCGTCCAGACGCCTCTGTCAGTGATGAAAAGTGACTGACCATTCAAAGCCCACTGTTACCTTCACGTAACCACCGAGCTTTAACATTAAACGCTGTCTTCTTCTTCCCACCCACTACAGTATGGGTTTCGTATGGCTCTCAATAGACAGCGATGATTTCCCCACGAAGCATTAACTGGTATAATAGACGCGAACTGAATTGTAGGCGGACGGGATAACGCTGTCGGTTAGAGGTTCGCTAGGGGCTGGACGAATCGGGGCTCGAACTCCGGTGGGGGTAAGATTTCCTTATCTTTCCATACCGGCTCCTGGGCCCATCAAGCTTCCTGTAAAATAGGTAAGGGGATTCTTTCCCGAGGGTAAACCGGCCGGGGCTTGGCGTTAACCACACACCCCTATGTAGCGCCGAGATTAAAGAAAGAGTAAACGTATACTTCTACCCACCATCTGAGCCTTCATGGCTGGCCACAGGGTGAAATTTTACAGAATTTGTGTGTCCAATTTAGATAAACGTCTACCTTCAGTAGGCTAAACTGTGCGAAGAATGTACGTTCTTGTAGCAATTGCATATAATGATATCAAGTTCCTATGCCTAATTCAGCATTACGACATAAAGACATATGGAGGCGTAAAGGCGTATCCCCACACATTCTGTACTACGTGGTGCAGGGAGGTGAGCAGAGGTCTTACGCTAAGGTCGCTTGATCCTCAGAGAAATATCCCCTGGTAGCCAGTGCGTGGGTACCTGATCTGATATGAACGTTTCAAACAGACAGCAGTCTCTTGCACATGCTAGCAGTCCGACAACCTCTCAGTGGTGCAGCCTGTAGAACAGTCACTATAGCGACTGAGATGCCTCCGGCTCCTGCCTGGCAGTAAAACATGGGAAAATGTGGTTTAGAAAGACCTTACTCTGCATTTATATTGTAGGGACAGACAGCATCCACACAATTCCAGCGATGTTGCTGAAGATAAGATTCTCTGCAGTCCTCATTCTCCTGAACTCTGGACCTTGTCGCAATCAATGAAGGGATGGAGTGAGTTTACCGTATACGTAATGAATTAGATTGAACTACTGCAGAAAATGTGTCTCTCCGGATCTGAACTTCATACGACCTTAAGTGCGTCGACTGAACTGCGAATCACCTGTTCTAATCACTGTGATTTCTCCAAGAAAACAATTTGAAATTTCGCCTCGATAAATACACTTTGATTTAAGAATAAAAAGTAGGATGATAGTAAAGTACAAAGTGCTAGTTACAAGCAACAGAATTACGAAAATTGGCGGAGATAAGACAAGGAGTTCCAAGGATAAATCAAAGTCTACTTCCCTACTGCACAATTTACAGTTCCGCTCATTAGTTATAAAATTATTATTCTTCTACTATGGTGAACAAACTTCAGTACAGTTTCTGTGGTGTGCAACGTTTCGAATCGACTGTTGACTTAGTCGTAGCCGATTCCAGTAACTGCGCGGTCTAAGGCGTAAGTCTGCCGCCGCTCGCTTGCTGGGATTGTGGGTTAGAATCCCGCGGGGGGAATGGACGTCCGCATCTTGTGACTGTTGTGTGTTGTTTGGTAAGGGTCCCTGCGAGGGGCCGATCCCTCGTCCAGAGGAGTCTTACCGAGTGTGTGTGTCATTTAGGTGCAACAATATCCTCTACACCCACAATTAGGTCGGACTAAGAAAGCAAGACTGAGTCGTACAAACAAGTAGAAGCGCATGATTGTGGTGCCTAGTAGTTCCACTTTTCATTAATAACCAGGATCAAATCGAAAGCTGCAAAAGGCATCGCATGACCAAGACTCTCTCATTTTAGATTCCATACAAGTATACTCCGCCTCAAAATGTCCCAAATTTCCCGAATCCAGTACTATACATCATTTCAGAACCCTAAAGTAAGCGGAGGTCGTGTTGGTGCCACCTCACAAATTCGTACCCTTGCCATTACTGACCGCAGACATTTAGAAAGTACGTCGGTGGAGTGGCCTCCAATGGTGTAAACTTTATACCATTTGTTCCGTGTAAATCTGTCAGGTGGTTCGAAATTTGAAATGGGGGAACTGTTCACAAGAGTGTATAGCCGGCATGGTGCCCACATAAGCCTTCCCTTTATTTCCGTTTTTGGACACCACCTGGTTTGAAACTTCATCACACAGGTAACAACAGTGATAACTGAACTGCTACTAAAACATCAAAACTTCGAGTTATTCAATTCTTATACCAACTACTGCACATATATAAAATTTATAAAATTTATACATTACAACATTAAAAACGCTCCTAGGACTGAAACAAGTCGGAGCGTTTTTAATGTTTTAATGTGTAAATTTTATATATGTGCAGTAGTTGGTATAATAATTGAATAACTCGACAACATGCACGGTGTAACAACGAAAATCAAAACTTCGGTTTAATATGCATATATAGGTGTCTCACAATCTTCTATTAGGCTAATCTAATATACGGGAAACATTATGAAGTAACAAGAAATCCAATTTTCGTCAGGTTCCATTCATCTTGTACAGTGTAGTTCCCTGCAGGAGAAAATCCGTAAAAATTTGCGGCTGAAGTTGC
>Ga0136643_10009863_pt1:0-10000 | contig 14073 bp, 10 predicted proteins | sample TergutLab28metaG_FD_96883 | JGI IMG/M metagenome (GOLD analysis project Ga0136643, IMG submission 96883) | Labiotermes labralis P1 segment gut microbial communities from Petit-Saut dam, French Guiana - Lab288 P1 (version 3) (version 3) | ecosystem: Host-associated > Arthropoda: Insects... | reverse complement strand
ATGCGTTGTAGGCAAGGTTGTTTTTATGTTTGGCGCAGAATTCAGCTGAAGCGCGTTATGTCGGTGTGCACATGTCTTTAAGGCATTACTGTACTTTATGTTAGCTGTTTTCTTTGTTGGGTCTTAAGTCAGAGGTAGCGTTTTATTTACACTCTAACCTGACAACGAACACTCTATCATTATTGTACTTCTGTACCAATGTATACATTGATATTCATCATCATCATATCTGTCATGGAGTTGGGCCACTTGTTGACCCGTTTCGGTCTCACGTATCCAGAAGTCTCTTCAAAGGTCTATCATGATTCCTTCTGCCAGTTGGGGAGTAGTATTTCATTACCCTGGGTAATCTATTTCGAGACTCTATTTACAGGTTGTATTCAACTTCTCTTGTATTCCAGTAATTTGTCCAAAATTGGTATTATTTTTAACTCCTTTGCAATTTGTGCATTTGTTTTGTAATCTGTCCAATTGTATCCTGCTGTTCTTCTCATGTATTTCATCTCTGCTGCTGTTATTCTTCTGGCGTCACTCGTCTTAACAGTCCAAGTTTCGCTGCCATATAACAAGACTGGAAGGGCTAGTGTATTGTATAGTTTTATTCTTGTTTTCTTAAGGGTTTTTGTGGTCTAAACACATTATTTAAAGTACCCAAAATTTTCAAAAAGTTATTTGTTATCACATACAATGTACGTACCTATTAACACAATGTGTATGTAACACTGTATATGTAATCACATTTTCTGACTCGTCGTCATCCGGACAGACCGAGCTTTTCGGTAATTCGAGACAACATTTGGTCCCATTCACTTCGAAATAACCGAGATTCGTCTACTTTAATCGTATACGACATACAACTTTGCAGGAAACGGAACTGCTTCCATCATCAGGCTTGTCAGAAAGTGGCCGAAGTAACCAGATGGGCCCGTCAAAGGGGCAAGTTCAATTTAGTACTTAGTGGGGGAACTTGGATATCAGGTCGCAAAAAATAATATCCATGTAAAGGAAAAGGAACTGTGTGAGCCGATGCGCGATTTCAGGATTCCGCCGCCGTGTGAATGAGATCTTCGCTGTTATGGGATATTACGAAACGCAGATTGGCAGTTAGTTACCGACGCGAACGTACAATCTGCCGCTCTCAAAATATCAGTAACTACCGATCTACGCTACATGACCCTATGTTTTCACGATCTTCTGATACGATGCCGTGTACTTTTTAAAGTCAGGTACTAAACTACACGGCGTCACGTTCCGGCAAACCGTAGTTTACTGAGGTATTCGGATGAGTTTTATAACTGCAATGCAAATGACAGCCACTCATCACCAGTCCGCTCCTGCGCACTCCTACGATTACTTTCGCCAAGCTCGTAGGCAGATGCACTCCCTCCTTTCTCTGGCTCATGTTGATCGCATGACCAGCATTTACATCGAAGGCACCTACCAGTTCGTATTGCTCTCAAAAGGTGCAACAAGATCTCTGAACCCCCAACGCACGTCCTTCCCACAGCAAACTACGCGGTTTCTCCCTCTTTGGCACTCTCAATACAAGACACCATGCCTTCAAGTTTCCTCACCACAATCATACACACCTAAGAGTCACCGAAGGTTGAGTGGTTAGAAACCTCCTTCACAGTAGGTTTCATCCAGAGACCAGATATCTCGACAGAGGTGCCTTGTGGGCTACTTTCAGTCATTCGTTCAAACGCCAGGACAGTGCCGTAAATTAAGCCACGACCGCTTCCTTCTACACTCGTTCCAATCCAATGCCACCTTATCCCGCCATTCGATGCTAATGCCTTGAGCCACCAACAGCGTCGTTAAAAAAAACCAGTAATTACCTCCAAGGAAAAGGGTACTTCCTGAGAAGCCCTCTGGCAACAATTTCCCGGCATTTTGTAGAACCCAAACGTCACTTACCGTGTTCACGGCAGCCCGCCACTTGTCCCTACACTGTACCAGACGAATCCAATCCCATGCCTTCCCATCAAGTTTCTTTCAAATCCGTTTTAATATTATCCAACGGTTAGTTCTCCTTCCTTCAGTTCTTCCAACTAAAAACCTGTATGCACCTCCCTCCTACACTTGTCACATGCTCCGCCCATCTAATCTTCCTTGATTTGATCATTACAACGACATTTGGCGTGAAGTATTAACCATAAATGTCACTGTTCCGCCATTTGCTCCATTCTCCTACTACTACCTCACCTTTACGTCGATGTATCTTGCTCAGTACCCTGTCCTTCCAGTTTAAATAAGCCGCATATGAGATTAATAAAAGAACCACGTCTCGTACAAGAAAGTTCAACGCACTTCCGTCCAATGAAAATCATGTGGGTATTTCACCGATAGCCATTACTTTCTCCATTGTCTTCTACAGCCAGCCATCGGTAGCCTTTCCATGCCTATTTTCGGAATGTTCTGTTGTTTCGTCAACATTCCCAAAATGGCGACGTCTTTCTACGTTGCATCATTTGCCCTTGCTATTTTTGTACATTCACGAGATAGGACTGTATTTATTATTCTCCCCCCCCCCCTCTTTTTCTGATTTACTGGTTTCAAATGGGTAGCTTTAGTTACAGCAGTGGTGTTTCCCATTATGGAAGAAAGAACATTTTTAACCAACTTACACGGTTGATTTTGACTCTCATTCAAGTTCCTCTCGGTATTATCAGCTATACATATATGGCTTACAGAATTTATATCATACACGTTCTAGCATGCTTTTTTTTTTAAGTTTTTGTTCTTTAAATTTATACGATTCAGGTTTAAAACAGGATTTTTTTTGAGGAGGCCTTCCTACTAAGGACAGCTGTACATACAGCGAAGACAGAACATCACTCCTGGACTTCAAGCCATATCTAAGCTTCTTAGCCGTTTTATAAACAGTAAAACATGGAAATAAAAACGCAAAAAGGTTTCTCGCGGCAAATGTGTCAAGTGTGCTCCTTTCGTGCACGGTAAGACGTCTAGCCGGTAACCTATTTCAGCCTATGCATCTCAGGAGTTCCTCTTTAAACACCTGCAGTAATCTGCTGGTTCATCTAATTTGGCACAACTTCCCACTACACCCACAGACGACAATTCTGCCATTACCTCACAAGAAAAACGTTACGGTGTCTCAAATCTGATGACCTCGAAGGGAAGTGCTGCGCTGCACCTCCAACATCCATTGCTCTTGAAAACTGATTAGACAACCACGAACAGCCTAGTAACACCTTGCTGCCAGTTCTGAAAAATGTCTTCATCAAACTCCGAAAATGCAGAGTTCTCCAAAATATTAAGGCCAAAAGAGGCGAGGCGATTATCAGTTTGACACATCACGGCCTCTCTCGTGGTTTGTGCCATAAGTGCCACGTCTGAGTTACAATGGTCAAGTTGCCAACTTCATTAAACTCATAAATAGCTGGTCACTGCAGTTGTATTATGGGCTAGAATGTGTGCGGGCTGAAGCAAGTTATCGGCTATCATGTGTCATGAAACGAAACGGGCATACATGGGGATTTAGTAACAGTAACCTTCATTTCTGCTTTGTTGCTTAACATATAGTTACAGTGGTTAAGAAAACAAGGCTAATCTCCTACAAGCTTAGATACAGATCCGATGTTTCGCATTTTTTATAGTCCTACTTATGGGTTGCGTTTAAACATCAGGGTTTTCTCCCGGTATTATAACCCCCCCTTCATGTCACAAGTATACCTACATAACAGTGTTTTGTGCTGTCAAAAAAATTAAGGCTATATTTTAGCTTCGAAGGCGATTCCGTTTTAAGGCTGATTCTGCTTCTGGGTTTTTGCATCATGTGCTAATAATCTTTGTTGCTAACTTTTCGAAAACTGCTGCCTCCTGTAACCGACCATTTTTAGTATAGTTGTTTCTTAGGATTGCTGGCGTCAGTTACGGACTGTTCATGACATGCGTTGTAAGTTAATCTGTCAACGTGTATTCAGGACCGTTGATGATAGGTAGGAGGGGAAAGATTTAAATGAGAAAACATTAGCAGTCTGATAACGGACGCTAGCAATCCAGTGCGAATTCAGTCTCGTACGAGTGTGGTGCAAGTAGGAGTACAGAGAAGTGACTGTGTCAGTTTCCTTGAAATGATCTAGTTGTTTTACTGGATGTAGCGCTCCACTACTTTATACCAAGAATAAATTAAGTAAATAAAACACGTAAAAAAGAAATAATTAAAACTATACGTGATTCGGTGAACCACACCCGTTTCCCGAAAGAGGATCACCTACCAAACTGAGCGCGTCGGGACAACAAAGTCATGAAGGGTGATCGTGTAGACTCCATTTTCAGAGTCTTAGGGCGAAATTCGACCCTCCGAATGGAGGCATTAAGTCACATCGAAACGTCAGAAACAGACCATTGTAATATGGTCGGAAACCCCCCAAAATCAGGATCAACATCCACCCTAACAATGGAGGCAGCAGGTTCCTCTGAAACGTCGGTACTTTTGCCAGACAATACGGCTGCTTAACATATTCACAGCGAAGGGCGTGACAACCTGGCATCTCACAGAATCGGCATTATCACCGGGAATTTAACTGTACTCTCAGGCCAACACAGACACAACAGGCAATGCTATTAACTGCAATTGTACAGCCTATGCACAGCAGTACAACGCTGTGACGAGCACAATCGGTTTTCGGAGCTCGCTCTCCCACTAACCACAGACCGACCAACCAACGAACCAACCAGCCAACCAATCAAACAACCAGTTCGACGGAGCAGTCAGTCTTGGATAACTTACTCTTCTTCAGCCAGTCAAAAAATTTCCCAAACCTTAAGGAACCTCAAGATTCATAACCGTGTTCAAAAAAGCCTGCCGTTTATCTCTATCCTGAACCAAACAAGTCGATATGTTATCGAACCAATGCACTTCGTAACACAACACATGACACACATAAACTCCTGCATGTTTCAGCATCGAGGTGAGATCATCAGGCAGTCATTACAACAAATGTGTACAATCAAGTCTGCTAGTATATACATGTATTGGCAGGTTGGCTTGTACACATTTGTTGTGATGACACCCTCTTGATCGCACCTCGTTGCTGTAACACGCAAGAGTTTATATATGTCATGTGTTGTATTACGAAGTGCACTGGTTGGATAACATATTGATTATAAGATGATACACGGTATGAATAACGTAAAATTTTCCAATAAATCGAGTCCACGACCTCCCGTCCTGTTTCCTGAGGACCCATTTTAATACCAATGTATTATCCTCCTATCAACGCCTAGATCTTCCCAGGTTTCACCAAACCTATGTACACGTCAAGCCCAACATGCATGCCACATACCCCACCCATCTCATCCGAAACTCCCCTCCCACTACGAACAATACGTTCATAATGAAATGCATGATGTCCTGCCATTACAACAGCCAGATCGAATTACAAGAAACATAAAAATAGACAACTTCGTAGCATTTTATCGCGAATAATTTTCGCGATGCGGATCTTACCCAAAGTCAGCCTGGCCGAAGGTAACGACAAAGGGTCCTTGGTTTTCTAAAGATCCGTGACAACAGCTGATTCACTGCACCACTTGTATTGGACTGTCAGTACAGTGACTGGCCGGTGGACCGGGCTTCGATTTCGGTACATGCGTTATGACGTCCAAGACCGACTGTAAGGCCCACCCAGACTCCTTTCCAATGGGTAAGAGCGCCGAAGTAAAGGGCCTGGACGTTCAGTTATCGTTTCCATCTAATGACGAGATTAGAATGCGTGGAGTTGTACTCAACTTCTCTATACGCCTTCAGGAAACAGAGCTAAAGTACGGGCAGTTGCAGCTTTGCCTGTACCTTTATCCAGACAACGGTCAATAGAAAGAGATGTGAACAGCAGAGAACACGAATCTGATGAATGGGATACCACAAGTTCACTTCCTCCCTCCTCTTGTCTCTCAGAATCTCCTGTACACGGAGCCAATACAAATGAAGCCACTCACCGCTAATGTTACAGATCACGTACAGAACAGTAAGAAGTTTAACCCGTAAAAGGAATGAGAACAATCCCTGTGCCGCCAACTATCATACTTCAAAGCATGTGAATAATGTACTCTAACGGTACACAAGCCTTTCCTATAAATATTTTATAAGACAGAGACGTAAAATAAATGCTAAAAAACAACCAATGACACAAACTCCTTCATTCAACTTTACAACCTTAATATATTATAAATAAAATAAAGTTACTTACAGAAAGCAGCAAGCATAGCCATTGAAGGACTTTGATCGTGAACAAAGGGATGTATTTTTATGGACAACTATATCCAGCGACATACAGGACGGAGCTAAGGAAATGGACCCCAGCACCGTCCATCGACAGAGGGGATGGATAACAATTTCAGAGTACAACAGATAAAACATCCAAACAGAATATCACCTCACATGAGATCTGGGGACGTGAGCATTACCCTTTAGATATTTACTGTCCATAGACCAAGAGATGATCCCTGTCAAGAACGCGGTAGATACGCAAGAGCAAGATTTCATGACATGACGATTTGCTACTACCAATCCCGCACCATCTGTGGCCGGTCTGACTGTACAATTTTTTTGCACATTATCTCAAAAACAGCACTATTTTCGGGGAGGGGGAAGCTACTGAACATAAAATGTGCTATTTTTTTCTCTACAACTTTTGCCTATCGAGCGAGACATCATACACGTACAGTACATATGTCTTCATGAAAAGTACCTGCTATTCTTGACAGATTTTAATAAAACTTGAATTTTCTCCAGATTTTCGAAAAATATTCCAATACCAAATCTCATGAAAATCCGTCCAGTGCGAGCCGATTTGTTCCACACGGACGGACGGAAGGACAGGAATGACGAAGCCAATAGTCCCTCTTCCCACGTTTACAAACGCGCCTAAAAATGTAAGGGAACAATCACAACTGACAATCCGTTCTCGGAAGAGGGACGAGACTTGGGACGACGAAACGGGTCTAAGTACTGGATGTTCAGAAAATCATTCTAGGCCTCAAAGAAAATAAAACACTAAAATGAAGGTTCAGTCAAAACGTTCCAGTCCATATACGTCTTTCTACCTGTGCCCCTTTCAAGGCACGACAGACGCCTACCCGGCAAATGATTTCGGCATGTCTTGATAGCTACAAGATGAGGCTCTAAACATTTATTCTGCACCATCACAGTATATGACGGCCCCCGTAATTTTCCTGCAGGCCCTTCCAAAAGTGGAAGATGAAGCTGAAAATTTTTGGGCAAGGCGGAGGACCGTCTCATTACAGCAACACTGTCTTCATGCACTGAATTTCAAGCATCAGATTCGGTGGGCAAAGAGGTGAGACCCAAGCAATTAGCCTCCCGACTTCAGAAGGTCTGACAGCAGCATTTTCTTGTGCACTGAATCTGCATATGCTGTAATATACAAACCTACTCACCTTTGACCAACTACGTAATGTCCAGCTAAGCCTTCACATTCAAGTCAAATTACCTCCACCGCGGTGTAAATAAGATCGTCACCCTTCTGTGATGTTACGCAGACTCGACTACTAGTTACCGACGTTTCGATAAACCAATCGGTCCCACGTTGAAGTTTGCCCATTAGAGGTGGGACGGACAGGTTGTCCCGAAACGTCTCTACCAATCTACACCGCGTAAAATCCCAGAAGAGCAAAGATCTCATCTCACCTGAAATATGGCTTAGAAAGGAGGGCAAAGACTACTGGCTCGACGTAGACGCTTTGGCAAAAGTCAACAATTCTACCCCAAATGAGAACCGAACCCCAGTCAATTTACAGTGACATCCCGACTTAACAGACTAGCCACGTTGCGACCAAACCAACAACAGTTCCCTGGCAGCCAATCAGTGTCGGGGTTCGATCACAGAATTTCCCTCTTCAGACGAAGAATCCTTTCAGGAACAACCTGATTCCATCAACGATTCTTCTGAACGCGCGAAAGACATGCGGGCTACACTCTCGGCGTTTCCATTGTGTTTCGGAACAATTCAACTGACGGCACATTATAGCCATACAACAGACAGTCCCCACATACGTAGCAACAGAGAGTGGCAATCCAGTTCTATATTCATATAAGGCAAAGCAAGAGCGGGTCGTGATTAGAAGCTTAATGCTTGACACATGGTAAGCAATTATGCACAGCTATGCAACGAGTAAAAAAATGCCCTCACAAAGCGGTACTTGAATGGAAACCTGGGCGTAGATGGAAGGAAAATATTAGAATGAACGTTACAAAAATACTGAAAATATGGGCTGGAGTCGTCTGGCTCAGGGCACAGAATAGTGGCTGGTTCTTGTTACCACGGCTACGAATCTTCAGTCTTTATCTAGATTATCCTGTTACGTGAAAACTCAATAATCCAGATGAAGGAGTACTACAGTGAACGCAACGTATTATTCATTATATCATGCGGTGGCTACATGTTTTGGCTCCTAGAACTGGTAATCGGATACTCCATCTGAATTAATGAAGGTTGCGATCCGAAAAAAATTGGGTAAATTTCGTGACCAGTCGCATGGATATCAGTTCTCAAGCAATGCCCAATGGGTAACACTGCTGTTCCGCAACTAGAAGGTAGCCGGTTGAAATTTCTATCCGGAGACAGATTACCCGAGATTCTTCCTTCCTCGGTCCTCCAAGCCAATGCCTGACAGTACCTCAATTAGGCCAAGACCACTTCCTCCCAAAGCCTTACAAATTCACCGAAAGCCATCATTCTCTCTTACACTTCTACGCCAAAGATGAGTTTCAGTTTATATAAACATGAGGGAAAGAGACCACTTGGAAGACCTAGGCGTTTATGGGAGGATATTGAAATGGATCTTCAAGACGTGGGGCGGTATGGACTGAACTGATCTGGTTGAGGACACGTATTAGTGGCGGGCTCTTGTGGATGCGGTAATGAACCACCGGGTTCCATAAAATACGGGAATTTTTCACCAACCGAGCAAATGTTAGCTTCACAAGTGGAGTTAGTTAGTTGGTTAGGTATACAGGCTTACATTCCTGTTCACTGATGGGACTGTCTTTTGGAATGTGAAGCCGTATACATGTTTCAGCATGACTACTAAAACGGACATTACAACTTAAAATTCTCCCAAACATAATCATAAAGAGAAGTTAAAATTCGAATTATGGTCGAGGCATTAGCACAGACGCGCATGTTTCTGTCCGAATGATTCCATATGTGTCAAAAATACACACACACACACACACACACACACACATATATATATATATATATATACACACACACACACACACAAAAGGCAAGCCAGATTCTCAAAACCTGCTGGAGTTGTCCCACCCATTCGAAGTAATTTCGCAACAACCCGTCGAATGTAATGATATAAGGGCAGAAAAAATCTGCGGACAAGTGAATGAACCATTGAAAGGACGCATGAAATTAACTTCATAAGAATCCTCTGCACGTAGTATATGCGATGCCTGTAATTTGCAAAATATCTATGACTAGTAATTTCAAGGTGGTAAACTGCAGACTGGTAGGTAAGTACAGAGTGTCAATAATCCCTGAGGCAGTGGTACAGGTTTTAATGCATGTTGTATTTGACAGTTTATGATAACCAGAGCGTAGCCTCAAACTTTCGGCATATCCCTACACGAATATCCATTTGAAGTACTCAAAACGAAAGTACTTTTCTTCCTTGATGCTCACTGATTTCCGAATAAGCATCAATTTGTTGGAAGGTCCCCAGGCATTGCTCTTTTGTTGTTCCGTTACGAATAGCTTTGAAGATGAATAAAAGTTCGGAGAACTGGTGGAATGATATTGACAGGGGAAAACCAACACACTCGAAGAAACCCCCGTCTGATTGTCACTTTGCCCGCCAGAGGAGAACTGGTGGAATGATACTGACCGGGGAAAACCAACACACTCGAAGAAAGCCCGGTCTCAGTGTCACTTCGTCAGCCAGAGGAGAACTGGTGGAATGATATTGACAGGGGAAAACCAACACACTCGAAGAAAGCCCG
>Ga0136643_10009860_pt1 | contig 14076 bp, 9 predicted proteins | sample TergutLab28metaG_FD_96883 | JGI IMG/M metagenome (GOLD analysis project Ga0136643, IMG submission 96883) | Labiotermes labralis P1 segment gut microbial communities from Petit-Saut dam, French Guiana - Lab288 P1 (version 3) (version 3) | ecosystem: Host-associated > Arthropoda: Insects >... | reverse complement strand
TAGTCAAACACAACTTAATCACTGAGGTGTATTTAATGACTGTGATGGAAACAACTACATGTTTCGGCCTGTATTGGCCATCATCAGGTTGTCTAGGGAACTTAAGGGCTAGCTATATGCATAGGGAACTTAAGGGCTAGCTATATGCATATAGCTAGCCCTTAAGTTCCCTAGACAACCTGATGATGGCCAATACAGGCCGAAACATGTAGCTGTTTCCATCACAGTCATTAAATACACCTCAGTGATTAAGTTGTGTTTGACTACATACCTTTTCCTAATATGAAATCACATTCCCTTTACGACAGGCTGAATAATATAGAGCAGTAGAAATGTAAGCCTGCAATTCACTAAACATGGCGACATCGAAAAAAAGATACAGCTGTTCGAAATTCCAGAGCTTTATCACGTTACAGACTTCCCTTATCTAGAAGTCAACAATCCACAAAACAATACTGCCATCTTAAACGTTTACACCATATTAAGTCGCAATTTATCCCTCAAGACAAGGGCCGTTTCTACATATGAGGATTGTCATAAATTTTAACTTTTCAAACCGATCTTACGGCAGACAAATAAATACCGGGCGTCCCCAAACGAATATACTAAAAACGAAGTTCAATAACGACGCTGGTAACTGAAATAATGAAATTCTTTTGACAAGGATGCAAGAATTAGATGCTTTAAGTTTCAGTCTGTTCTAATTTATAATGGTATTACTTAAGAAATTCTAGAGCTATTAATAAACTTCCACATTTCCAGAATTTAATACGATCAATCGAATCACAAAATCCCACACACAACAATCCGTAGACACCAGCCAATTCGTATATCTTCCTCGACAAATCAAACGTTCAGGAATATTTCAATGGGGAACACTCCTAAACATTGCGGGCAGCCTGCTGAAAGCGTTCTATCATTAATTGCCAAGATTTTCCTGCAGAGCTGGAGTGCAATATTCTGGTAGGTCTGCGAGATACACAGCCGAAACTCATACATCTAATGCTGGTACTCTTGTTACAGCCAGTTCATAATTACAGTTACCAATAAAGAGCTTACTTCGCGGAGAAATCTTGTTGGTTTACGTAATTTACATGTAGCAGTACACGGACTTAAGACACCCACCCAGACAGAGAAGAAATTTACAAACTGGCTTGGAATATCCAAAAGTATTCTACAGTATACACTAAGCAGCTATAAACAGACGTGCTGGGTTTACAGCTTCACCACCATGCAAGAAGACTAAAACACAGCGAAACTGGAGTTCTGCACCTAAGGCCACAAAATGCTTATTTTCCCATTCTCTACAGATGAGCCCTCAATAGGCATCGCGGCCAATCACCCATGACTAACTCAAAACAGTGAAACAAAGAAAGGCGCCAGTCCCACGCAATGCTCTCGATATGTCAACGAACAGACGAGAAGCCAGCTGAAACAACGCATGTAGAAAACAAATTTCCGTTCACTTTACCATTCTGCACGCCTAAGTAATGAAAAACTTTCTGCAATGAAACCCTACATCTTACATCCTGGAAAGAAATTCGACCACAAGCGAGTAACGAAACGGCCTAGCCTTAGAAGTGTGATCAGGAAATGAACCACGACGTTCTGACACAAGAACACACACACACACAAAGGTTTTTGATGATATTGCAAAATAAAATCAATTCTTCACCGTCGCAATTTAACAAGACAGGCAATGTACGTAAAATTGTAACACTGACGCGCGTTCGTACAATCCTTGTTGCAGTGGGAAAACAAAAAACTTATTACATATTCTGAGTGTGTGTGCGTGTGTGCAGCCTTATGTATGCAGCATGCAATGCACACGCGCCATATTGTTATCTGGGGCCTGCCCGGCTCCACACTATTTTTTCACATTATCTCATAAACGGTACGATTTTCGAAAAAAAGTTATTGAATATAAAATGCGTCTTTTGATTTTCTCTACAATTATGTCCGAAACATTTCTCATTCTAAGAAGAAATGAGCAAGACATGATCAAATATCTATACTGGTCTTCATGTAAAATACACGTTATTCTTTTTACGATTTTAAACTCGAATTTTCTCAACAGAATTTCGAAAATAATAATAAAATAACAAATTTCATGAAAATCCGTCCAGTGGCAGCCGAGCTGTTCCATACGGACGAAGACGTGACGAAGCTAAGAGTCGCTTTTTGCAATTTTGTGAACGTGCCTATAAAACTGCATCCTTCCACCACGTCATTAAGAAGGGCACGAAAACAGAACAGCGGACAACATTCCAACCGGAAAATGTAAACCAAAAACCCTTTTGAAAAACCTAGTCACAGACGGGACGATAACATTACAATGGATCTTACATAAACTGGGTGGGATGTTGTGGACTAGCTAAGGACAGGTTCCAGCGGCGTGTGATTAAGGGACTGTAATAAATCATTAAGTTCCACAAAAGGCGGTGAATTTGTTGAGTAACGAAATCACTGTGAACTATTCAAGAAGACAATGGCGCACAGTCAGTCATTATCACCACCACCATAACAACAACAACAACACTCTTCAAAATCAGTTCTCTCTATATAATCTGTCTCTATATGGAGCACATCCGCGTCAATAATGATCGAAAACTAACCCACCGGGGTCGAAAATAGCTAAAAGTAACCCACAATAATAGGTAATAATCAACATTAATCCAAACAACTGCCGTTAATTGATACCATACAACTGATTAAATTAACGCTTAGTTTGCTTTAACAATACAGAATGAACAGCTGACAGAGACCGTGTAACAGCGCGGAAATATACGGGTAGGCCATTCACGAATACTACTACTACTACTACTACTATTGAAAAGAAAACTTTTCGCATCCTCAAAGAAAGAAAGAAAGAAGGAAAACAAGAAATAAAGAGGATAAATATTGTTTTATCTTCCTTACAATAGTAGTAGTAGTAGTAGTAGTAGTAGTAGTAGTAGGATTTGTTAATACGTTTTCTTCGCGCTGTAGCTCGTTTCCAACCTCCATGTCACAGATCTGGGCATGAAGTAGGAATGTTAGCTACACCAGTCCCTCATAAAGCACGTATCCTACAAGGAATAAAGGAGATGCCCCACTCTGGGTTTGAAAGCGCGATCGAAATCTACACCGCTGACTACCAAACGAGTCTCAGAACGCACGACCATTGCGATCACGGACAGTTGCCGTTAACTTCGTCAGTCTCGCAAACTGCGACTGGTGAGTGGGCTGACGCACAAGAATGTCATCGGTTTGTAATCATTACGTGTATTTCGGGAGTAAAAAAAAACGCCTATTAGCACACTTACGTCTGGCCGCTAATCTACGTATATACAGGGAGGCATTTAGACATGGGGTACTGGCCAAATAGCGCAACTTCCTAAAACGTGTACTCCACAAGTATCTGGTTCGAATCTTTAGTCAGATTACCAGCCATAATGGCTGACTACTGTCGCGGTTTTCCTCAGTATCGTCACGCGACTGCCAGGATATTCCTCTCAGACTACGACCGTTCAAAATTCTGGACACAAATATCCAAGGCGAAACTCATTCGGACCAAAATCACAACACATAAATCGGGCGCTCCACATGGCCTAAATTAGTGACGGCGAGAAGCCAAAATAGCTCAGTACGTAAAGTGTCTGCGGCCACTTTTCGTCGCCATGCCACACCACGCCATGCTCACATGCTGACAGTACACTTCAACAGAAAACAATCGTCTGCGCATATAAGGTACGGCACTACTTAACAAAAATCTGGACACTACATGCACATGAGCGGGCAGATTCGTGCTCCACCCCATTTATGTTTGGCGAAAGGACGCCAGCAGCAACCGATGTGACCCTGTGTGGCGAGGTGTGCCGTAAAGAAAAATACCTTGCTCTTGTTAGAATTCGAGCACAAGCGGCAAGCCGGAGCCAGCCGGTGATCGGGCACAGATACATGGAAGTCAGAATAATAGGACGGACTCGACGGCTGTTTTCAGGATCGCCGTGCCTCTAGTAAAATACGTAACGCTCAAGGTAAATCAACAAATCACCTGTCGTGTGGTAACACCGATAATTGGGAAAAACAGAAAAGGACAACAGTTAGCCAGCAGCAGGTCGATGAATCCAGCATTATTCCGTACAGCAGAGCAGTTATGATATGTACTGTACCACCCAATTCGGTATAAAAAATGCGAATTTCACCCACAGAAGGCAATTCTACGGTTCGTTAGGATTATCTGAATAAACACCAATTACTTCCCCTAAAACACAATGTTTTCTGTGACGAATTGAATTTTGAAACGTTATTTAGCCGAATTACAGACTTCAAGACGCAATACACATTTCCATAGGAAAGGCTCTCCAAACTTAAGACACCAGAAAAATGCAACTCTATTTATCATTATCGTGGCGACACTCACTCACTCACTCACTCACTCACTCACTCACACACACACACACACACACACTTTCGCGTTTTAAGGTATCAACCGTTACACGTATTAGCACGCAATACATAGCGAAAGCTGAATGAATGTGAAAATAGGCCTACACCTGATCTCTGAAACCATCCTACGGATTTCGACAACGGTAAGGGCGGGCTGCATCCGAATACAGCTGGACACGTTTATATCCACAGGTCCTTGCCACAACGCACAGCGACATAATGCAAGACTATACTCACGCAGGCTACCTAACCCAACCTCCTATCAGCCTCTTTCATTCGGACGTCTTGTGGACAGCAGCAGCCGACACACGTTACAGCAGCCCAACGTATTAACAAAAAATACTTCAACTTTCTAGCCAAGCTCCCCAACGAGATTTCCAAACATTTATAAAATGAAGCGGATTAAACCCACGACGATACCAAGTTCGCAGACGTTTCGTAAATGTCTACCGGCCAGCAAATCCGTAAACCTAACTTAGTAAATGAATATAGAAAAGAGTCAAACCATTCTTTATCTGAAACGTTGAGTTCGGTTTCACCCTTTACAATACAGTCGACAATTACAGGAATATTAGGGTTCAGCACCTGTTTTTAACATTGGAAAATTCCGAATACTTCCAACGCGCCGTGACTAAGCTTCTATACACTACGTATTCTGTAGCATGTATTTTGAAAAATTTCAGGCGTCAAAAGTTTACGTTTTCAAACTCAATGCTCAAGCGAAACATACCCACATACGGAATCATGTTTATCGAATTAGTACCGCAGACTGACGCGGTTCACTTGTTAACACTCTAGCTACTGCGCATTCGAGGGATTCTAAGGTCGATGGCCGGTCCAGAACTTAGTATGCTTGCCAATTCGCTAAACAAATTGTGAGTTAATTCCTTAAACTTGGCCAGGAACTACCCTTTCCCCTGAGAGGATGGGCACTCACTGCGATCAAAATAAAGAATACCGCCTTCTGGGATGTGAACCTGAAGATGAAGGCAGTACGTTTCTCCAACACACCATGCAGTTTCCATCACACTATGCTACACTTCCTAATCCGAACACGATCTTTATCCCTTTCGACATCCTCATGCAAGTGAGAGAATTTTAAATGAAGTACCGTAACAAAGACGACTAAGATCTATGTCATGCTTGAAATATCCGTCATGCGTGCATTCCAGCCCACAGTCTTCAATACCTGAAGTTACAATACTTACACTGAACTAATCACTGAAAACTATCAGCATGGTTACACACCACAGACAGCGGAATATAGTGGTACTGTTTTACCCCGGGCAGTCCCTGCTTATCACAGGACAGGCTGGGTGAGATACAATATTTATTAATTAATGATTTAATAAATTAACGGTTTATTTAACTACGATATCAGAGGTTCATACCACACAGCGTCATATGTTATGATAAGTGAATAATGAATTGGCAAGAAATTGAAGGAACGTGGAAAGATGTCGCCGCGGCCTATTTAGATGCGTTTTCGTGGAAGTCTATTTAGGTGCATTTTCGTGGAAGTTACTCGTGATAAGAATTCCATGGCTGAGATTAGCATTATGCAGCTCCCAAATACAAGCCAGTAACCTTACCATGTGGATAAAATTGCTTGACAAACGGAACTGATCTGAACGAGTGAACCCGGACACTGCCTTCAACTGAAATGGCGGTGGTTCAACTAAATTATGGAGCCTAGATGATCGGAAGTCACATCACCAATACGGATAAAATGGGACGACAGCGGAAGCAGCTGTGGCACACATCCACTCGTCTGACCAGAACCGTCAGGACAAGCAAACGAGTTTATTTATATAGTGCACTCAAAAAAAGAAGCAGAGATGCAACGCAGATTGCCGTCGGCTAAAGTCTTAATCCCGTTTAATACGAACGCCGGGCGGAACAATTTCCTGGTACAGGAGAAAGTTCGAAAATCGTCGTTCGTCTGCCTCCGTTTAATGTACATTACGTAGTTTATAAGCGCTCCGGTCGATTCACCGCAGATCCTCCCCGGTACAAATGATAAAAGCCTACATCATGAGCGCACGTAACACACACCGCGTTCCCCATGTGCAACGTTCGTGCACAGTCATATTAATCATCCGACAGCGGAGCTCGGGTGGAATGCTGGTAGTTTTAAAGGTAAACATCGAAAGAAAATACTGACACTGCTTAAATTCAGCTCGGCGTTCGACTCCCACATCCACACGTGTCTCACACGCCATGAGCTCATCACAAAAGACACGCTTGAGATGCACACGTACAAATCGCATTACCGTAATTATTATTATAGTGTTAATATTGGTGTTTGCGCGGTGCTGCGCCGCAGCGGACAATGAATATTGAGGCTCCTTGAGATAAGACGCCATGTAATTTAACAGCTAAACTTAACAGTCAGAACTAAAGCTTCTGGGAAGAAGAATAGGCTCGAGGGGAAGCACAAAACCAACTAGAAGTTAATTATAGGCGGAAACTCGCGTGAACTTAATTCGACGGCCCTGTTCCTTCTACGCCTTGGGTTTCAAGATCCACGCATCTGTAAATGCAAGAAGTGTGGCGCGCTATTCCGACGTCGCGCGAAATTTGACTTAATGCGTCGTGAACGGTTGCGGTTTATTACGAACCACGCGCGTGACCGTCAAGCCATTACCAATGATCCGTTATCAAGTCCCGCTTGTCTTATACACTCGACCTTTGCGTGCCAAGCAGACACTCTGATTTTCAGTAAAGTTACTATAAATCTTTTACAGGTATTGCCCGATAAATGTGATTTAGCGATAACGTGCCCTGCTCTATACCAGAAGTGCCAAGCACACGACCGTGACGCTCTGTTATTGCAGTACTGTCGTGGAACAACAACTCTCTGAACTTCGTGACACAAAATTCACGGCAGGCAACATTTACTCCTGTACACCTAAGTGAGGATCTTCGCGTCTCCAAAGACACGAAAGTGAAACGATTCCACACGTCACACACACACACACACACACACAAAGACACTGCATTAACTGTGAAGGCAAGTTTCAGGAATAAACTAAGATGCCTTGTGAACACATTTTTACATTCCCGTAATCAAGAGAGTTAGCCATGGCTGACATAACGGACTTGATTTCTCCAAAGATGAGCTAAAGTGGAGATGATGGCGGAATCAACCACCCGTTAACGAAGATGTGTCAAGGACGGAAGGAGTGACGCATAGTTGTGCGTACATATTCCACGCGCCTGGTAGCTCTGGCGACTAAACTTTGTATCACAGATGTCTAATATTATGAACTTAATGTTTTCGTTTTTAAACAAAGAAACGTGTTATCAGCTGACATGCACCCAGCAGACAGGGCCGGGTAACCGCGGGTGCCGCTTAGACCAACAACACTTACTCAGCCTAACACAAAACAGGTTTATTTTAGTTCAATCTGTTACCTTTAAATGTGTGTTACGTGTGTGTATTTCACTTAGTAATAAACACAATGGGATGGCTTCCATAAAGACTAATACGCAGAATTTGGGTGTGGCGCTTCAAGGTTTGGAAAATTTGTGGAATCCTAAAGTACCGTATATGCTGGTAGTTATCGGGTACCACGACTTTTTATGTAACCATCAGCACATAATCCTCCACTCCTGCTTGGAAGAGACAGAATTCCATGTAAAAAGAAGAAAGAACGAAAGAATGAATGAATTAACGAAACTGCATGAAATAAATATGATCAACCGAAAAACAAAACAGGCCCACTTTCTTCAGTTGTAATGGTGTATTTTAAAACTACGCGAGATGAGTGACGAACACGCATGCGCGTCATCTGCTATTTCAATGACATTCAGAATGCATCACATTAAAACTTTAAAACAAAGTCGTGCATGGAGAATATCGGATAAAAGAGGGAATGCGGGCAGGAAGATGTGGCACAGCTAAAACATCACAAAAACAAACGAAAGCACACATATACAAAGTACAAAATAAATGGAAACGATCACTTCAGAACAGAAATACACGGCGTCTGGCACCACAGGAAAGGCAATCTAAGGATGACACGGTAAGGCTAGTTGTGTCAACACTGTCAGAGCACATGGGCCAAAAACACACTTCCTTCAAGGGAAAAGAACATGAGACGCCATTCGCACCATATGAGCATCAAAACCGATCAAAACACACTCTCTTCATTCTAAATCTAACTCAATACACAATTTCTGGAAAATTCCAATGCAGCAAAATCCGTGCCAATACTACACCACTAAACCCACCAATACTGCAGTTGACAACAAAACTGTACACAGTCATGAATTGGACAGGTTTGCCTGAACACAATTCAGTCAACATACCCATACGTAAACAAAGATTACCACACTACACAATACCCCAGTTAACAACGGCACAGCACACAACTATAGCAGCCCTGCCCTCTATACTTTTACGATGGCTTCTTGAGATTCATGTCTCCAGCTTTCGGATGATGAAAACGTGTTGTGGCGAGCTGGTATGTTTACTCTTCGGAGTGAACGCTGCCATCTTCGAAGCGAAGGCCGGAGAGGCTGCTGTCTCTTTCCGCGTACGTTGCAGTCTCAATTTTACAAAAAGAACTGCAAACCCCACCTTCTAAACAATGTCCAGGGGCACTACGATCTCCCTCTTCACAGCAAAGTCCGCAGACATCCCAGCCACCAATGTGTAAGCATTCTTATCACCGTGAATATGGGAAACTATAATCCCTTCATACGGCCGGCATAGCAGTTCGCAACAACACGTCATCAAAGTAGCAAAATCATAAACTTAAACCCAAGCCCTAAAAAGGAAAGGGATAACAACACAGGGTAGAGTTGCTAAATAAGCACTCCCCCCACCCACCCTCACTGCGTAGGGTTGATTGTACTGACCTGCGCATGATGCCGAGCAGACGTGGACGATGGCTGTGTCGGGGCTGAGAACTGAGTTGAAAAAGCCCTTGGTCTGCGAATAAGCGCAGAAGTAGATAGCTCGGGATGGGGCTACTCCCACCAGGTTGGGGCCTAGTCCCTTGAACAGGGCTCTTGGGCCCTCATTCTCCACAATGTGCCTATAGGTAAAGAGGTGAGAGTGGTATTTTAATTCTGTAATTAAGACGGTTCTATCTACTAAGTGATTAAACTCGTCAACAATTTAACGTCCAATGTGTTACCTTTTACAGAAAAGCGTGGTGGGGTGAAATGATGAAGAAACATGATGCATGATGCAAACCGCCTCAAACAACTTTTACCACAGGCAGCTGGAAACAAAATATTTGGGGATGCAACGGCAATAAACGATAATCGGAATCGGAACAAGTTACGTGCCGCACTTTCATGCCTAAAATGATTTACTTGGGCGGCCAAATGTACAGCAGTTGTGTGCCTGAACCGATTTACCTGGGCGGCCAAACGTGCCGCAATTTGTGTGCCTGAACTGATATTATTTGAGCGGCCAAACGTACAGCACTTGTGTGCCTGAACCGATTTACCTGGGCGGCCAGACGTGCCACAATTTGTGTGCCTGAACTGATATTATTTGAGCGGCCAAACGTACAGCACTTGTGTGCCTGAACCGATTTACTTGGGCGGCCAAATGTGCGGCAGTTTTGTGCCTGAACTGATTTACATGGGCGGCCAGACGTGCTACAATTTGTGTGCCTGACTTGATATTAGTTGGGAAGCCAAACGTACAGCAGTTTTTGCGCCTTCATTAAGTTACTCGGGCGACGAAACGTACTGCAGTTAGTGTGCCTAAATTATTTTACTCCGAAGTATGGAATAACGCGTTTTATATCGAAGGCATATATCTCGAAGTGATCCCTACATTTTCGATATAGATAAAACACGCCACTAAACGACTGGTGAACTATTTTCCAGCAAAATCTGTGGAGACTGAAGACACGTTAACATATGGCGCAGAAGAACTTTTTATATATCCTATCCACAGATGTTGATGATGACTTGTTAGTTCAACAACTGTGCCCCTGATCAACAATTTTGGCCTTCTCGATGCTAAACACAGGTGCTGGAAGCACATGAGAAGCAAAATATGAGGTGTCACATATCTAAAGCCGTGAATACGAAAGGCAGTTTGTCATAAAATAACGATCTATTACTTATATCACATATTCGGTTGCTATCTGCAGCATGGCCACAAACACACCTTCTGAAAGTATTATCCATACTTGAAAAATGCACAAATCCGCTTCAAAACCAAACGAATATAGCTATAAAAACAAAACTCCTCGCACTGTAACTCGAAAATGTGGCAATGCGCGAACGAGGAATGCCTATTTAGTCACAAACATTTTATTACTTATCTGTGGTTTATTGAACGACGCTGCCAAAAGTTTTAAGACTACAGAGCACTGAGTGGTACGTCCATCACTACTGAATTTGTAACGTTGTGAAAGGAAACGGCTGCAGTGGTGTTTGAGGTAGGTACCACCATGGCAAATGGCCGAAAAGACTATGGAAAACTATGAAAAACCTGTCACAATAGTCGGTGGCCCGCTCGATATTCGAACCAGGCATCTCCCGAAAACAAGCTCGAAAGCGTCACCGCTTAAACCAACTAGCTCGTTATCATACTTGTCGCCTACCGCTGAGATCGCAACAAATTTGATTAGTATAGGCATACTTTTAACAAATACAGTACGTAATCATCTACTAGTGCGTGCTGAGACCAAAACCTGCATCATAATCTCTGCGGAGATGCACTCCACACTCGACAACACATCTTACTGTAGGGTACTGCTCAATTACGCCATCATTTGCTGATCGCTGAGAATTAAGTACGTGTGGAATGGGAACGTGTAGCGGAAGACGGAAGTACTTCGACAAAATCGTATCCTGTGTCCTACTCTGAACAACACAAATCGCAAAGGGATGAAACGCTATAAAATTCAGCATAAATTTTGGGTACTACGTGTAAGTTCCGCAACATGCCTTATTAACAAAAATGACGTGGAAAACCTACACAACAAATCACACACACCCCAAGATACAAGTTTTGTCCAGAGAGAGGGAGAAGTGGTTCAAATACAAATAGGTACAGATTTTGTAGAAAATGTGATAAGTTAGCTAGTGCCTGATACTAGCCATATGTGCAACACACACAACATTTCTACTACAGTAGACTAGTCAGTCGCCACACATCTGAATAAACAAGACAGGCATCACCCAAACGGGTCTGCCTACAATGTCGGCTGTAATGCTAAACTTATCAGCACGGGGTAATCACTAGTTTGTTCATCTTCCTTACACTAGGGACACATGAAAATCCAAATCAGATCACCGTCATATCATAAAACCAAATGCACATCTGGTGCCATGCAGATGTCTAGGGCATAATTGTCCACCTCATTCTGCAGCTACCATTACCTGACCACCAACACCACGTCAAAGCTCCAAAGAGCAGCACGTTCTGGACTCTTGAGCACCGAAAAAAAAATCGTTTAAGGACGTTCCCGAAATTACGTAGGGTCGCGACCTATGGTTGGGAAACATTTACACAGTAATTCGTGACCACTTTATCCACATACTCGTCTAATCTGCCCCTTGATGTCCCTGCACATTAAATGTGTCTTTCCAACATGAGATGTAAAAAACGGCCACGAACTTCGGCAAATCTAATTATCAGTGGGGGACTTTGGGTCAGGCGATCTGAAAGTGGATTCCACTATAATAAACTGGAAACCAACAGGACCTACCGACACTCACACGCCCGAAAAACACATTAGTGGTAAGTCACGAGAAATCGACAGAGGGCGAGAGAACTTCAAGGAATGCTGTATCGCGCACACATCAATCCCACTTACTTGCGTATCAGAAACAATTATGTGTGTCACACAAAAGCGGTGTTTAGAAAGAAGGAGTAAAATAGATCCTACGTGTTTCTGACAGAATGACTACCAGGAAAAAAAAAAGCAACATCATTTATGCGTCGGTATAATAATTTCACCAAACACAACCTTAGATGATGCGCTGCGCACTGGGCGACGAAAGAAAACTGCTTCACTTAAACCAGTTCCTAGAGAATATCGAAAAACTGCATTAGAAATTAACATATTACATGCACTATCTAGGTTTGCAGCTCCTGTGATACGCCTTTGAACGTCCTTGTATCTTCGACCCCGTTACAAGAGAGCACAACAACCTTTCTAACCTCCGGAACGAAATGTATAACAATTCGTCTCGTCTAATTATCTCGCGGAATGTCTTCTTTGCGATTAACATGAGATTTATCATCCTCAGCGAGTATGCCTACAATAGAAGCCCAGAAGGGAGAGTTAGCTGCAAAGATCAGGCTGATTTTTCGAGATGAAGACCTCAGATGCGGGTCAAAACCTAAGTAAGCCAAGCAAGCACAGTGATATGCATGCCCATACTGCACTATACACTATTTCCCATAACATGGAACATATTTAAAACACCTAAATTATCACTGCTGCTGTAAACTGCTTCGACGGTCACGTTTGAACTGTAAGCTCCATCCATGTAACCCGTAAACAATTATGTAAGCTCAGCACCCAAACAACGCAGCAGAATGATCGGCCACTTGGCATTCCAGATGACCTACAAGCACACACGCAAATCAGGAAGTCACTGGGAAAACTGCTTATGGTGGGCATTATCTCACAGGCAGTGACAATGAATTACAGAGGTCTATGCTGCTCTTGCAGCGCTTGTGTTCGAAATACAATTTCTAAGTGTTAACAAGACGGACAACAGCATGGCTTGTATTGGAAAAAAAAATCGTACTTGTGTATAGTTACGTCGGTCGGTGGACCGCCGGCCAACGCTTTGAAACCGGTACCTCCAGCAAAGGAAACAGACACTCATCTCGACCGCGACGTTCGATACAACTTTGACGATGACAAGCATTTCCCTGAAATAGGCCGTGAATGCGGTGAATACTCCACGCATTTAGTAGTCGCGATGGCACTCACTCCTCAAGTGTCTCCCAAAGGCACGCACCAGAAATGATTATGCTGTACTTCCAAACATAAGGGATGGGCGAGCGCTAACAGTCCATTCTTACTTCAGCGGTCAGTCCGCCTACCGGACCCGCGTTAACAGCTGATTTCGGACGAGCATAGCTCCAGGCAAACAGCTCCGCACTTTCAAAGGAGACACTTGCTGCGAGCCTGAATTTCTGGTCATGCACTGTACCTTATCTCTTTAACTTCATTTGAACATTTCCAGATGAACGGATTTCAAATAATTTATCCGCGATCTTTCTAGTTTACACAGACTATCGTCCTCTGGCGAGAACTGCAAATACGTACGTCATTCTACATTGTGCAAATCTCTGATCTCGCAATTACGATGGGTTTAAAACTGTCTAAATCCGAAACCGAAGTGACGTACGCGTGCAGCTGGAGCCTCAACTTCATTCTTAATTTCTTGTACCTTTCATTCATACCAAAGTATGAAGGGTATCTGCCTACTCTGTAAAGAAGGGTGGATCACATTTCATACGCCGCCGGTACGACTTGAGGCAGGCGAGCGTTGATGCATCATGTAAAGTCACCATGCCAGTTGGAGTCATGTTATCGGCGTTTGTTTCTTCCTTTTTTTTTTTTTTTTTTTTTTTTAAATTTTTTTTCACTTTAATTCTTTTTTAATTTTTTAATTTAAATATCTCAAAAAAATATTTCAAAATTA
>Ga0136643_10009859_pt1 | contig 14077 bp, 8 predicted proteins | sample TergutLab28metaG_FD_96883 | JGI IMG/M metagenome (GOLD analysis project Ga0136643, IMG submission 96883) | Labiotermes labralis P1 segment gut microbial communities from Petit-Saut dam, French Guiana - Lab288 P1 (version 3) (version 3) | ecosystem: Host-associated > Arthropoda: Insects >... | reverse complement strand
GACTGCACTGCTGGTATCTAACTGATGACAGCTCGGTAGACTGCACTGCTGGTATCTAACTGATGACAGCTCGGTAGACTGCACTGCTGGTATCTAACTGATGCATGTTGTCATTATTACTGTTGATTTGTTTGTTGTACATACTTTTCCTTCCGGTCTAAACATATCTATTTCTTGTATATTGATATTTTGAGGATAGTCAGTTTTATAGCTTACAAGGGTAGACAAACATTTATGGTTTGGTATTACTATATAGACTGTGCTTATCACTTTGTACTCTACTGTACTTTATGGACTTTTTACATCCTTTCGTAATTAGAACGCAAATTGCATTTCGGAAAATGGATGTCCCCCCACCGTTAGGTTGAAACAGTAGGGATACACCTGGCTGCAGTTAGTTGCCGATATTTGTGTACATATTATAGGTATGAATTGTTTTTTTCTTACAATTTTTCGAAATGAAACATGATTTACATAAACTACTGTCGATTTTAGCCATGATCTAAGGCCACGAATTGTTCACTAATAGCAGACAGTGGTATAAACTATTCTCTGCTTTAACTCTTGATCGCCTTCTTACCATAGGCACTTTCCCAAGGTAGAGAAACTGGAGAATTTTGACATGGGCCACAAAAATACAGCGTCATCTCTTGTCGTATGCCCCAGCATTATTTAAACATTTACTTTGATATGTGGTTGCTGTGGTTCCTTCATTTCTTTCAATGCCTTTCGTCTCAAACGTAAAAAAAAGTCTTTATGTTTTCGTTCCTTCACCAAGACGGCAGCGCGTCCACAATTATCTCTCAGAAGAAGCCACACGGAGGCTGAAGCAGTCAAAAGGTGGCATGCTTGCAGAAAGGCAGGGTTCTGGGGCAGATGCTGTGAACTAATTGTGCCAGTCCCTGAGGGCTTTCTTATTCTTCTCCTTCTCCCATTTTTGTAATGTGTTTTACCTCCTTGTCCCTCCCTGTCTTTTTCCATCATTCTGTTGTGGATACTGCAGAAAATAACGTGAGAAATTCTTCTTGAGGTTTGTAACAAACTTCTCTCTTACTTTCAGCAACTAAATTCCTACTGATGAAAGTCATACTGAAGTCTTACATTTGACACCATGCTGGTACCGTAACGGTAACTGACACAATTGTATTTCTGGACCACTGACTTACCACAATATCTTATACGATTTTATATACAGGTATGCTCTTTCCAGGTGAGACATTCCCGCTGTGTTCAATAATCAATAGAATATATATATATATATATATATATATATAATTGCACAAACACAACTTTTTATTAAGTAATTACAAGTGAAGGTCATTAAATCACTTATAAAAGCAACATGTTTCGGCTCCTCTTGTATAGCCATCTTCAGGCTGAGCCCTAAAAAGTGCTAATACAAATAACAGTGCTTTATACAGTACGAGATCTCGTTCACTTGTAAATAATATACATTATGAATTAAAAATAAATGTAATTTCAGATCTAAAATAACATAGATGATGAGGTTAAAGTTATAAGTAATACAAAAAGTTATAAGTAATACAATTTAAAATACAGGGAGAATAATAGAGTAATGTTTTTAGAATTGGCGAGTTGTGATGTTAATGAAGAATTATTTTATCCAGATTTTTGGATGTAATGTCGTGAGGTTTTCTCTTCATTGGTGTAGATGGCACATCTTTTATGCGGAGAAGTAGCGATGTTAGGGCCGAAACATCTTGCTGTTAAAAATATTTAATTAAATTTTAATTGTAATTACTTAATTGAAAATTTATGTTAGACTGTACAATTATACATATTCTATTGACACATGTGCTCGCTGATCGACATACACATATTTTCTTTGGAGTCTTGTCCAATCTACTTAGTATTTCTGACCCTCTCTGAATGTTGTACGATTTGAGTGTAGAAATATTTCTGTCAGGTTTCTGTTGTCTGACGTTTTGCGTGCGAGTCTCTTCCCTGATAACGCTTTGTGTACTGAGGAAGATGTTATCACCGTTTAAGCTACACGTTCCATAAAACCAATCAAAATTTACAATGATGAAAAATATGTGTACTTCTTGATATAATATTAGGATACTTACACTTTTAAATGATAATTAAGAAATTCCAGAACTGATAAACATTGTTTTGTGGGAAAATACTACCACTATTCAAAATATATCAAGATTTGTTCTAAGAATCGATAAGACCTAAGCTCTTTACTGTAATATTAACTGTCTTAGCGAAATGAAACGCATTAGAGTTTGTAATAACGTCACCAAATCTTGAAGGAAACCTACCCTTTCCAGCCTTCAGGAGAAAGAAAATTTTTCTACCAAAATTTTGTAGCACTAAATTTCTCCGAAGCTTGGAAAGTTTTCTACCGCACTAAATATGTGAAAGTATAACATGGAGGCAAGAAGACAGGGAAATCGTAAATAAAATAAAACAAAAGAAGACCAAATGTATTGGTCACTTTTTGCATGGGACCTGTTTCCTACATCACTTTACTGAAGGAAGCATAGAAGGGAAGAGAAGAGGAGATAGAAGATATAAGCAGCTATTTGATGACTTAAGAAAAAGAGAAGAGACGGGAGTTTTAAAGAGGAAGCGCTAGGTCGCACCCTCTGGGTAAATCAGTTTGTGCAAGACAGACAGACATGTTACGCCGCACAATACAATATTCTTCATAGCCCTCCGCGAGAGCTTCAAATGTCATGCGCTGCGACTGTGAAGTAATTTTATAGTCTACGGCTGAATAATGCCTTAAACAGTCACATTTTTGTGTTCAATTTTATCATAACTGTATTAACCTTTTAAAGCCTAGATTTTTCTTTATTTACTGCCAGGTTTAACTTTCAGAAATTCTACACGGTGCTTACTCTGCGTTGATTGTTTTGTACGGATCTCAGAACAGACAGCGACTTTTGCTTTATACGGCATTAACTGATTGGTTTTTATAACCGTTGTGGAAAGTGTTTACAGCGCGGTACGGACTGATTCCTTAAACAAAGCAGATTGCGTGTAGTCTTTAAAAGGTTAATAGAATATATAAATATAAATAAATAAATATATATATATATATATGATCGAAGTCGTTATGACGTCATTTGAGGGCCCGAATAAATTTTGTCGTAATAAATGAGTGTGACTCTAAGCGAGGTGTGTGGTAAAAGTGAAAGAAAAATATTTTAAGACAGAGTACGTGCCTGCAGCCACATTACGTACATGTCTACTCTACGATCTGTATTATATTTAAATTACAATTATAGTTTAGAAAGAATAAAAAATCCTATATTATTGTAAATTTCCGTACAGACAAGCCAAAACTGCATTACCTTACAACTATAATTTTGTACGAACAGAAATTTTCATGAGAAGTGGACCACTCACAGGCGCATCGTGAATTCTGTGTTACTGAAACCTCTTAAGCAGCGCCTCATCGACGTCATTTCGTTCATGCTTTCGAAATTGCATTATTCTTGATCCGGTCCATTCGAACGCTCCAATAATTGTGGTTCTTTTTCCCCCCCCCCAAGTCATTTTGGTTCCAGAATTTACGAGATGAGGTCCCCGACACACGTCATCTGCCTTTTTGCTTTCCACTTTCTGTTTCTCGTGCCACTTTAAATTTTCCTTCGATGCTCAGCACCTTCCTTCGTCCTTCACTTTAGCCAAGTTATCACTCTACCAGTCTTCTGTTTACTGCAGGAGTGGAAACGTAGGGTTCCGATTTATACACAGACTGAATTAACTTTGGAATCATCGCTCCTCTGCGCTGTCATTTATCGTAGATATTTACAATTTACTCTCGTTTCGACACAAACTCTCAGTCTCATCTTCAAGGGTCTGGTATTCCAAGACGCGTCGGTAACAACAAGTTAATGTTTTATGATCTCCCATAAGGTCAAATATCTTATTTACAATGCAGCGGAAGCCTTAAATCATTAACTATCGTCACTGATGTCATTTTCCAGGTTTGGAATTTTGTAGATACCTGCAGGAGTTTGGGTTTGCCCTCTCAGGGTCGAGGAGATGACAGAACTCTCAAAATAACCTACCTTTGGAAAATTATACTGGAACGGGTGACTTGCAATGGTGTTATATCCGAGGCAGTTGTTCGCATATGTGTCGTACTAAGCAAGGCTAAGAAACGTATGCCATATAGGTGAATTAGTTGGTACCACAGGGTGTTTGGCGTTATATCCGAGGTGTCGCACAAAATGGGTTAATTTTAACCGAGTTAAACCCTGTATTATTTACACAGTTATTTTATTTCAGCGGATAGGCCTATAATCCTGATATAATATACGGAGAGAGAGAGAGTGGCCGACTTAATCCCTGAAAGACACACTCGTCTAGGATTGCAGGAACGAGAGTTTTCCTTTGTAGTTGTGTGCACGTATTTATGTTGCATATTTGGCAATTCGTGGTTTGTCTTTGGCATGGTGTTCTGCAGTGCAAGTCGGAAGAATCTCTTATCTCCCTCCCGTGGGAAATCACTAGATCACAGTTTCCCCTTATGTAGTGGACTGCTCTTCAATTCATCACCTTACTAAACACATCTCCTAGAATTAGCAGCAATAGCCCATACAGGAACCAAGCGCTTTACCAATTACGCACCGGCTAAAATATATTTCCACGCTGTAAATTCTGGTTTGTGAAATGTGGTTTTCAATTCTCATAGCTGACAAAAAGAGTTTTGGTGCCGTTTCTTTTAATTTAGCTTGGATGGAGTAATACTGAATAGTCTCTGTCTTCTAGGGGATTACTTGGTTTGTCTTTTGTCCGTGCCATTTAACCTTAGAAACAAGGAAAATGTTACTAGAAATGGTCCTGCTTTTTTCTTTCAGATAGACCAATTATCGAAGAATAAAGAACCAACTAGATGCAACTTATTATTTTATTGTACTTATTGTAGGCGCAACATGTTTCGGACATTACTATGCCCATCGTAAGGAGCTCGCGATTACCACATTGGTCGTATCGTTCGTGGTTTCCTGTAGGTTGGAGGTTAGGTACGGGTAGGCTGGAGTAGTGTCCGGACTGCAGCCCGGACACTACTCCAGCCTACCCGCAGCCTGCTACACGGATACCACCCCAACCCAGCCACACCGAAACTCCAACACACATCGAAACAAGAACAAATGACCAATGTGGTGTTACAATAGAAAAGTCGCAGGCTCCTGATGATGGACGTATTAATGTCCGAAACATGTTGAGCATAGAAGAAGTGAAATAAAACTTAATAACTAGTGACATGAAGTTGGTATCTTATTCTTCAACTATCAAAATATTTTAGTTGGCGGAAATGAAATTCCTGAAAGCATTTCCCGGAAATGAGTGTAGAAGCTAAGAAAACAATCTATTAGGGGAGAGACTAATATTCACTAAAATTTCAGACCTAAAATGAATACAGAGGAACATAAAGGAAGGAGAGTTTGTAAAGTACAAAGAACGCGATGAAGGAAGAACATGGGAAAATAATTTTCAAATCAATATTTTTTTTAATCTTGATTTCAAATTTCGCCGTGTTCTGAATGTTGTGTGTTTTCTTCTGGGTAATTCCCCGGCGTATGAATTTTATATGCTGACGTTTCGGAACACTCTGTCTCCTATTCATAGGCGTGAAGGTACTTCGTTATGTTAATTTGGTGCTGTGGCAGCATGTCGTGTGTTATGTGTGAGTCGGACGCTGTCCAATCACTGAGTGTTTTAAACTGTACCTTTAGCAAGGAACAAAGTACTCTCCCTGAGGATGATCGTATGATCGAAACATGTAGAAGCGTTTTAAGTGTTTTAATGTAAATTTTAGATTATTAAAGACTATATATATATATATATGTATGTGTGCATTTGTTGGTGTTCTAATTAAATGACTCTACAAAATGCACGATGCAACGATAAAGATATTTATGCAACGTATTTTGGTGTACAAATTATTTCTGGTGTTAGTACACAATTTCTTTGCTTTTAGCTTACACCGTGTTCCAGTAAAAGCTCTATCATTCCGTGACGTCACTCTCAGTTTACCGCAGTACAAGAAATTGTACCCGAAAAATCGAATTTTTCAATCCTTGAGTATTTCTAATTCCCTTGTATCCAAGTTCCAGTCTTTAGTCTTAATCCTTTCTTATCATATTACACCATTTTCCCTGTTTACGAATTCTCACTCTCTGGTTTTATGAGGACACATCACTTTATTCCGCGTAGTTCCTTTAACGCCGGTCCCAGTAGCCAGCCGCGCGGTCTAAGGCGTAGGTCTCCGGCCGCTCGCCGGCCGATATCGCGGTTTCGAATCCCGCCGGGGGCATGGATGTCTGTTGTGAGTGTTGTGTGTTGTCAGGTAGAGGTCTCTGCGACGAGCCGATCTTTCGTCCAGAGGAGTCCTACCGACTGTGATGCGTCGTTGTGTGTGATCTAGAAACCTCTTGAATGAGGAGGACATGGCCCGCGTTGGGCCGCAGCGCCACAGGAAAAAAAAAAACCTTTAACAGTTTCTTATACTTATGGTCGGATTTTATATCCATTATTTACTTCGAAGTCTCATTACTTTCACATTAATGTCTTTAAGCTTTCCTCGCCGAAAATGTGCCTTCTTTCTCTCTTTCTTTGTTTCTTTCCTTTTTAATATTCCTTTTCTCTAAGCACGGTTTATGATTGTTTATTTCCTTCTTTTCTTATCCGTTTCTAACGACTTTCAAATTAGCCTCTTTCCACCCACAGCATATTATTAAAGACGAACTGTGAATAAGAATTTAGATATTGCTTTCATTGGGGCGGCGAAATCATGAAAATATTCGAATTTATTTGTAGTGCTACAATTTTATGTAAGCATTCCACTCCAGGTGGACCGCCGTGGCACAGTGGTTAAGGTGCTGTGCTACGAATCGTAAGGTCGCTGGTTCGATCCCAGCTGGTGTCAGCGGGTCTTTCATTGACATAAAATCCTTCCGATCGCACTATGGTCCTGGAGTCAACTCAGCCTCTAATAGAAATGAGTACCAGAAGTATTTCCTGGGGGTAAAGACGGCCGGCGCTTAAGACTGACAACCTACCACCATCCTGTGCCGTTGTCACGTAATCTGGGAACCTTAACTTCCTGGAACCCTCTGGGCCTGTCCAGGCCTGTAATGGGACTGATTTAACTTTGACTCCACTCCAACAATAATTTTTTTTTATTGTATGACCATGTGTTGGGTCTATAATTAGATATTTATATGTTCCGATTACACCCCTTTGTTACCGTAACATTTGTAAGTAAAGAAATTTCAACCTCGATTCAATGCTCTTCATCCTAAATTTCTAATGCCCCTGCATTATTCTGCAATGGCCATTCGTAAACACGTCTGTAACTTTTGTCAGTATTTTAAATTATAAAGCTGCTGTTGAATTTGTAACGTCGGCACTGAATTTCATGTATAGTGAATACGCGTTCAACACTCAACACGTAGCGCTAATCCCCTATATTTCTGACCACTCCCAAGTGGCATTTACCCTCATTGAAGTATGGCCAGAGTTATGGTCGAAAATGTGAATGAAGCAAAATATAATTCCTGCTTGATTCAGATGGAAGAACATTGTTTGAGTGTTATTGTTAAGTTAGACTGGTTCATTTTACAGGAATAGCTTGTGAGAACATATGAGATATTTATTAAAGGAGACAGTTAAAAACAGAATTAAGGAGTGCATGAGAAGGAAGGCAGTGCTGAGGTACACAAATTGAATAGTTCAACATTGGTCAATACGAAATCGCGTTTTAATTCAGATGCTCGAAGTTGTGTTATCCAGGATGAACAGAGATAAAGTTATCGAGAATGCTATGCGGGAATTTAATTTACAGAACCGATTCAGTTGTTGTATAAGAGTTGCTAAATCTCTTATATTTCTCTTCCGTCCATTGTACGTGTTTATATAGTAATATATCGCAGATTTTCGTCCTCACTAGCGCAACTCCAGTGAAGCACCGATGGATGGTGCCTGCCCCATGACCTTTTCTTACCTCAACATTACTAATTACTCTATATAATTGAGTAAATTGTAATTTGCAATATACAATTTAAAAAAAATGTTTATCATCCGTGAGTCTTTTGTTGAATTTGACATCTATTTTTCCGACTCATTAAATCACCCACCAACAGCAACATTATTAACCTTATGGCGCCGGAATTATTATTTTAATTTTAGCACACCCTGTATATAAAATGTGAAAAATACAGGAACCAAATACGTTAGAATTATGAAACAAACTGCATTTTGAAGAGAAAAAACGGAGAGTATATATCATATTTGTTGAATAAATATATAAAATGCAGCTTTGGAGGTTAGCGGTGCGGTACGACCACTATAGTTGACATTAGGCGTCTAAAGGTTAACTACAAGCGTAAATACGAAAGGACAGGCCTATGATATGATACGCCGATATAGGCTAAGAACACAGTGATAATAAATTTAAAAAAAAAATTTACCTGCATTGTGTCCAAAATATGTGAACATGTACAGTCGACGTTATATTTTTTGTGCCGTACATTGTGGTTCAATTATGCAATGTTAACCAACAAAAAGCATTTTGTAAATTAATGTTTTAATTCAATTCTTCTTGTCTTCTACATGTTTCGAACACCTTATGTTCATCATCAAGAAGACTATATCGTATATGCAGCCTTATATGATATGTTATTTATGCATTTATGCAAGCAGTCTGTCAGGTTGAAGGATGTGCTTGATGATTGACAAGCCATATAAGGCAGTATATACAATAGAGTCTTCCCGATGATGAACGTAAGATGTTCGAAATATATAGAAAACAAGAAGAATTCAATTTGAACACTAATTTAAAAAGCGCTTTATGTTGGTTAACATTACATAAATGTAAAGTACAATCAGCCTCTAAAAGTCTTCCACAATAACTATTTTATTGACACTTTTCCAGAAAATGTCTTCTGTGAGAGAAAAGAAATTAATGCTCTTTGAATGAATTTGGTAATTAGTAATTCATGAATAATGCTGAATACGTTACATTTGTATGTGTGAAATGAACACACGACCTGAGAGACCTTCGTGTAATTCTGTAGATAATATGGAAATTGAAACCATGAAGATCAGGTTAATCCATTGTTCCATCAATTGAAGTGAATTGATAAATTGCATGTCTTAAGGAATACCGTAGGAAGTATATATTCCATACACTTAAGTACTACGTGTTTTGAAAAGCCAAGTGTTTTGGTAATGTGTGGAGTTTCAACGGCTACTCAGTATATTTATCTCAGTATTTAACCAACTTGATGCGCAAAATTTGTTTCAAAATAAGTTTTATTTCATGCCTCTACATGTTTCGAGCATATGTGCTCATCATCAGGAGGTCAAAAGTGCACTACACAGCCTCTGGTATCATCACACCTACAGGTGGCCGTCTGGTGCACGAGACGACTACCTATAGAGTGTGATGATACCAGAGGCTGTGTAATGCAATTTTGACCTCCTGATGATGAGCACATGTGCTCGAAATATGTAGAGGCATGAAATAAAACTTATTGTGAAAGAAATTTTGTGCATTAAGTTGGTTAAATACTGAGATAAATATACTGAGTTGCACGGTCAGCAAAACGTCAAAAAAGGCTACAAAGTAGTTACCGGCATTTCGAAAGCACCTACTGTCTGCAGATTACTAGACACTGAAGACGTCACAACTCAGAAACGTCAGTAGCTGTTTGGGCGTCATCGCAACAGAATGTCCCACAAGACTTGAATAGCCATCAGTAAAGCTGTGTAAGCCTCAGAGTTCGCATTTTAAAACCTTACATTGCACCGTTACTTAATATTTTAATACTGTTGAATTGGAATCCCTGTTTATAAATGTCTTCGAATGTGAAATTTTTTTAGAAAAGGGTTCCAAGTATCTTACGGACGTTTTTCTACACATTTCCATCCGGACGGTACTTCTGTTAATTTCCTATTGTCAGCAGCTAATACAGACGAGAAGGAATTGTACCAGGTACCATAGTTGGCTAACAGAAATGAGTACCAGGACTATTTCCTGGGGGTAAAGGCGGCCGGTGCGTAAGGCTGACAACCTACCACTATCCTGTACCGTTGTCACGAAATCTGGGAACCTTAAATTCCTGGAACCCTCTGGGCCCCTCCGGGCCTGTAACGGGACCGCTTTACCTTTAACATTACCATAGTTGGACCTGAAGTCAGTCTTCCATTAAGGGAAGAAATGTTCTTAGCCACCTGTAATTCTGAACAAGACCATGCAGATGACACACAATTACACGTTTGTAGCCTTAAGAACTGGAGAGATGTCCTGGCCGTTTATGTATATGTTGAAACGCAACATTAAACTGAACCTTCAAGACATTAAATGGTTCACTGTTTCATGTGATTTTGAAAGGGGTTCGACCTGGTGGCTGTTCTGAAAAAGGCAACAGAGCTTATTTTGCTTTAGGAAGTTGGAAATTGCGTGACAGGCTGGGGCAATAGTGGCTTCTTAAGAAAGTCTCAGCTCCAAGGATTTGCTCATAGAATGTATATAATTGTACAGTCTGACACAACATTTATTATGTAAATACTTACAATAAAAAGATAATTGAAAATTATAACAGCGACATGTTTCGGCTTTTTTCATAAAGCCATCTTAAGGCTGTGACCCATGGAGGTTTTTATATACAATTTACGTCTCCGAAAATAAGAGATCTCGTTTGCATGACGTCTATAATATATTAGGATGTAAAATATAAAATATGAATTCATTTATAAAATGACATAGGTAATAAATACAAAACAATATAGGTAAATAAAATTTGATTTAAATTATTGATTAAAGTTTTATTTATCATTTTTATCTTTATTACCCCCACCCCGTGTTATTTTCTAATTGAATTCATATTTTATATCCTAATATATTATATATGGAGAAGAATGAGATGGGCTGGGCATGTGACGCATATGGGTGAGGAGAGGGGGGTGTATGGGTTCTTGCTGGGGAAACCGGAGGGAAAGAGACCACTGGGGAGAACTAGGCGTAGATGGGTGGATAATATTAGGACGGATCTCCAGGAGATGGGATGTGGGTATATGGACTGGATTGGGCGGGCCCAGGATAGAGACAGGTGGCGGACACTTGTGAGTGCGGTAATGAACCTTCGGGTTCCGTGACATGCGGGGAATTTCTTGACTAGCTGCAAACCAGTTAGCTGCTCAAGAAGCACTCTGCACCATGGAGGAAGTAAGTAAGTAAGTAATATATTATAGTAATCGTGTAATCGAGATCTCGTATTTTTTGAGACGTCAATTTTATATAAAAAAAACTTCATGGATCAGAGCCTGAAGATGGCTTTATGAAAAAAACCGAAACACGTCGCTGTTATAATTTTTAATTATCTTTTAACTGTATTCACATAATAATGGTTGTGATAAAAAGGTAAAGTGATCCCGTTAAAGGCCCGGTATGGCCCAGAGGGTGGGTAGAGTTATAGCTCTACTCTTCCATGACCGCGGCACTAGAAGGGGGTGAGTGGTCAGCAGCACGCCCCGGCCGTATTTTACCCCCGGGAAAGACCCGATACCCCTTGTACAGGAAGCTGGGTGGGCCCCAGGGCCGGTGTGGACGGGCGGAAATTCTCGTCCCCACCGGGATTCAATCCCGGACCGTCCTGCCCGTAGTCGGTCGCTATACCGAGTGAGCTACCGGGCCCACAAAAGTTGTTTTAGACTGTAATATTATATATATATATAGTATTGATTATTGAAAACACAACGGGGTGCCTCACCTGAAAATCAATGAATTGCTCATATCGATTAACATTTTCCTTTTGTTTCGCATAACCTCATTCAATTTGATTGTCTTTATTTGAAGGATAAGTTATGTGGATTCAGAGTTGTGGAACTTGTAATTCAAAAGCTTAGTTGAAATACTTCACTCTCGTGCTAAAATTAGAGCCTTATACCATTACATCTAGATACGCCTTAGGTTATAACATGGGGTACAAACTGTCCAAACATTCCGACGTTTTGGTTTCTGTCACGTTTTTTGCGTTGTGTATATGTGTGCACATGAGTCTCTCTGTTTATCGTGAAAAAAAGTATTTTTTTTATGTAATAAACGAAGCTTTCGTAATGAGAATAAACTCCAACAAACACGAAATGACTAGTTTAGTACCACAACGAAACTGTGTTATTAAACACACATGTAGAAAAATTTAGTAAATACAAAGTGAACTCTGTTTGTACGTCTTTGATTTTGTAGCTACATAATGCAGACATTCTACACACGTGCCGATTCGTGAGAGAAATTGCACAATACAATGTTACTACGTCTTAGAAAACTCCCTTTTCTAATTAAATTTCTTACCACTGTTGGAACTCACACAGTATGGAGAAACATCAGACTGGTAAAGTACGCACGCTTCTCGTCTATGGTTTAAAGGGGCAAGAATATTAAACTGTTGGGAGAGATGTCAGCACTGCTCCAAATACTCAAAATCTCCCGGTGAAATGCAGTGAGGTAGGGAGAAATTGTTATAAACTTTATGTAAATCAGACACTTCTCACACTGTTTCATTGAGACGGACTGTCGTTACCTTGTTTTATCGCTTCAAACGGCTGTTCATGTCTTCATAGTGGATTCAGGATAATAAGTGGGTGAAGGTGTTTGGAATTACTATTGTCATTATATGAACCACTAGAAAACTTTTTTGCGGCTGATATATTATTCTTATAATTGCCTCAATCTGCATGTCATTTCATGTTATTCTACCTAACCTTCCTACACTTGAAATGTAAAATTTAATATTATTCGATTTATTTCCGATGATACAAGCAGAACTAGCTGTAGAAACTCTTGTCATCAGTTCGTTCTGGACGGCCAGAGATTGTCTGCTTTTGCATAGTCTGAATAAATTAAGAAATTAAAAGTCCTAGAATGTAAAATTCCGATCCCAGTTTCAGCGATGTCTAAGGCGTGGTTCTGCGGCCGCTCGTTTGCTGGGATTGCGGGTTCGAATCCCGCCGGGGACATGGATGTCTTTCTGTTATGAGTGTCGTGTGTTGTGCAGGTAGAGGTCTCTGCACGGGCTGATCATTCATCCAGAAGAGCCCTACCGAGTATAGTGTGTCTGAGTATGATCATGAATCCTCGACAATGAGGAGGCCTTGGCCCACTGGGAGCTGTTGCGCCAAGGTAAAAAATATAATGTGCAATAAAAATGGGGGTTGGAAACATAATTTAGATTAGGCGCAACTGTCAGATTCTGGTTTAAACGAAGATCTTTGATCTCTATTAGAGTCCTCTATTAATTAGCGTTCCTGTTTCATATAGACATATTGTTGTATAGTGACAGGCGGCTTTATAATGGTACGCTGAAAATATTACAGCACTGCATGCCTATTCATTGTGAGGTCATAGCAGTGGAACTATTGATGATTTCAGGGAGCATTCATCGATACTGAAATGTTTCTGACTTTGAAAGCCGTGTTGAGATCGTTCTCTCTCATCTCTCTCTCTCTCTCTCGCTGTATATCTAGAGTCATATGCCTATCTTTGAAAAATTAAGATTACAAATGTAACTAAGCACATTTTTTTCCTGAGAGTCCCGAAATAAATAGCTATGAAATGGATTAATTTCATTACGATGTTCTTGAAAGTAATCCCATTGAACATTAAGAACTGAGAACCGTCAGCTCAGCTCATTTCACTAAGTGCTCCGATCTGCTAATAGCTTCTTTTTTTTTTCTTTCTGTATAAGATTGATATTTCTGTGGATATCTGTTCATTTTTGTACCCTGTTGAGGACTTGAAAGCTTATAAAAAAGGAAAGACAAACACAAAAGATGAATGAAGCAAGAAGACTCCTTCCCTTCACGCGTAATTTTCAATTGCTGTCTAGTGACGCTGCTGCTCTCTACCGGTAGTGACGCTGCTGCTCTCTACCGGTAATAGCGAGAAGGAAAACAAAAAAAACTCATACAGCGAATGATAATTCATGCTAGATCCTTTATTAATACATTTCTGTCAGTCATTTCTAACCTAGAAATGTAGCTGGTGAACAATATTCTCATGTTATTTAAAGGCATATATATATATATATAT
>Ga0136643_10009858_pt1 | contig 14078 bp, 9 predicted proteins | sample TergutLab28metaG_FD_96883 | JGI IMG/M metagenome (GOLD analysis project Ga0136643, IMG submission 96883) | Labiotermes labralis P1 segment gut microbial communities from Petit-Saut dam, French Guiana - Lab288 P1 (version 3) (version 3) | ecosystem: Host-associated > Arthropoda: Insects >... | reverse complement strand
CCATGCAGACTTCAATTTTGCGGGGGGGAGGGGGGGGAGGGGGGAGGGGCTGAGAAAAAATCTGTTCACTGTCATGGTTGTTACAGAATTCTAGTAAAATAAGCTAAACAAATAACAAATTAATACCGGTAGTAAGGTCTTTGTTCTTCTGAGATCTTAAAATAGATTAGTATTTACCGCCGTTTCGAAACAACCTGTCGGTTACATATTCAAGGACCTTGGAAGATGGGACTGATAGGTTGTCCCGAAACGTTGGTAACTACTCATCTACCGCGCATAACATCGAAGACAAGCGAAGAACCCTGAAGTCACGCACAGTACCTACAGATGGTTCATAACATTCAACTCGTTAGGCCCTACAAGGCCTATACATAATACACTTCAAGTCGTGAAACATTATCACTTGCAGCAACTTCTGTTTATCCGTTCCAGCCCACGCATGAAACTTCAGTCTTTAATTTCGGTGCATGTTAATGCAAATTATCCTGGTTGCTGGATGCTGTTTTCTTCCAGGGCTGCTGTTAGCGTCCTTTCGCTACCTCAGCAAATTTCTGACGCTGTGAAAGTGGAGCCTAAATTGCATTTACATAAGAGGGTAAGTGACCAAATGTAAGGCCCAGATCGCCTGAAGAACACATATCTCCAATGTTAACAGAAACAGACGCCCGTAAACCTACCGGAACTGGCTTATATTTTATTGTAAAAGTACTAAAATTTATTATGTTGCTGCACCGTGCATATCGACGAATTGTTTAACAGTATACCAACTGATGCACATACTTAAAACTTTTTCACATTAAAACACTAAAATTTCTCCGACATGTTTCGATCCAAGGATCATCCTCAGGGAGCTACACTTTCCTTGCTAAAGTCACTTTTAAAAACTAGTTACTGATTGCTTTCGTTATATAATCCTGGTTCTGTGGCAGCATGCTGCCACAGAACCAGACCACAAAACCTGACGATGGCCAGCAGTGGCCATCTTCAGGTTTTTTCTCAAAACATTAAGATTGTTCTATATAATTCGCGTCACGCGAGAAAAAACCTGACGATGGCCACTGCTGGCCGAAACATGTAGTTTTTTTAATATTAAGAATATAACATCTAACTAGACATAAGTCATGTTTTTGACTACATACCCTCTTATTAGTTTACACTATCACTTGAGTGATCTCGCAAAACAAACAAAGTGGTGTATTCTACACTGCATTGCTTATGATCTTTGTAAATATTGCGTTAAACCCTCCTGTTTATGGCAGAAGTTTGACTGAAACACGAAGCTATTAAATGAATCCAGTTGCCGTACGCACTGCACAGGACGACCAAACTTGTAACTCCCTGAACATAGCCAGGATATATGTCCGAAACATGCGGAAGCTTTATGTAATAAATATAAAATAATTGTGCAACTAGATGGTGGTGAGATTTGTGCGTATTACACTGCTGTACTATGGGCCAGTATAGTGCAGTCAGTATAGCGACTCGCTACGGACTGCACCGTCCGGAGATCGAATCCCGGTGGGGGCAACATTTTCTGCACCTGTCCAGACCGGCCCTGGGGCCCACCCAGGCTCCTATACAATGGGTACTGGGTCTCTTTCCCGGGAGTAAAGCTACCGGGGTTTGGCGTTGCCCAACCACCCCCATCCAGCGCCGAGGTTAAGAAAAGAGTAGAGCCATACTTTACTCCACCTCCGGGCCTTTGTGGTCAGTTATAGGGTGAATTTACCTTTACCCTACCTTACACTGCTGTACGGAAGATGAAAAACATCAAATACACAGCATCAAACAAATACAGTTTTGTGTGTGAGTGACCAATTGAAAGGGTTATTACTGAAACTTTGAAACCAGAAGCGGTTGAGCCCTACCAAGTCAGAGCTAACATCCCGATAGGATTAAATGTGTAATTCGGAGGGTGCGTTCTCGCAGTGCACGAGTCTACAAGCACCGTAACGTGTTTTGGCGTTTAAACATACTTTGTAAACACGGTGTAAATAAATAAACAAGGAACGTTTAATTAGTGACAATTTTATTAATTAGTGTTCAGTAAACTGCGTGAACAAATTGAAAAAAAAAATTACATGTCGACACCATTGCGAGAAAAGGACTTGCAAACGGCGCCAAATTAGGACGCGCTGTGTCGCCACATAATGTCGTCCGAAGGGTTTTTTTAATTCTTCAGATTTTGCATTTTTGTTAATACTTTCATATCGCACTGTTTGAAATTCCCACAAAATGCGACAACACCGCATCTACTTCAAATGTTATCACATGATTTTTTTTTAAATTACAACCAACAAGATGAAACTATTTTTGATTATTTATTTCCAAAAGGCCCTACATGTTTCGGGCGGTTCCTCCGCCCATCATCAGGAGCACAGAACTGTATATTCAGCTTCAAGCATTGTCAACCAATGGTGTCGTAGATGAGATGGAACGTCAGTTCCATCTCATCCACGATACCAGCCTGCAGCAGTATTGGTTGACAATACCTGTAGCTGAATGTACAGTTATGTGCTCCTGATGATGGGCGGAGGAACCGCCCGAAACATGTAGAGCCTTTTGGAAATAAATAATCAAATATAGTTTAATCTTTTTGGATGTAGTTTAAAAAATCATACTAAAGATGCACGGACACACGAATATCAAATGTTATCACATCTCTGCATGTGTCAGATTCATAGTCCGTCTCTGACGTACTTACCATGAGTTATACGCAAACGTTACCATGGATTCCACATAACAACCATAGAACAGTTTGCCAATTAAACTTGAGTATGGACACCGCTAACAACAACACTTCATCTTCACTGATTTTTTACCTCAGTGCTAGTTATAAGTACGGAATACATGCCGCATGGATTGGGGATAGCTCACTTGTATAGTGACCAATCCATGGGCTGGAAGACGGTGGAAACGTAATTCTATTCCTGACAAGTGATGGAGATATTCCCTTCTCCAAAGCGTTTACGTCTGTTCTGGTGCCCTGACAGGTTCCTCTTCATTGGGTACAGCGTGCTCCTTACCGAAGACCAAGCGGCCTGGGCGTGAAGCTGGTCATTACCTACATCCAGTTCACAGGCTAAGAATTAGTGGACTTCTATGTATAAAGTTACAACAATCCCTATGCAAGCCTATTACAGGAGGTTGAGGCTCCCAGATTTCGAGATAATCGGGACATGAAGGTGGTAAGATTGTCAGTCCTACGCACCGGCCGCCTTTACCCCCCCCCAGGAAATATTCTTGATACTCATTTCTGTTAGAGGCTGAGCCTACTCCAGGCCATAGTGCGGCCGGAAGGAAAAGCCAATTACCCTATCGGGAATCGAACCCGCAACCTTCCGGCGCGTAGCGCAGTGCCTCAAACAACTGCGCCCGCAGCTGTATGTATACTTCCCCTATAAGACTCCATGGCGCGCACAGTGTCAACTGTACCTTTACGTAACATGACACACCTAGAATATAACAAATGTCATCCAGAGAGAAGATTCGAAGTCGAAACCTCACGAAACGAGGTTAAATAACTCTACAGTATTGTCGGAAGGGACGAGAAACGACTTAATAAAATCCACGGCATTTGTAGAGAAAGTACTTCTGCAGGTCTAGATGCTGCGGCAAATGAGTTTCCTACCGTGTTCAGGGCCAGAGCTGCAGAGAATGGAGAAACATTCCCTGAGGCCACACACGCACCTTGAGATCCCTCGACACACAGAAATTTGATTTGAAAAAGAGAATTACACGAATAGCAGACGGTAGAGGCGAGGCCTTCGGAATGACAAAGCCACGCGACAGATGTTGGTCCAGTGGATGAACTTATTTCAGAGAAATTGGCCAGCACACCTAATCCGTACCAAAGCACCGTCTAATTCATAACTCTCTACATTTATAACGTACTTCATGCCACTGCATTTTACACATAAATTACAACAGCAATTCAACTTTACAGCATGTATCGTGAAAATAAAAGAGTATCTGTCAGAAAATAAAGGCATGGTGTACAATTTCGTAAACAAAGAACCTACAGTTATTGTGATTACATCTGGGGAATTCGTCGCCGAGAGATTTATCATCTGCTTCAGGCGTTGAAACAAAATCTTGCTTGGTGCAAACTTACACACGACGGCGAGGTGGAAAGGTCTGTGGCTTGCAAAACGGGACAAGGATTTCTGTCAACAGGACACACAAAATCTCTGATTTCACGACGTTATAATTGCCTCATTTCTGGCGGAGATAGAGTGGAAAAGTAGCAGAGCAGCTGTACAATTAAATGGGAACTGTTCATGACATGAGTTCAACCACTAACTCCAAATCACGTGCACGGTGAACTTATTTTCTGACGGGACCTCGTACGTGAGTTGTACTTGGCCAAATATTTTAATTATGGACTTCAACAAATTCTCTTTACTGAAGTTCCCGACGGCTAAGTTTCAAACCTCTGGTCTTTATCCGTTGCTGAGGTAGTGGCAAAGAATTCGTCCAACTCCATCTCCCAGTTTAATATTTCAATATGGGCTGGGTTCTTTGTTAGGTTACAGCGGATAGTTGTTAGTTCCCCTGTCGATTACTCTGTTAGCTCTTCTGTATACACTCACAGATCACTCACTCATTCATTCACTCACTCACTCACTCACTCCATGGAGCAGATTTCTTCTTGAGAAGCTAACAGGTTTTCGGCTAGTGAAGAAATTCCCCACATATTATGGAACCCGAAGGTTCATTACCGCATTCACAAGTGCCCGCCACCTGTCCTTATAGCTGAGCCAGCATGATCCAGTCCATACTCCCACATCCCACTTCCTGAAGGTCCTTCTTAATATTATCCTCCCATCCACGCCTGGGTCTCCCAAGTGGTCTTTTTCCTTCAGGTTTCCCCACCAAAACCCTGTGTACGCCTCTCCTTTCCCTCATACGCGCTACATGCCCATCCCATCTCATTCTTCTCGATTTTATACACTCTACAGCAACCCTCAGGATCTACAGGTCGTACCCCCCCCCCCCTTGCGCTGGGCGACGGAAGACACTTGCAGAATTTGTACATTCATCAAAAATACGGCGGACATGAAGAAGCTATGAACGGTCCGACGTCGAGTGACAGTGGACAGTGCGGTCGGTCCGTTGTACCGGGTCGACTGTCTAGCTACAATTGACACGTTACTTTACAACTTTTTATGTTACTTTCCTCAAGTTACTGACATCTAATGGGTGCTCTTTGAACACCGAAGATTAGAAATTTTCTAGAAAATTAATTTAGACAGAACAACTGAAATTCACAAAAATAATTACGACTACAAAGGTTAACCGATTCCCAAAACTGCTTCTCAAAACGCACCTAAATCAAAACATAAAGTAACTTCAAATACGTTGACTCTAGTTACATTCCACACCTCCCGCAGCCCGCGGGTATACGGCCATGATTGGGTCATAGGACCCTCGTTTATGAAAACAGTTTGGTTTGCTTGGTGGAAATGATGCAATTTCTTGGTGATTCGTTTTAAGGCGTTGGTTAGTACTTCAGACTGTGGTAAGATATGTGCTGAATTGAAGAGGATTTGGAAGGAAGCGGTCAAGACGCAATCGAGGTACTATCTCGTAACAGATCTGGAGAAAAGGTAGAAGACTTCAGTCAGTACTATATGGCGGGGTAAATTCCGTCAAAAAACACAACTGTTAATATATGGCTAAATGATGGTGTTTATTAGCAATGTAAAAACTACATGTTTCGGCCTATAGCGGCCATCTTCAGGTTTGACAAACTTTCTTGCTAAAAGACTTTTATATAATATGCCTAATCCGCTTGGTGATGTTGAGAACTCATCATCATTTGCGTGCTTTTGTTAAGCTAAGTTGGGTGGGATATCTATGAATTGTGACTGGGTGTGGATCTGTCCGGTTGGGTAGGCATAAGTTTGGGATGAACCTATGTTTGCAGGTATGGAATCTTATGCGCTCCTATGTTCGGGGTGGTTATTATGCAGGGTTGGTTAGTCTGACATCATCTCCTTGTTCTTCGGGACTTCTGTTCTCGGCGGGGGATTGGTCTGCCTCTCGGGTTTTGCTATGTGTGCGTGTGCGTAGGCTTGGCGCATTTGGTGTTCAATGGGAAAGAGAAAACAAGTGTGTGAAAAATGTAGAAATGGGTAAACCTATGCGGTGTGTGCCTCTGTTTATATGTATCTAAGGCAGTGGGTAAATGGTACTTACATGGAAGTGGTTTTCTAATATTCTTCCTCTGTTTCTTGGGTGTCTGGGAGTTCTTGTTCCTGGATTGTGTGTGTGTGTGTGTGTGTGTGTGTGTGTAGTCAGAATTCAGTCAGTACATCTGGTGCGACGGGTGATACTCGGACCGAACATCCCCCGAACACGTGTCAGAACGTTGTGAACACGGCGTCACATCTTGTTCGGGAGTTATGGTTCATAATTATTATCATTTTCCACAAGATTCAGTGGCGAAAACAAGGTAAAGGATTTGCAAATTAAGCCAGTTAGGTTCACATACTTCTTAATATATTTGTTTTCTCTTCTGTACATGTTTCGGGCAATTACATGCCCATCATCAGGAGAACTTACAGTATCTATGCGATAATGGTATTTGTCACTCTGTATGGATGGCTGTCTGGTCTGCTGGTCGGAACCAGAAGACAGAACAGCCACCCATAGAGAGTGACAAATACCAATATCGCATAGATACTGTAAGTTCTACTGATGATGGGCATATAGATACCCGAAACATGTAGACAGGAGAAAACAAATATATTAAGAAGTATGTGCACCTAATTGGCCTAATTTGCAAATGATTATACAAGGATGCACGGTGTACGAAACAGAAAAAGGTAAAGGTTATTTAATCAAGTCACAAAATGCCGGCAGAACATAACGCTTGCGGCAATTTCGCTCTGTTTTTGTCTCTAGATTTTCAATTCGTGAACACTTACCAGAAAAAGAAACAATGACTATTTTAACAGATTTTAAGACTTCTTCACATCCCAGTAGCAGATTTGCTACAGCCATCTTCGAAATATCTTAAGCAGGGAGATTTACGATCCTTACCTCTTCTATGTCGATAATGTTTACAATCGATAATACTCGATGCTCAGTTCCCAGCTCATACATTCAGAGAACGTTTTATCTCGATTATGAAAACTAGTAACACTGAGATGCCGAACTGTACGTAGGTCTTAACGCAAAGCGTTTCTTGCCCAATTTTACCAATTTTGTTATTTTAACAAACCGTCGAAACGTGTGGACAACTTCGTAAAAAAAATCCCATATATAAAATTTCACGAAAATCTTTCCCGTGAGAGAGGAGGTATTCCACTTGGACGGACAGACAGACGGACATAATAAAGCCAAAAGTCGTTACCTATGGTTATTTTGTGAACGCCACTAAAAAGGGAACGATTTACTGAGTTTTACGACATATTCTGCAAGAATGGCGCCAAATCATGTAAAGTGTAAGTATTCTACACTTTACAAAGTGCCACCGATTGCTACAGAAATAACAGACAAAGGGGCACAAACATATTCTACGATATTCACGGATAGCGCATGATCTGCCACTACAGCCGTTACTGAATTAAGCGCTTTTTTACGGTAAAAAAAAAATTGAACGGGCCGGCAGTCGTGAAACTGGTATTTTCTCTCAGGAAGCCAGATACGCAACAGAGCATACAATTGTATTATTGGCTACACCGTTAAGGAATCTCTGCATGGTTTCTACGCCTTTATTCTCTCACAATGACGCATTGATTTTCAGTCTCAGAGGCAGTGACGTTGCCAAGAAATACTTGACTCCAGATGGCTGTTCTGTCCACCTCCCACGTGAGGCTTTACAATGATGCAAGGACATTGATTTTATTTGCCACCATTTACAAGAGATGGAAAGACAGAACGACACACATAACTGAAACTACAGAGGCTTTAGAAAGGCAACTGGCACGGCTTTATGTCTGGGTGTCGCAAGGAGCGTGTAATTTGCAGTTCTTACCGCAAATTTAGCAGCGAAAAAAAAAGGCAATACTTTTGTATGAAAACTTTTTGACATATATGTTGCTCAGTAGCCGTCTGATAAAACTGTGTGAAAATATTACTTAACATTCACATTAACCAGACCTTTTTGGAGCCCTGTAAAATATTACTTAACATTCACATTAACCAGACCCCTTTGGAACCCTGTAAAATATTACTTAACATTTACATTAACCAACCTTTTTGGAGCCCTGTAAAATATTACTTAACATTAACATTAACCAGACCCTTTTGGAGCCCTGTAAAATATTACTTAACATTCACATTAACCAACCCTTTTAGAGCCCTGTAAAATATTACTTAGCATTCACATTAACCAGACCTTTTTGAAGCCCGGTAAAATATTACTTTAACATTAACCAGACCTTTTTGGAGCCCTGTAAAATATTACTTAGCATTCACATTAAACAGACCCTTTTAGAGCCCTGTAAAATGTTACTTAGCATTCACATTAACCAGACCTTTTCGGAGCCCTGTAAATTATTACTTAGCATTCACATTAACCAGACCTTTTTGGAGCTCTGTAAAATATTACTTAAAATTCACATTAACCAGACCCTTTTGGAGCCCTGTTTTTTTCTGTCATCAACAATTGTGTAGGAACGTCGACAAATGTTTAATTACATAATTACGTTTCTGTTTCGGTAAAGAATTGATTCGATCATTGGAAGCCTTCGCGCAGCAGCCGAGTAACAAAAGGACGTCTCCTTCTGTCTGCACGCCAATTCACACGGAACAAAGCAACTCCGATGTACAGGGGTGCTGGTAAGTCCTTAGCTTGACCAGGAAGGAAACAAGCTAATGTTTCTGTCAGAATGGCGTGAATTTCCTTCGGCGCCTTGCCTTGCAGGAAAAGAACGTTGATGACAGTTCGCGTCTCGATTTTGTTGAAATCGCGCGCGTCCCTGAAATGCTTCCGAGCTAGTTTCCTTCCTGGTCGGGCTAAGGAATTATCAGCACCCCAGTAAAGAATTTCTGTGAAAATTTCATATTGAGGATTTGTACTGAAATTTGTCGATGCCCTCCGTTTTTTATTAGAATCTGACAAAAATAGCAGACAACACACATATACAGAATTACGTAGATGTGTGATAATAAGTTGCCATGATTGACATTAGTTGAAACTGTCCTTGTAAAGTATGAGCAGAAACCAAAGAAAGTGTTGACGATGTAACATTACAAAACAATCAAGCAAAATCGATCTTAAACTTCGCCTTTTACAAGACAAGAAATACGTTATCTTGTTTTGTCCGAAATATGGATAATAATCGACTACAAATCTGCAGCTAATCGACTGAAATTGTGTTGCTAAGATAAGGAAAAAATTTATATTTTGTTGTGTAAAACTTTGAAGGGCCAATTTCATATATGTACTTGTCTATTCAGTGTTTTTCCAGAAAAGAGTCACAAAATTAAAAATTAAGGGAAAAAATGGAGCGAACGCGCCTGCGTGTCACCCTTGTGGATACTGTCCAACTTGTTAAAACGAAAATGAATTGTATTGAAGTTGTTAAAATCTTCGTGTCCTTTAAAAAAATTTGAAATTCAGCCCCTCTAAATTTTCCTACGTGTGTTCCAATTTCAGTACGTTTGTCGTTCGCATGTCTCCTACCTAGGCCTCCTGTTTCTCTCCAGATTGTTGCAGTTTTCTGAAATGATGTTACCTTCATCATTAATCTTTTTCAAATGAAGCCAACTATGTGCACACTACTTCTTAGTGTATTTATTTCAACTTCTCTACATGTTTCGGGCAACTATGTGACCATCATCAGGGGAACTTACTCTATCTATGCGACACTAGTATTTTTCACTCTGTATGGGTGGCTGTCTGGTCTGCTGCAGCAGAGTTGGCTTCATTTTAAAAAGATTACACAAGGATGCACGGTCAACAAAACATAAAATTCATTATTAATCTAGGGGTTCCCATATTACTGACGCGATTTTTATATCCACAATGCTTTATAAAAAAAATTAATCTCAATTATTTAGCTGTACATACTCATTTCGGACCGCACAGTGAACATACTCTATCAGGGTTATAAACCCTGTCAATTAATGTTGAGGAGAGAAATAATGTTTGTTGTGCAAACCGCACAAAACACAAAAGTGCATTCTGTGCATAAAACGGTATGATTGACGAATGCTAAATCTGCTGAAACACGAATAAATAACGTGGCTTTAAACGCTTAATGTAAAACCCAAACTATCATTGAATTCCAGATAATAACAGGATCATCAATACGTAGAATGTATATAGCAGAAGCGTATCTTCCTCAAGCTGTACAACTGCTGCACCCACAGGAGGCCGCTATCTGATACACAGAACAATTGAAATTAATGTTCGAATACCTGTACCGTGCATCTTCTATTATTTTGTACTATGGTCAACAAATGCGAAATTATTTCACTAATTATCACACTCCTACATGTTTCGACACTATCGTGTCATCATTACGGAGCGTGTACTCAACACCTTGCCAGGTTACACAAGTATTTCAAATGCAGCTGTTGGTAATACAATTCATTTCTTAGCTGTAAATTGTACTACCAACAGCTTCATTTGAAATACTTGTGTTACTTGGCAAGGTATTGATTACAAGTTCCCTGAGGATGACACGATAGTGTCGAAGCATGTAGGAGTGTGATAATTTGTGAAATTATTGTGCATTTGTTGGTCATAGTAAAAAATTTAAAAAATGGAAAAATTTGAAATTTATTTCGTAAGATGTATTGTACGAAGACTGATGTTTCTTTAGAGGAAGGAAATAACAGAAGGCAGGGATACAGGTATAAAGAGAATCTTCGCAATTTGTACTCTTGGGCCAACATCATTAGGATGATGAGGTATGATGATACATGCATACGGATTGTTAGTTGGAAAACCTGAAGGGAAGTATTCATCCACGATGCAAAGGCTTACATGGGATGATCCTGTTAAAGCGAACGTTAGAGATATGGCATACGATTTTAGAATGAACTCACAGTTACTCCTCAGCTGGCCAGCGCGTCACCCAGTCACTATCCCGAACACGATAACCTGGCCCCTTGAAACCTGAGGTTTGTTTGACCGTGCATCTTCCTCGTGAAATAATGTGAAATGCCAACTTGATGCAACAAGGTAATTTTATTTATGTATTCTTAGCTCGACACGTTTCGGGTACATACGCCCATCATCAGGAGCATTAGATGTTGAGTTGCAGCATATGGTTTTCTGCACAGAGTTTTTGGTTGGGTGGTGGTCTTGAGAGCCGCTGCGTAGGTCGTGTATACGGTGCGGAAAACCATATGCTGTAATTTAACATCTAATGCTCCTGATGATAGGCGTATGTACCCGAAACATGGGAGCTAAGAATACATCAATGCATCAAGTTGGCATTTCAAAATATATCATGGCCCCTTGAAGTCGCGTAGTTTGACAAAGAAATTACTGATATTTCGTAGGCACCCACAGTCTCAACTTTAAGGATGTAATCCTTCAATCCCATAACATAAGTCAGGTTCATCCTACAAGAAGGTCACCGCCTTGAGAGCATCACATCTCGCAATACAAAACTTCACTGTGCCCTTCTGTACAATCTACAGTCCGGCGTAAGCAGTGATAAGTTGACTCATTACGAGAATTTAATTGTAGACAAAATGACATAATCCTCTCATTAATTTCCTATGAGGTAAGGCGATTAGCCTATTCTTAATATTTTGTTAAGCTTTCTAACATAAAAGAACAGTAGAATATGGAATACATTTGCAGTCGTAAATAATACGGAGAAGAGCTTGCGTATTGTAATTAACTCGTTTTCCGCTCCTTACCATGCAGGTTGTAAAAGGGCCGTACCAGTAATTACTACGTCGCTACGATAATGAATTCTGTAACAAACTTCTGTAACTTGATTGTCAAGAAGTTTCATTATACATCCTTTTCAGTTGAATGAAGTGGTAGGCACTGCGGACTGAATACAGAAATGTGCAGGTTTAACTAACGTTGAACTAAGAACTCGGATTTCATCTCCTCAGTAATCATAGTACTCAGATGTAAATCCATTAATTTTAGAATTAACTAACCAACCAACTAGCTAATTAATGAATTAACTAACTGCACAGACTGGAATCCTTCCTCAGCTAGTCAAGAAATCCCAAATTTTCATGATCGTGTTTAGAACAGACCATCTCTTGTATCTATGCTGTGGCAGATAAATCCGATCCAGATTTCCCCACCATATTTCTATAAGGTCCATTTAAATTGGACTCGCTATGAGCTGGACGGTCCGGGGATCGAATCCCGTTGGAAGCAAGATTTTCTGCACCCCTCCAGACCGGCCCTGGGACCCATCCAGCCTCCTGCACAATGGGAACCGGGTCTCTTTTCCTGGGGTAAAGCGACCGAGGCGGGGGAATTCACCACCCACCACTTTCCAGCGTCGATGTTAAAAAAAGAGTAGAGCTGTACTACTCTCCCTCTGGGCCTTGACGGCCTGTTCTAGGGTGAACTTGCCCATTTAAATATTGTCCCTTTATTTATATCGATATCTTCAGTATGGTGTCTGCCATTTAGTTTCCCCACAAAAGCCTGTCCAAGAGCATTCTTCCCCAAACGTGCCACATGTCCAGCTCATCTCATCCTCGTTGATCGCCCTAATAGTGACTGCATTTTAGATTAAGCACAGGCTGTCCCTATCCACACCAAGAAACCATAAAGGGGGAGTAAAGTTACCGTTCCATCCACTCCGAACGTCAGCAGTAGATGGACGTGCGTGGTCAAATTCACGCTGCGGCCGCTTTGCTGCTGGGTGGACCACAGAACCGGTATAGATGGTTTCGGAGAAAAGTCTCTTGCTCTTGCCGGGATATGAACCACGGAAGAACCATTCACTACACCGTCTACAGTATTCCGGCTCCTAGACAAAGCTGAAAACTAATGTACATATAACTTAATATGAGACTCAATGCGAAAAATTACGGTACCATAACACAAAAGATTGATATCAATATTATCGGAATGTTTGACATTCAGAGTACCGTGCATCGTGATATATTCTTATAATAAAAGCCAACGAGTTGCACTATTTATCAACTTTATTTGGTAAAAAACTCTACATGTTTCGAACAGACTTACTGTCCATCATCAGGAGTCTTGACACTGTATTCACAAAAATTGGTATGTCATACTATTTATGTTGACTGTCTGCTAGCGACCTGGCCTCGTTAGCAGACAGCCACCATAACTAGTATGACATATGTGTATACTAATTGCTGTGAATACAGTACTAAGACTCCTGATGATGGCCACTAAATCTTTTCGAAACATGTAGAGTTCTTTACCAAATAAAGCCTGGAAATAGTGCATCTCGTTGGCTTTCATTATAAGAATTATCAGAAAGCTGAATTAAACATTTAAATTTGTGTTCAAAATAACGAATATTTAACGAAAAGGGACGTAAAATTCTTGCCTCTGTGCAATGTTGAAATTGTTGTGAAGTTTGTTTCATGTCTACAATAAATGAAAATAGAGGACGAATGAGTAATGAAGAAATCTTAAAGAACACGCAACAAAATTGCACGAGTGTAGACTCCAGTGCATCAAACGTTGCCACTCTTGTCGTGGCTTCTGCTCGTCCCAGCCCAGCAAAAATGCCAGCTTGTAGCATATCCAATACGCAGTGTCAATGGAAGGTTTCGAATGAAGCATTTACACAAACTCAACATTTTTCTTTTATTTTAAAGAGTTTTATTACACAGACAGTATATACAAGGTGTACAAGGATAAATTACAAACTTTCCTGTAACCAATTTCAATAAATATGTACTTTATGGAACAAGTGGTAATGAATAATATATACATAAAGCAGTCCCATTACAGGCCTGGACAGGCCCAGAGGGTTCCAGGAAGTTAAGGTTCCCAGATTTCGTAACAACGGCACAGGATTGTGGTAGGATGTCAGCCTTACGCACCGGCCGCCTTTACCCCCAGGAAATACTGCTGGTACTCATTTCTGTTAGAGGCTGAGTCGACCCCAGGGTCATAGTGCGATCGGAAGGATTTTATGTCAATGAAAAAT
>Ga0136643_10009857_pt1 | contig 14078 bp, 4 predicted proteins | sample TergutLab28metaG_FD_96883 | JGI IMG/M metagenome (GOLD analysis project Ga0136643, IMG submission 96883) | Labiotermes labralis P1 segment gut microbial communities from Petit-Saut dam, French Guiana - Lab288 P1 (version 3) (version 3) | ecosystem: Host-associated > Arthropoda: Insects >... | reverse complement strand
CCCTCAGATGCATTCATGAACGTACGGTGCACCAAGTCCGGCAGCGTGTGACAAAAGTCCATATAATGCACCAAGAGAGAAGAAGAAACAGTTTCATGCAAACAGTTTCACGCAATGTTCTCGCGTCACTAATAATGGCGTTATCTGCTGTCTGCTATAGCCCATGTCTCTGCCTCGTTGTATTACACACCAAGTGGCAAGAAACTTCAATTTCTCCCTTTTTTACATTCTGAGAAGGCACAAGAACGAGCTGAACGAAACGCTTCCTAAATAATGTATCTTTACGGGAAAGAAGTAATGCCGCGATGAAGTTACTGGCAATTATGCTTCATATTCCGGGGGCCCGATTACTTATTTGTAAACAGAACTGTATGTCATGTCGTTAGCTCTTTCTTCTTTATCTCTACTGGCCAATTCTGATAGATTAGTCTAAAACAGGCAAAGACAATTCGCCTTCAAACCCTTTCCAATTCACTATAACCGCAGTAGTTGGTTGTCTCATGAATTAAGCACCCGTTCACTGCAAGATATGTTCGTAGAGTTTCAGTCGGTGATGCATCAACAGAAATAGATATTATGGCATAAACATCCGGTTAAGAAACCCGTAAATAATTTCAAGAGACATAAAATATTAAAACGACAAATTCCAGCCTTTCTATGCGCCATGATCTAATTATCTTTCATTTGAAAGACACGGGGGTGCATCTTTGCATGAAAGATGGCCTGCAAAATTGTGTCACATGTCGCGTATTGCACAGAAAACAGAAACAGGTGTACTGGCAGAAGAAGAACGTTCTCTGGCACAGGAAGCGCTGTTTGTATTGGCAACATATTGCAGAGTAAATTAAGCTTTTTATCTTTACATTATGCTTGGAATACTTACTGTATTATTTGAGGCTTTGATCTCCCTCCGACAAAGATGGAGGAAAACGCGTAATTTCGTAGTGGAATTAACTTTCTATGCACGTGTAATTTTAAACTTGTGTTTCTGATTGAAGTGCTACTGCCTGAGACCCAACCGTCGTAGGCACCGTGCGAGATAGTAGGTTAGTATTGCTGTCGATGTGTCAAATCCAGGCAGCCAATGATAGCACACAAATTCCCGTTTCCGTTCCTATATGTGATGAGATTGCACGTCCACTTTTGACAGCAGTTAGGGGCGCCAGGAAATTACAGATAAATCGTCATTTTAAAAAAGAAATTAATTTTGAAAATATCATCTTAAAAAATGTATCAGGTTAAGTTAGGAAAATGCTGGCTGGTGTTTGTTTCAGACACTTTTGTCTTCTCTACATAATCAGGTAAAATAAATGTAAAGTTTTCTCTGTGTACGTCATGGGAAATAGGAGGTATCGTTCCATTCATTCTTAACCTCAACACTAAGTGGAGGTGAGGTTGACTTCCCGCACAGGTCGCTTGTCCTTCGGGAAAGAGACCTCTTTACCCATTGAAACGGACGTTTGGTGCCACCCAGAACCTGTGAGACCATTCGAAAAACAGAAACATGCACTGCTAATGCCGGGAATCAAACTACATTTCCTCGGTTATCCAGCCCGTAGCCTATTCGCCGTACCGACTGTGCTGTTTAGGTCAAGAATAAACTGTTGTAAACTATAGTTAAACACTAAACTTTCTATGAAATAAAGTGAAATTCCAACTTGATGTTACTAAGTAATTTTATTGACGTATTCATAGCTCGACATGTTTCGGGTACATACGCCCATCATCAGGAGCATTAGATGTTGAGTTGCAGCATATGGTTTTCTGCACCGAGTTTTTGGATGGGCACCATCCGCACCGTACACACAACCTACGTAGCGCTCTCAAGACCACCACCCATCCAAAAACTCGGTGCAGAAAACCATATGCTGCAACTCAACATCTAATGCTCTTGATAATGGGCGTATGTACCCGAAACATGTCGAGCTAAGAACACATCAATAAAATTACCTAGTTATAGTTACATCAAGCTGGCGTTTCACCCTATTTCATGAGAGATATGCACGGTCAAACAACCCTCAAACTAAAGTTACTAATACATATCCTCTAACGCCGAGCTAGTAACAATGTTGTTTTTATCAAGAAGGTACCATCGGATGATCGATGAAATACAAAATGATTGGAAGGAAGTGGTTGTGGCCTAACCGAGGCACTATGCCTGCATTTGCCTGGCCGGAATGAAGAATGTAAGGGAAAATCTGTTAGGATACACGGTGTAGTGGTCGAGATTTGAGTGTGGGACCTAGTGAATACAAATCTGGATCGTTAGCGTTATGGCATATCGGTTGGCACATTGTTGGGTCTTTTTCGTTATCAGTCTGTTGAAGATCAGCAGAAAAGAACCTTTATAACAACTCAGCAATTTTGTAAGAACAACCTTCAATGTGTGAATGTGGGCTTTCATCGCAAGGAACGCTTGCGCAATATCCGATAGAACGCAATACGTGAATGAATGAAAAATAGTAGCCTTTCATCACGTGAGCGTACCCACTGGATGCGGCAGGGTTCGTGTACTGTCATGCAGTACAGCTTGCAGCCATCAGCTCGCACCTCCTGTTCGTACCGCACAAAACTGAAATACAAATTCCAGCACGCAGTTGTGGCCGTGATCAATACTATTTAATTATTCAACAATTTTTTACACTCGCAACTTTTTGGCTTATTAAACAAACATCGCAAAAGTACATAACATCAGTAATTTGCAAAGTTCTGGAAATGTGTAATCTGTATTCATATTACGACAGCGAACTTCAGACGTGCAACCAGAGTTGTTTATTGGTTGGGACGGGGGGTGGGCTGACCCTGATGCTACGTGCAAATTACTTTCGATTTTTAAAGCTTAGCTTGTAAAATTCTAATGATAAATATAACTAACATAACACCACTGGCAACTGCATTTATATGCATATAGATATAGCTACATGTTCCGTGAATCACTCGCCTGAAATTTATGTTTTGCTGACCGTGCATCTCGATATAATCGTGTGAAGAAAAACCAAATTGTTGTACAACTTATTCTTAGTATATTTCGTCAACCTCTACATGTTTCAGGCGTATCTAGGCCCATCATCAGGAGGTACAACCGTATGTATACAACAATTGGTAATTATTATTCTTTTTAGATGACTGTCTGTTGTCCTGGATGGATTGAAACAATCCAACCAGAACAACAGAGAGTCATCTAATAGAAATTCCAATCCAAGTAGAACAACATACAGTCATCTAATAACAATAATAAGTACCAATTGTTGTATACATACAGTTGTACCTCCTGATGATGGGCCTAGATACGCCCGAAACATGTAGAGGTTGACGAAATATACTAAGGATAAGTTGTGCATCAAGTTGGTTTTTCTTCGCACGATTTCTCACCTAATTTAACCCTGCTAACGTGGACATTGTTGTGAGATTCTAATAATGTCAGCAAATGGCAGATTGATTTAACTCGGCGTTTAAAGGGTTAAGTCACAAGATCCGATCTTCTAAGTGTATAGCTCATCTGTGACTTTTTAATTTTTTAATCTGTTTTTCAGAATTCCAATATACTGGCCTGCAGCTGATTTCGGCTGGAAGGTAAATCACATAATACTTTTTGTGTAATCGTGTCTACAAAATATGTGTTCTATAAATTTCGATTTGTGTTGGAGGGGGGCAGTACAACCGGTCCACCCCCTCCCTTAGGGTGCAGGCCTACTAAACTTGACAGAATAACCGTATACACTCAGCAGTGACCCCATATAAATATATAAACGTTTATAAACACAAGCTGTTAACTTTTATCTGTATAGGTGGACGCTGCAATATTGACTCAAGCATATATTCCACAGCCGTTTATTGTTGACCTCTTATGCTGCTATTCGCAGCTGTTGCTGACTGTATGTGCCAACAAGTATAATGTCAGAATGTGAAACGTTAGTCTATACATGTTAAAAGTCATGGCTTAAAATTAACTTAAAAATCTTAATAATATTCACATCCCAGCTTTAATGAACAGTTTGCCAATACCAACGAGTGCACAAGTATTAGTACATGCACTAGCACGTACAATCTACTAATACTCCGACATGTTTCGATCTTCTGCATATCATCCTCAGGGAGTCTTAAATCAAACATGCATGTATAAAACACAGATTAATTTTCAAACATTAAAATTTCGGTACTTAAAAATTGTGGATACCATAAATTTCGTAGAAGATGTGCAGAATTGTTTCATCATGTGGTTATCATAGCGTTATGGAATTACAGTTTTTCGTTTCAAGAGAACAGTAAGTGTGTATTTTTATAGATAGCACGATGCATTATATGGACCTTTTCTGCACATCTACTGCGAATTTTATTATATCCGCAATTTTAAAAGGCCAAAATTTTCATCCATTTGATAATTTATCTGTTATATATATATATATATATACATTAATAGAAGGTGCAGATGTAGTGAGATTCATCAAGGCACAAAGAATCAAATGGCTGGGGCATGTTCAAAGAATGGATCAAGCAAGACCAACTGGGAAGCTACTAGATTGGAAACCTATGGTAACTAGACCGGTAGGAAGACCAAGACAACGATGGCAAGAGGATGTTATGGAAGATCTAAAAAGGCTGAAAGTTAAAAACTGGAAGGAAACAGCTAAGGACAAAAAAACTGGGGGGGAGACTTGGCTGAGAAAGCGAAAACCCACAAAGGGTTGTAGTGCCAAATGATAATGATGATGATGATGATATATATATGTGTGTGTGTGTGTGTGCGTGCCTCTGTGTTTGTGTGTGTGTGTGTGCTAAACCTAAGATTCCCTGTGGGTGAACTGAAGAAGATCGAAATATGCCGGAGTATCAGTAGAGCGCATGTGAAACATATGTTAATATTTGTGCATTAGTTGGTATTATCTGTTAATTCAGCTCAATAACGTTACACGTAAACAAAGTCCCAGTCATTGTCATGAAAACACCTGCCCCTTTCTCATGGGTTACAAATATGTTGTTTCTGGGTTGTTAGTAAATTTTCAAAATGACAGTCCCCAGTCTCTCTATATAACTGACACCAAACGTATCTCCATTATCGCTTCCTTCTTCCACGGATCATTATTTTGGTCTACAAAATTGGACACGAACTGAAGCCTTTATATTCTCATTACTGATGGTATACGAACACAACACTAGCAAGTAAGAGCTACATCGATCCGTTTCGATTTGGAAGTTGCAAACTTTTTGAAAAAGAAGCTCAGTGAAATGATGCTAGGTTTTCGGATGTACCAGCATGTGTACTGAGGTTAAGGGTGGTTATTTTAGACATTCATTCATCAATAAAACCTTTGCTTTAACTATTGTTCTGTCATTATTGCTTCGTATTTATGTAATAATAATAATAATAATCTATTGATTTAATTTCTTACAAATCTTGGGAATAACTACCGATTAACACCGGACTCTGACGATGTAAGCTCTTCGTCATCGGATACACAGTTATAAATCTGATGTCTTCTTCAACCATTCATATTTGCCTTTATTCACGTATCTGCCTAAATCTCTTGTAGTAGCTTTGTTAGTGTGTCACAGCATTTTTTTGTATGTAATCTCCTTTTTTTTATATCTAACTACTTTGATTTAAAATTTTCTTCTCTGATTCCTGGTTTGTGGACAATCCAAAAATATGTGTTTGGCATCGTCTTCACCTAAACACAAAGGATATCTTTCTTCATCTGCTTTCTGTCTAACTCATTTCAATTTTCACTTATGTGTAGGTAATGATGAATCACTAATTCTTAGAAATAAGTCTTATGTTCGCACGATATTGTGGCTGGTAATGATCATAGGAAAAAAGCTGATGAATATACGTCGTCAAGTATTCTGCATAACTCATGCTTGTTTTATGGCTGTGCAGTGTTCTTATTGTAGTAAGAAGGTGGGATCTAACCAACTCCACAGAGCATAATTCTTCCTGAGAAACTGACAGGTCCTCAACTGGCCAAGAATTTCCATGTATATTACGGAACCCGAAGGTTCATTGCTGTGTTTACAAGAACCCGCCAACTGTTCCTATTCTGAGCTTAATAAGCAGAAGGATAACCTCTGGAATTCGTAGGATAGAATTAGAAATGTTCTGTAATTTCATTTTTTGTACTTATTTTCATGATTTTTTTGTTTTTCTGCGCCTTTTTCAGAAAATGTTACTCCGTTTTGTTTATTTTTTTGCATCTCTGAGACAATTTTGCTTACAACTATTCGTGTTTTTTTTAATTTGTTTTGTTTATTGTTTCGTAAGTTTTGTGACAGTAGTATTTGAAGCCAGACTGCAATTTATGACGAACTCCAGTCATCCCCTTTTCACGTACAGGGACACAAAATGCATTATGGATTGATGGGATCGCTGTATTTAGTAAATTCCGATTAATCATATTCAAACTCAATCCGCTAGAGCGAGGGACGCGACCTGTTTCGTATGTTGACGCGTTCGAATGATTTAAAATATTTTACATATCAACTGAATCATTTAGTCAGGTACCTATGCGACGCAGAGGTACGACCTGACAATGAATGGTTGGTCTTAGCTCTTTTTTAAAAGAGCCTTCAAATTTTTTTGATAAAGGGCCACACCCATCGCTGTCGGCTAGTTTGCGAGCCGCACGTATACAAATCACAATAAGTGGTATACCTTTTATTTGTTCTCATGGCGCAATAGTCCCTAGTTGACCAGGGCCACCTCATTACCGATTAAATGACTGCGTAGTTTCTATGGTATTTGAATAATATATGGACGTGGCAGCGCCTGGAGACCCATAGTATATAAAACCTTCCACCTTATCGTTAGAATATACTTGATGGACATATACTTGGGTACACTACATAGAAAGCTGAGGTTGATCTCTGAAATTTCAGTCCACGTGGCCGGTGTCTAGGGTCGACCGTGTATGGTACGAAGCCGCCGTGGTAACTGGTAATATGGGAAACCTTAAGTGGCTTTTTATAGAGAAAACAAGGTGGGCAATGTGCACATAAAGTAAAGTTTTTCGCGCTTGCTTAATATTTATACTTCCTCAGTTATCCTAACATCCTGATGCCATTTTGCTCCAAAAGGGAGAGTTTATGGCGATTTAACATCGCCGGCAACAATAAAATGTAGTAAGGTCCACGCGTAAAGTGTACGATATTTTTTCCCTGTTTCACCCTAATTTTAATTTTCTCAAAGGATTTTTTTTTTTGAAAAAGATCAAATATTAAATTTCACGTAAATTCTTTCTGTGGGAGCCGCGCTGATACAAGCGGATAGATGGTTAGACGGACAGACATGGCGACTAAACGAAAGCGTCTATAAACGAATATCAAGCTCTTCATAGCACTTACAACAATGCATTATGGTGGAAAAAAAATTCCTTTTTTAATTAGCTAATAGAAACTGACTCTATGTTTTGTACCTGCTTTAAGGCTAAGACTCTCTTTGTTTTACCACCACAGCTTATTTATTTGTTACATATAATTTTCGGAGTAAACAGTGATTACTCCTCTAAACAGCATTAACCTACAGCATTAACCGACCGCATTAACCGACCGGCTTTTGTATAGGAAACGAAGTGTATTTTCTTTGACATAAAAAATTTAATCAGTCCCATTACAGGCCTGGAGTGGCCCAGAGGGTTCCAGGAAGTTAAAGTTCCTAGATTACGTGACAACGGCACAGGATGGTGGTAAGATTGTCAGCCTTACGCACCGGCCGCCTTTAACCCCCAGAAAATATTCCTGGTACTCTTTTCTGTTAGCGACTGAGTCGACCCCAGGGCCATAGTGCGACCGGAAGGATTATAGCAACGAAAAATTCCAATGACACCATCTGGGATCGAACCAGCGACCTTCCGATTTGTAGCACAGCACCTTAACCACTGTGCAACGGCGGTCCAAATTTTCTTTGGCATAGAAATTTAAAATTCTTGTATTATTCAGTTTAACGCCAGTTTCAATCTCTCAGATAAACAACCCTCTAACACATAAACTTAAGTTCTGACAACACTCTTCGAAATGAGAAGAGCGATCGATGGATCAGCAAGGTAAAATATTTTTGGGACCAGGACCCAAATAACTAACTCTGTGGTATGAGAAGTTTACAGGCACTGAACAGTTCAAGGAATTTCGTGTTTTGGGAGATGATGGCCAATAAGTGTCAGCACAAACGTTCCTTCGTGTTATTAGGCGCTGGGTGTCTGCGGTCTGTTTCGGTACCCAAAGAATGAGTGAAAAATATTACATAGTTATAAATATGGCTTCTGTAATGTGAGAATTGAGTTTAGCGATGAATATGAAGCCTGCTGTCTTTTGCACTGTGACGCCGTGTAGTTTGGTAGATAGGTAAAAGCCTTTTGGAGGAAAGTGCTGCCTCTATCTACCCCGAAGATTAAGGCAGCAACTTTCGCCGAAGTATATGGAAATACCGGAGTTACAGCCGGGAATGTAGTGACGTCACTGTGCACATTTACTTAAAATTGGATGCTGTAAACGTAAATCTTGTATTGGTTAGAACTGCAAATGAAATAGTCTGATACAAAGAAGGTTTCTGTGTTCACCTAATGGCATTTAGAAGCACATCTCTAGGCTTGTTAGATGTAATGTATGCGTGTGGACACGTGCAACTTAATACGCGTTTTGTGTAACTTCATGTAGTTAATTTCGTGCCATCATTTATGATCCTGAGCCGTATTTTTCAGCTGAGTCTATCTTTACTGCATATTTACGTTAAATTAATACACAAATCAGGACATGACCCTACTGCAACGTGTTTATGAAGCACAAACTGCTCACAAGATCTACCACCGAAGACTGACACACTGTATGTCCTTTCACAATGACTGCTTGATAAACCGACCATGGCAGTTACAGACAGCTCTAACTTTGCATGAGGACCAGTCAATAGCTATTTAATTTGGGTTGTTTTAAACACCGACTTGCATTTTTTTTGTGTAAAGTATCAGATAAGACAGCCAATTTTCTGAGCCTTTTGTTATGTGGTTAGTCGCCGGTTTCTGACCTTGAAGGACCGGATTCAAACGAAGGCTGCGGCAGTGAGCAGAGTAACAATGAAGCAAGTTAAAATGAGCGAACTGGGGTTCTGCCCTTCCAGTCTACCACACTAAAACGTCATCTTTTATCGGTAATATGGTTTTATTTGATGTCGTAGTACCAAAGAACTCAGCCACCCCCCCCCCCTACCACCACCGTTCGTCAAATAAAAGGTACAAAAGGTACAAAAGGCCTCAGGTTGCTAGCCTGGTTTTAAATAATGTATTCTCTTTCTCTTCATATCTTAATGCTGAGACTTGCCCTCGGCCTAATATTATGTGATTACCTTCCCTCTCCCATAGATTTTATTGATTATTGATTTGGTTTCTATAGTAACATCGTCTCGTTGGGAAACTATTTGAACTTGATGTCAGGAAACACGTGAATTGCAGAATCATCTTATATTGGTTAGATATATGTGGGCCGTAACGTAACGGAGAAAATAATCATCTACTAAACCTATAGACCCAGGTTCAAGTGGCGATAAACAGGATTTCTGTTACAGTCTCGAATTTCTAATTCTACGATTTTTGTGAATTACAGTGCTTACCGGTAAACTACAACGGAGTTGCTTGGGACTGGGAGATTCACTGCAGTCAAAATGAAGTTTGTTTTTCTGTCCGTTGTTATATCATGTCGCTGTGCAGATGGTTGGTTCATAACGCTGTAGTAAAATTTGCTTCCTTTGGGTTAATGTTGCTGGAGGTAGCAGTCCCTCCGAAACTACGGTAACCATCTATAAACACAGTACCCAGAGAATCAACCAGTGACTTGAAGCAAGTTGTTCCTTAGAACATGACAGTCACCCTTCTTATCATGATAGTACTGTCCTTAGCAAGCCCACATTTACAACGGCGCCCCGTTCCAACGTACGTTGACTTAGACGAATTGAAATCACAACTATAGACATATGTCGTAGTTCTTAAAAAAATAACTTAATTTTATATTCCCTTCTACACTTAGGTTTTTCGGCTAGTATTTTCCCTAAAAAATTGCTAAGATTTATTTCTTTTCCGCTGCGCGTTTTACATATTTCACCCATCTAACACTGCTCTATCTCAAAACTAGTGTTAGTGTTCACACAGGGACATGCTTCTTTAACAAAGAGGCTAGCCCTCAGAGTAACAGCTTTAAAAATATTCGTCCCTTTATTGAGCAAATTACACGTAGCTGCAACCTGGTATTCATGTGTTTGTTCAAAGTTTCTATATCTAGATATTTTTGTAAAATCCTATTAGACGAGCAAAAATTTCTCCTACAAATGAATTATTGACATATTTTTGTAAAAATCCTTTTCTCATAAAATTTACTGGCATTTTACTTGATATCCCGCAACGTGGTGATTTTCATGGTTTCTGTGAGAAATGTGAAGGCCAAATTTGACACACAACAGAAGTACAGAGAAATAGAGAACCCAACGTCAGTGGATTCATGGTAAGCAGTACATGTTTATGTATTCCTTGGGTAAGTGGCTGTATGTTGCGCATGCATTCCATGGCAAGGTCTGATCCCTCAACCCTACTCTTTTCTCGTGACCCTCCTCAATTTATATCTGAATGTGGCCTTCACAACATATGCTGTATTTCCCTGGATTTTAAAGGGTAGATCTTCTTTCCCAAACACGAATTTGAAGACTTCTAAAGATAATAGATAAGAAAGTAAAGAATCCCTGTACAAGCCTGGACACGCCCTGAAATTTACTGGAGGCAGAGGCTCCCAGATTTCATAACAATCACCATAGGAATGTGGCGCCTTAACCCCCCCCCCCTCAAAATATGGCTGGTACTCATTTCCCTTAGAAGCTAAGTCGAGCCAAGGTCTTGGCGCGGCCGAAAGGATTATATCAATGAAACAGATAATAGGTAAATCTTCTTTTTACTGCTTCAAAATTCCACTCAAGAAAGACTATAAGAGCAAAAGAAGTAAGGGCAGTCAGATGGGCTGGATATGTAGCAAGTATGGCAGAGATAAGAAAAGGGCACAGACTTTCAATATATATATATATATATATATGGGCCGGGTAGCTCAGTCGGTTTAGCGACTGACTACGGGCTGGAGGGTTCGGGATCGAATCCCGGTGGGGACGAGATTTTCCGCCCGTCCAGACCGGACCTGGGGCCCACCCAGCCTCCTGTAAAATGGGTACCGGGTCTTTCCCAAGGGTAAAGTGCGGCAGTGGCGTGCTGCTGACCACTCACCCCCTTCTAGTGCCGCGGTCATGGAAGAGTAGAGCTGTATATCTACCCACCCTCTGGGCCACACCGGGCCTGTAACGGGATCACTTTACCTTATATATATATATATCTGAAGGAGATATGTCTACTTCAGTATGGTTCTGTAAATAGTACTAGAGTGGATAATAAACAAATAGAGCGTGAATACACGGAAGGTTCGTCTGGATCACGATAGATGTCAGTCGAGGACTGCTGTAAACAGTATAATTAATCTTCTGTTTCCATAAAAGACCGGAAATTTTTTGACTCTGAGCTACTGCCACTTTTTCAAGAAGAAGAACCCCATTCGACGCAGTTAGTTGTGTGTTAGTCTTTGACAAAATTGGTGCTGGGTTCTAAGAACTTCATAAAGATTCTTAAGTTATCTTCTTGGTGACGTTTTACTGCATTTCAGACACCTGACATTGTGTACGTGTGTTTTAGTCAGATCTCCTGCAATCTCTTTCTCAAGGTGCATCGATTAGCCATCACAGATTTGTTAACGGTTAAAATGATGTCCGTTACTTAAAGTGACGTATTGTGTCAGATTTTATTTACTCACAGCTCTGAATATTACAAATACAGCCTTCTGGGACATGACCCCTGTAAATTTGTGGGCTCCTGAAACTCCAGTTACTACCTATGAATATAAAACTGTAAGTCCCAACATCCCAGACGACCTTGACCTTCATTACGACATGTTTATTGAAATATTTTTAATTTTCCAAGGAGTTAAATTGACCAACAGAATTTGACTGTATTTCCGTTGGTATTATTTCTTGTTGCAGGATGTTGTTGTGTATTTTGCCGATAAAACTGTATAACCACTGGTCTGGAAGTAACCAAATTGCTGCGACGAAGCGAGAAAGACCCCCTGACATGTATGTAGATTCAACGCACGCACTTACTGCCATGGCCTCAGTCTTGTCACCTAAAAATCCTTTGCATTACTTGTGAATGCCCACTTTACATTGCACTAGTCTCTTTTCAGGAACTGAGGCATTACCTATGAGGCTATTGTCTTCTTAGACGTGAGGACATATATTCTGGTACAATTTACCAAAGTTTCGGATGAATATATTGTATCCATTTTCAGCATACAAGAAAGAATCTTGTAATACGAATACTGTTGCCGGTCCCAGTGGCCGCACGGTCTAAGGTGTAGGTCTGCGGCCGCTCGTCCGCCAAGATTGTAGGTTCGAATCCCACTGCGGGCATGGATGTGTTGTCTGTTGTGAGTGTTGTCTCGTGGAATGTAGAAGTCTCTGTGACGAGCTGATCACTCGTCCAGAGGAGTCCAACGACTGTGGTGCGTCGTTGTTTGTGATCTAGAAACCCCATGAATGAGGAGGTTCTGGTCTTTTGGGGGCTGTCGCAGCAAAAACAAACAAATAATATGAATATTTATAAGACGTGTTTCTCCGAAACGTCCGTGCAGTTCTACCAGGCTTCACAGCGTCGCATTCCAAAATACAGTATTAATGGTTTACACAATTTTATGAAGAATCCTTTCGTTTTGAAAATTCCAAATACTGTAGACCTATAACTTCAGAATGTCGGAAGGGCAAGAAATGGGTGATAAAAAAGAGAACAGTTCTGTAGTTGGAAAGTGTTAAAATTCTTGGAGAGTTTCAGCAATTTGCGAATTCCGTGACTGGACTCCAGGAGTCACTACACTCCCTCCACTTACACACCCTTTATCCTTCCGTTCATTATTCTTAGGCTATCGACAGAGATGAAGACGAAAGAGAAAACAGAAGAGAAGTAAAAGGAAAGAGTTTTCTAAACAACAACTGGGTGCGAGAACAAATTACTAGTGGGAGCGAGCAACATCTTAATACAGCGCGATGGAACTAACAAAGAAGACAGAAGAAATTTTGCTTCCTATGCGGCTTTATGGCAAATCTTTTTTGTATTTATTGCAAAGTTGTGATTATGGGCAGATTGTTATCAGTACGAAGGTGAGGAGCGTAACATCAAATAATTGAAAAATGTATTATCCTTGACGCTAGAAGAATTTGTTCAGAAAAAAAATTATATTGCATGTTCATGTCACGTCATAAAAAATACAAGGAGAGTAAATGCTTCCTTTTTAAACGTGGACAACATCCAAGTAATTCGCACGATGGGTAATAAATCAATTTACATTTCCAGGTAAACTAAGCGCAATTTAAATTCGTGGAATGCTTGTTAAATTCATTTCAAAATATTTTGTCTTCTTTTAAATGTAATAGAATACAATTTTATCTTTTGTTTTGTACAGCTGTCAGACTTGGTCTCTTACCCCAAGGAAACCAATAACAGGAAGCTCTATAAAACTACGTAATGTTAAACTTTATAGCTCAAATAGGGTGTGGAATGTGGCAAGTGTCAGTGTGCGAACGAATTGCAGGCTTGAAGGAAAACAGCGATGAAGACCAGAGTTTTACTGCAGACCGGAATTTTTTTAACCAGCTGAGGGACTATTTGTTTTTCAAGGAGAATTTTCCATAGATTTAGTAACATAGCTTGTTATTTTGTCTGGCTCAACAGTGGCTTAAATTTCAGTATCCTTATCTCTACTTATATGGCAGATATAACAATGAATGGATCCCACCACATAATGAGATCTGCCGATTGTGAGACCAACAGTATTCATCTTTACCTCAGTAGCATTTCTGCAGAGACCATAAGTTATTACCTTATTCCCAGCACCCTCAGCCTTTTGAATAAAGGTTGACCAACTAGATGACACTTGCTTTATTATATATTGCTCAACATGTTTCAGACGTTAATACGTCCATCTTCAGGAGCTAGCGAGTACTTGTTGTGTTGTGTAGGCTG
>Ga0136643_10009856_pt1 | contig 14078 bp, 11 predicted proteins | sample TergutLab28metaG_FD_96883 | JGI IMG/M metagenome (GOLD analysis project Ga0136643, IMG submission 96883) | Labiotermes labralis P1 segment gut microbial communities from Petit-Saut dam, French Guiana - Lab288 P1 (version 3) (version 3) | ecosystem: Host-associated > Arthropoda: Insects >... | reverse complement strand
CCCATTGTATAGGAGGTTGGGGGGGGGGGCCTCAGGTCAGTCTGGATGGGCCAGCCAAGTCTCGACGCCACCGGGGACCGATCCCCGTACCGTCCAGCCCGTAGCGAGCCGCTATACTGGTTGCGCTATAGAAAACGATGGTACTCATAAAAAACTATAAAATAAACAAATGAGGGAACAGGAGGGGAAGATGTTGCTTTGCCTCTAACCTCACTCATCTCTTACAAAAACCCAACAACATTGTCAGACTTATCAGTTCTGACCTGCGTGCTGATGAACGAAAAGAAGAGTGATAAAACAGATTCTAGTAATTACAGAAGTATATCAATTTGTCAACTACATACAAAATGTTATCCAGCAACCTGCTGTCTAGGTTAACTCCACATGCAGAGGAAATTATTGTGGATCACCAGTGTGGATTTTGTTGCATTAGATCAACTACTGATCATATATTCTGCATTAGTCAAATACTTGAGAAAAAATGGGAATACAATGAAGCAGTGCATCAGCTATTTATAGAATTCAAGAAACCTTATGATTCAGTTAGGGTGGAGGTCTTGTGCAATACTCTCATTGATTTTGGTACACCCATTAAACTTAGTAAGGCTCATAAAAAGTGCCTGAATAAAACCTTTAGCAGAGTCCAGGTAGGCAAATACTCATCTGACATACAGGTTCGTACAGCACCAACAAATGTACATTTCTACTATCACATAATAGTAGAAATGTGTATTTGTTGGTTTGTAAAGACTTGTAAATCATTTCCAATGCACGGAACCAACAATGTGAAATTTATGTGTCATGTTTCTTCTTAAGAAGGGTTTGAAACAAGGAGGTGCTTCAACACCACTGTCTCTTAATTTTGCTGCAGAGAATGCCATTAGGAGGGTTCAGGTAAACCAGGAAAGGAGAAAGTGTACATTCTATAAAGAAAAATATAGAAGCTTTAGTAGTTGCTCGTAAGAATATTGGACTAGAAGTAAGTGCTGGTAAAACTAAGTACATAGTCATGCCTTGAGATCAGAGTGCAGGACAAAGTCACAACATAAAGACTGATGATAGTTCCTTCGAAATGGCGGAAGAGTTCAAATATTTGGGAACAACCTTAACAAATGAAAATTCTATTCAGGGAGAAATTAAGAGCAGATTTAAGTCAGGGAATGGTTGCTATCATTCAGTGCAGAATCTTTTGTCTTCCAGTTTGTTAAGATATACAGAACAATAATTCTGCATGTTGTTTTGTAGGAGTGTGAGACTTGGTCACTCACACTGACAGAGCAACGTAGGTTGAAGGTGTTTTGAGACTAGGGTGCTGAGGAGAATATGTGGGTCTATGAGGGACGAGGTGACAGGGGGGTGGAGACAACTACATAATGAGGAGCTTAATGCTCTGTGCTCCTTACCAAATATTATTAGTGATCAAATTGAGAAGAATAATTTGGGTGGGGCATCTAGCACGTATGGAGGAGAGGAGGGATGCATACAGAGGAAAGCTGAGGTAAAGAGACCACTTGGAATACCCAGGCCTAGATAGGAGGATAATACTGAACTGGATTTTCAGGAAGTGGAGTGGGGGACATGGACTGAATTGATATGGCTCAGGATAGGGACAGACGGCGGGCTCTTGTATAAGCCGAAAGTAAACTTCGGATTCCATAAAATGCGGGGAATTTCTTGAATAGCTGCGAACCGGTTAGCTTCTCAAGAAGGACTCTGTTCCATGGAGAAAGTGAGTGCTGATTAAGGAAGGGAATCACATAAAGTGTACCTAACCTCGCCAAATTAATTTGTGCCCAGTAAGGTTACATTAAACAATTAATGAAAACAAATCAATGTCACCTACAATAGTTACCGTACATAGTACTATGATGTAATCTTACCTTCAAGAGAAATAGCTCTGCACTATGCCAGCAACAGAAAATTTGTTGTGTGAGGTTTGAGTTTCTCTCACCAATGCTGAAGACGAACGCGTTCATGGATGTGACACCGAGTCGCTTGTCGAATAGTTTCCGACATTCGAAGAATCATTCACATTCCAGACCCAAATCTTTATCAAGAGTTACACACAACCAACTATGGCCTGTGATCGGTACTCATTCGCATTTACTGGCGGGAACTGAATGCGCTACAAGTACCTAAAGTCGGACGTTGAGAGCAGTGCTGTACTAAGCCTCGATCGCCGCACTCTCGATTTTATGTAACTCGCGCAACGCAGACATGACTACAATGGCGCCAACTTCTAAATTAGACTTTCGTATGCGCTTAATGCAAAGTAACGCAGGCATACTGTTACAGAAAACCGGGATCGACGTCATAACTTCCGCATAACACGTATCACATACAAAACTATCTAAACCATGTACAAGATAGTACTCATACCTTCCCAAAATACTCTGTAACATAATCTTGAATTGCATCAACCATTAACTTAAGCTTCAGTTGATGAAACCTTTAAACCATAACCTTACATGTTCATACTTTAATACATATCTGACAATTTTCTATCACTATCAATGATCTAACTTCTTAATGTATCTATGACAGTGTTCACCCACAGAGAATCTTCTGCTGCTGACTCATATTCATAGAAACTTGGGAGTGAAATTCTGGAAAAGCACTGATGTTTTCTGACTGCTTAGATCCTTGTTCAATACTACCATTTTTAATGACGTTTTAAGCCTAGGTAGAGGTTTCTGTTATGTCTGAAAACACTGATGACAATCATTTTTCAGAACTTTTTCTGCACTGTTGTGACATTACTTTCAATTTTTTCAAGTGATACCGACTAAAAAAAATTGCAGGAACATTTTTAATTTTCAGCAGAAGCAAGCATGTTTTCTTCCAGGTTTATTTTCCAGCGCTGACAGTATGTCAGACTACATAGCAGTAATGGTAGGGTGGTAGCAGTCAACCTAATGGATTGTGCTTATTTTGGGTTTCTTTGCAGACTGTATTAAATAAGTAGATAATAGTGAGCCCATTCATTTCAGCTGGCATTTTCATCTTCAGAATTACTGATCAGATTTCAATAAATATTTGACATTGCAGATCTATGCCAAAGTCTGTATAGCGTATTTAATTTTGATCTGTGTAATCAAATACCATACCCAATGAAGTACCAAATTGAAAGCAATTTTCTAAAAAAAAAATCTTAATATAACTACTTTGTACACAACATAAAACACGAATTATGTTATTTCAAAGATAAGTTCGGTGTAGTGAATATTTAACAAAATACAAAAAAAAAAATCTGACTAGCACTCACATGCACACTCTTGCTGAAGAACATACATACCTCTTTACATACATAATTAGTAACAGAGCTTGATACATTAAGATCCAATGAAGAGATCAGTTCCTTATGCAAAGTGCATCTCTGTTCACAGATAGAAAAGTTCGGTGCAATATATGTGCCATCGATGGGACAGACCCTTGAGAAGTAAGGAAACAGAAACTTTTCTTTCTATTATGTACTCAATAGTTGGTACAAGCGCAAAATATGTTTGCTACAGAACGCTGTCCAGCATAAGAGTTGCTGATGAGCAATAATATTATGCCAGTGAGGCCAATGAAAACTGCATGGATCAGGTGAACTGGTTCCCTCCACCACATTCCAACACATGCACTTCTTCAGTGTGTAGTGACAAATAATTCTATTCTGCTTCAATTTCAAAATCACTGTCCAAAGTTGGGTTTTAAAAGGTTTTTGAGAAAAATTTAACTTTAAGATACCATCATACCTACCCGCATATGAAGATGGAACACACAGAGTGTTCTGAAATATTGGCATATAAAATTCAGACGCCGAGGAATTATCCAGAAGAAAGCATGCAATATTCAGAACATGGAGAAAGTTTGAAATCAAGAATTTCTGAACCTGTCTGTTACAAACTGTTGGTTGAGTTTGCCTATTCTATGACTCAGGATGTGATGGTGTAATTCCAAAATATGCATAGTACTATGCCAGTTCTTGCATGTAACCTGTTTAAAACAAATGGAACTCATATTCTGGAAAGTTAAAGGCAAAGGCAAAGTTAAAGGTAAGATTATCCGTGTCCACATCACGGCATACCTGGGGAGCCGAGGCAGGGTTCCACTCATTTTTACCTCTGGCACTTGGTGCAGGTTAGCGGTCAACATCATTGCTCAACTGTTTTACCCCTAATAGAACCCTGGTCCCCACTGAACAGGAGGTTGGGTGGGGCCCAGATCCAAACTGTGCGTTATAGAGAAGAAAAAATTTCCTTTCCCTGCCAGGGTTCCAACCCGATTCTTCATCCCCTATCCTAGACCATACATTGACTACACCATCCTGGATCCCCATATTCTGAGTGATTATATACACAATCAAGTTTGTATACATGTCATATTGCTTTCAGTTGTCTGCAGTACATTTGATACAGCTAGTGTATTGAGATTTGGCTGTTCTCATACTCAGATTATGGGCTGTTATTCCATGGATTTTCTAGTTTTGTTAAATAATATGTTGTAAAACTTGGACCTTAACTTGGGATACTTCTGAATACTTGGTCAGAATGTTAACTTTCACTGTTGGATGATTATGAGCACTCAAAAAAACACAATCCTATGTCACTCTTCACATACCAAGTGTAATCTTTTTTAAAAAAAAAAAAATACTGGTTCAGAAACATTTCTACCTTTGTTAAAATAGACAGTAGTTTTCTTCAGTTGCTCAAGAAACACATGGGAACAGCTAGACCAGTGATTCAGATATATCCATCAGAAATTCTGAGAAGAATAAACATTCCTGACATTTTAACTTGGAGATCTGAATGTGTATATTTACTAGCCAGTAATAAATAGTGCTCTGTACAGGTGATAGAAGGATCTCTGTGCTGAACACTGCGCGGTGCACAATATCCTCCACTACTGCTCGACTGAAGTTTGGTCCTTGGAACACATAAATCTTTCACATACAAGATACACAAGTTTAGACTTCATTATGTAACTGGTTAAATAGATTCAATAATGTAAATATATTGAACTTTCAGATATTAAGATTCATTGGTGACAGTATTATGGCTGTATTCATAATTTATAACCATTTTAAAGACCTGTGACGAAGACACCAAAACACAGAGACAGATTTTCCTCCGTTCACATCATCTTAAATACACTGTGACTCCAGGCTTTAGTGAAAGTAGAATTTAACCATTTGATCATGTGTGCCACTATCATATAATCTTTCAGCCTACATAGCTACTCATCAATTCCATTTGCATGCACATTCCAATTTGAACACAAAAAATATTCTGAATATAACACCTATTTACTAAACCAATACCTGGATGGACACAAATAAATGAGTGTGGTTTTTTATATGTGTGTAACTAGAATTTCTCAGAAACCATAACAATCAGAAAATAATGCAGGTTTGCTTAAAAAAACAAGAAAAAAAACACCTATTCCACAACCAAGTCTACATGTGGAACACTATGACTTGATATTCTAATTAGAAAGAGGAGTGGGGGAAATCAATTTAAAAAAGAGGAGTGACAGAGAGTACTCTGGTACAGAGGTATATCATTATCACAGACCATTGTACCTCATGCTGAAATTATTTGGAAACTACCAAGTACTGTAGGGCCTCATTTTACGATGGGGTTATGTTCTTGAATATTTGGGTGTAAATCGAATCGTTGTAAAACAAGTACTACTTAAATGGTTTAAATTGCAATACATTCATGGGCCAAACACATTAGTCACATAATTTTATAATTTACTATATTTCTTTACATTATGACATACAATTTTAATTTACTGAATTAGGTATAGAGAAAATAACACAGATAACTGAAAAAATATAAATCAAATCACTTTTTATTTTGTTGAAGAAGGCCCAGGTCATGGTTCATAAGACATCGAGAAAGAGTGTAACGTCAACTGTTGATTTTTTCTTCTTGTCGGTCTTTTTGAGGGACGTCATGGGTGGAAAAATCACAAGGTTTTCAACAGCAATCCAGTTTTATGAGTTACAACCTATGACCCCAGCTAAAAATCTCAACAATTTTCATAAGGTTTTTGAAGTTTAGGTACTAACAAAATAGCAAATGTATAGATTTGTAAAGAATCACAGACATAACGTAAATATATAAAAAAAACTGTATTATTTGTTCACAAATTAGTGTGCAGGCTTTCTTTTTTGCTGTCTTACACAGTAGGGGAACTGGCAGCTCTGACAAATGGCTTTTAATTCAAAACAGCTTCATTATGATGACTGAAGATTCACCTCCTGAGAATACACAAGCTCTAGAACATTCAGAAGACATACAGTACTACACTTGTAAATGACGTATCTCCATGGGAGAGTCCTAAGTTCACAATATGTACCTTTAAAAACCATGCCACAGTTACTCCATAAGAGTATTCAACACAAGTCTGCAGTGCAATGAATCGGATTTCTCTGAAAATTATCTGGACACAAACATAACCATCCAACGTCTTGCTGCAGCTTGCACTCTAAAATGCAACAAACTGCAACAAACATAGCCAATAAACCCTAATTTCTTTAAGAAGTATTTATTACTTTTTCAAAATCTGTCACAGTATACCAGTAAGTACTGTGTTAAAATTAAATATTTAAGAAATTAAACAGGGAATTTGTCATTTATTTAAACCCCAAAAAATGACTAGTGAAAACACAATTTTTACGACTAGCTTCTTGAACAAAATTAGAAGGGAAAAACTATTTTCCTTCAATGAAAAAAAGAGGCAGCTCTTACAATATTGGACTTATCCTGAATGAGAAAAATCAATTCTCACATATAATATTTATTTATCAGGGCTGCAAAAAAATAACAGGAACTGATAAATTAGCCTCCTGCAAATAAGTGGTAAAATGGCATACATGTGAACGTTCCTCTACCACAGAAACATCAAACGGATTCTAGGACACATCAACACATCAACTTTACCATATGTGTGTAGTGGCCTATTTCATTATGTTACCAACAAAAAAAAAAAACTCATCAGCCAAAGTAGCATACAGACCTGCATCACACAGCCGACACAAATAAACAATACATATATATGTATACTTTATTTTAAACAAAAAATATCATCTCTATAATACATTTAAAATTGTACATGCCTCCCTGACTTGCTTCAATTTTACATAAAGTATTATTAAACAAACCACTTTCATTTATATTGGTGAGATCATGGAACAGAAGCCTCTTTCCAAAACACTAACAATGGTAAGTGCATGGAATATTTTTACACATATACTGCATCAGTCCAAGTGTCATTAACATACTAATAAAATTTTATTTACCAATTAAGCAGAAGAAATATGTCAATAAATCAGAGACTTTACAACAGCACAGCCCTCATGTTTAATGCTATTCACGACCGGTAATACGTTACCCTTTAAATTCAAGTAAACAGATTAAAACATTCAAAATGGAATCCGTATAATTTGACTAATAAAAAATTATCTTTTACTACCTCTTTCTACAGTGTAATGAAATTATCAAAGGTAGCAAAAGATAAATGATGTGATATGTAGGTCTACTCCAAAATTCACTGGCACAACATTTTCAAACTACAGTTTTTCTGTAAATTTCAGGTTTTCACAATGGCTGTTGATAATCTGATGGCCTTCTGGGTTTCTATGCCATGTGGTAGATTCACGTTCCGACATTCCTCTAAAACGCTGTAACATACAGACACCACACAGCATCGAAACCCAAAAGAAGGTCACCAAATACAGTTTATCTTCTGGATGCTGGTGTTTTCATGGCTCTTTTCCCTTTACCATTCAATCCATAAACTAGAGAAGACTTTATGTTCATTATTTAACTAATTAAACTGAAGCCTTATGTAGCCATTTTATTCTATAGTACCATTACAATGGCATGCCTTGTCATCTGTAGATGGTCCTCCAATAAACTTGAAAATATTTTACTGTACTTGTAAGCATCTGGAATTTTAGATTTATATTCTATTCATCATACAAGATAAGTGTATTTTACAATGCAAGCCTTCTTGGTTGTTACGCCATGTCAAATGGTAAACTGTTACCAATGATTCAAAATGTTAGTAATCATTTACTAGTCAATGTGGCATTACGATCCAAAAGACCTGAATATTCAGTAATTCAAGTGTGAGAGCCTCAAATCTCACAAGTGTAGCCCACTTCTAATACCTTCATTGTTCATTCTGTACTTAATCTTTTTCTGTGAGGTGTATGTAAGTGGGGGATAGAATATACATTACTGTACAGTCTAACACAATATATATTCCATTGATTACTGAACACAACGGGGATGTCTCACCTGAAAATTGTAAGTAATGGAGTAATTTCTACAAGACCTGCAATTTCCCACTGACTTACTTAATTCACATTTCAATTGTTCTAATCTTATACTGCTGGCTTAACATAGAACAAAATGACTTAAAAATGTTATCAGTTTACATCACCATGACGATGCACAGTGGAAGGGTGTCTTTAATCTTCATGTGACACAACAAGATCACAATACTGTCACAAAGTTTCTAGTCTTGTTACTGTCAAATATATTCAAAACACACCTTAAACACGAGCATAAAGATTTCAGCTGTCATCCCTTCTGGACTTTTTGCCATTCCTGTTAATATGGCTACTACATATTATCCTTATCTACCATCACAATGTTGCAGGGATATATTTAATGATTTAAAAAAAATATATATATATTGTGATATTTTGTGTGCAAATTTTGTACCAAACTTTGCAATTCTAGTACTTTTCAGACACTAGAATGTTAAATTTCCTAAATAAAAACGTTATGTGGGGAGTAGCCATGAAACCCATACATCCTCAGAATGTTCAGAATGAAAACGGATTAAAAATTTGTGGAATATATTTTCATTGCATTTAATTTGTAACTGCCCATGACCAAACATGAAAACTAGGATAAGGGTTTACACTAAAATCCATCAGAGAGCAGCAATTTTAACTCAGCAAACTACAAAAACAGGTTCAAAATTTGAACATTATAAAAGGAGAAAGCATTCATTTCTGATGGAAAATTACAAATTCTAGTTTACTAATAAGCATTTGATATGTACACAGTACTTATAAATTTGACTTCTAATGAAGAAAAAACCCAACATGTTAACACAAGACTCCTCCCTCAAGCAATAAGGTGGGTGAAAGAAATTATGCTCATAAAAAGAATAATTCACGATCATAATATATACCAAATGCTAAACAGATATTGGAGAATTTTCATGTGCATAATGTTCTTCCCCTCAGCAGATTCAACTTATATCCCATACCAGTGGGGAATGAAATTTATTGACAGATCACAGCCACTACAAAAAGCATTGTCTTTACACTTCATTATAAAAACTACTGATCCCACCACTCTGGCTTTTTTATGTTAATATCAGTTACAGTGCAAACACGATAGAATAAGTATGGTCACACAAAACATCCTTTCTGGTACTTCTGTCTTAATGAAGAATTCCTAATAAGATTTAACAACTTTTCCTCAACTATTCGCGACAACCATGCCAAAAACTTTGCTTCCGAAGCTGTTTATGGCTGTCATAAAGGTAATGTTAATCCATACAATTTGCATCTCACCTGTCTAGGAGAAACAGTCTACATTGCAGAATCCAACTCAGTAGGCCTATTGCACATCATAAAAAAAAAATTTACTTGAGTGATTAGCATACATTTACAGGACTGTTCTAATATGCCTGTAAAACATTGGCAAATTCCTCAAAATGATACACAGTCACAGAAAGGGGATGCAGTTTACAGGGCTCAATTACGCCAACCTGATGGCTTCCAGGTTCATCCTACCAATTTTGGGCAATGAAGAATCATCCCATGATGGTATCATCTGAACTTTTCCTCATCCACTATTTCACTGCGTACTATCGTAACTTAGAAAACATGATCTAGAATTTCTTTCTGTGGCTGTGCTGCATGAGGTACAGAAGTGTTCACACCTCACTATACCAATGGATTGGAAATTCCCATATATGAATATAAAGCTGGATATAATACACCCCTGAAAAGTCAGTACCTTGTCAAACAACAAAACAGGACTTACTCAACACTATTCACCATACTGAACAACAAGACAAAATATGATGGGGAACACAGAGACAATAGCAGAACACTGGGAATAAGATTTTGAATTAGTGTTCTTCAAGTGGTGTTACCAGGAAAGACAACTTTCAACAGACTAGTAAGCAACACACAAGCCAACTATTTTACAGCACACTTAAAGACAATATAATGCTCAATGTTCCCAAGTGTGGGTTTAGCAAAAATGGATATTAGTATCCATAAAGTGGCTGGGAAGGCTGTGATTAAAAATGAGCCATAACACAAAACGTACGAGTCAGTCTGAATGCTTCGTTGGATGCTGGAATGCAGCAAATAGTGGCAGACCGTTCCCTTGGAAATGATGTATCCTATTAGATGATTCAATGCGAATACAAGATGGTTTGTGAGTATGAGAAAACTGTTTATCAGATAATACCGAAAACACAATAAGATGGTCAATTATTTTTCATTCTTGTCATACCTCTATGATAACCACTGCAAAAAAGAATAAACACCATACTGCTTTTCCCATGTTAATTTCATTTAAACCACAAGTCACACTGTCACATATGCAATCAGAAGTTAACAGACTTGAAATGCATGTATGTCAAAACTTTTCAGTATTGTGAACAATTTTATGAATCTTAAAAATTCCTGTTATATCGAGGTTACACTGTACTTACTTTATATTGCAAAGCAGAATGTCAGTAAATTATGACAACGAATTTCCCACTTCAATGTTGAGGCTGCATATTTAATTGAAATTGTTATAACTTGGCAAATAGCAATAAAAACCATTTCAGTTTTGCTTGAATATGTACCTATGCAGATGGACAGTCATGTGTATATATCTGTCATGGTAACAACTCCTACCATTAAATATTATGGTGTAGTCCTTGCTACATTACTAATTATACCTGAAACAATAAACAAAACAGTGGGTCACAGAAATTCAAATACCATTTTCCTACTTATAAAGTATTCTTCTCTCTGAGGTACTTCATCAATCATTAAAAAAAAAAAAAAAAAATCTGTAGTACATTTTTTAACCTCCCATTTATATCCTGTCACATACACAGTACATTTTATCTTTACAAAACAAAGACGAGATTCATTAAAATGTATTCAGAATTCCAATGTTATAAAACAGGTCTTACACAATTTTTTTTTTATATCCTAGATCACTATACAACATCATTAAAAACTTCAAGAAACAACTGCTAAAAAAAAAAAATTCTTGTTGTTTAAAAGGTAAATTTACTCATAACTTCATGGAAACAGATAACTGTATTTATCAGAGCGGAAAAGAACGGGGCCATCTGTTTGTATATCACATTCCCAGAGTTCCTTTCTGGGTGTTCAAAATAAGTGTCATGCAACCATATAAACATTCGAGAAATATTACTGCTGAATGCATGGCCATAATGATTGTACCTTAAGTAAACAATTAAAAGTAAAAAAGTAAATGATACAAATTCTGTACTTCTGCATATGCACACACACACATCACCGATTATTACGGTTTTCATCAAACGGATCTACAACTTCCTATCAAACAAATTCTTCCTGTGACCAAAATCGGTTACTTCTTTATGGACTGTCTAGTATGCTGCTCGTACTTTCACAATATCCACAGTAATGCTAAAATAAATAAGCAAAGAACCACTTCACAAATAAGATTCCAGTACGTATGTCTGTCTACTGCAGTCCCATGCAGTACACTGGAAACCTGTCACTACATTGCCAAGAAATAACAATTTCTTCAGATTTCTTTATCGGAAGAATGGCAGATATTATACGACACTTGTAACAGGAGATATGCTAGTGGGAATGTGTTGTCGTCATTCAATACCATGTGCAAAAATCATGACGAGTCCTGGCTCTACCATCATGTCATCACTCATGTGACTGTTGTCACAGTGAAGTACCACAACTGCCTGTTTACCAGGAACTCGTTTACACACATAATTCTCATACTGGCGTCTGTTATTCTGCCGTGTTTCCAATGAACAGAGACCTGGTGGCCAGCGACGTTCATGTGCATTTTCCATTAGATCATCCACAATGTGCGGAGGGCAACCAGATTCTGACAATGTACGCTTGATCATCGCCTGTATGTTTAAAAAATAAAGCAAACATACTTTCAAATGTACGCATTTTCTTCCAGCTCCTATTTGCATAACTTAATGTGGTTACATAATACTATCCGGTGAAGGGTCAAGTTAAACTATATGAACTAGATTTACCTGTAGCACATCATCAGGGGTTGATATCATTCCTCCCCATCTAGTAACACGTGCTCTTGTCAATGAATTTGACCACCGTAATACTTCATCACGTTCCATCTGGTCAGCAATGGCTCGCATAGCTGGATTTGATATCCGCATAGCTCGCATGAAGTCCTAGTAAAAGGTGCAGAATATTACAGCAACATTAAAAAATTTGCCTTGAGCATCATACCAAACAAGAATTCCATGGAAACAATGCATTACTGCATCAACCCTCAAATTTTCTTTAAAATTCAACCCAGTTCTCTTATAATAAAACCAACTGGATGCACTAATTTCTCAAATTTATTTTTGGAATAAAACTCTATGTGTTTCGGACAGAGAAACTGTCCGAAACACGTAGAGTTTTATTCCAAAAATAAATTTGGGAAATTAGTGCATCTAGGTGGTTCTATTATAAGAATTTATCACGATGCACGGTCACCTGAACTTCAAATTCTAACCCAGCTTCATAACTTATTTAGGCAAAAACTGATTTACAAACAGACTTGGAGATACTCTGAAGAAACACCTTGCTAAACTTTTGCATTCAAACATTACATTTCAATGCAATCTGATACTTTCTTATGCTGCAATAATCACCACAAACAATTCTGTCAGCACAATGACAGTACCAATATTCTTGGATGCAAACAGTAAAGAAACATACATGTTAAAGCAGTCATCATTTCCATTAAAATAGCTTAATGTGGTGTTCCATACTAACTTCTTACATTCAAGGTACTGTGTATTTAGAGTACACCTCCTTCAACCCAAAAGCATGGGGATTATGGTCCTGCAGTTAATTCAAACAGCATTCTTACAAACTCTCTCCTTAAGATCATATGTAACTTCCTCAAATTTACAACTTTGCTGTCATTTATTATAAAACTGTTGCCTGGTGTTAGGTAAGTGAATCTATATGACCTTACTTGTAAAAGTAAGAATTGTAATGCTGAGTGCTCAAGACTGCTGCCAGCCTATTTCATGGCAAAATATAGTGTTCTATCCTCCAAAACAATTTTGTTAGTGGGACAAAACCACTTACATTAAATTTCCAAAGCCCAGTACACACCAGGCTCATTTTAACAACTCTTGAGTGCTAATGGTTCACATAAACTCATGCACCTTCAAATACTAACAGTTAGTACTCAAGATAAAACTGTTCACTAAAGACAATCTCCATATTTCACAGAAAAAATTTAAAAAAAAAAACAGTAAAATTTATAATGAAAAAGAACCTCTAGGTTTCTGCAAATTGCAAAGAATTATGGATGCATAATGACACCAGTCATTACCTTAAACTAAACCTGCTCAACCCCATATAACTTCATAGCACGGTAATGAACCCAGTAGTGCCAAACATTATATACAGTTTATCTCAGTATTTAACCAACTTGATGCAAAAATTGTGAAGTGAGAGAGAAAACCAACAAGATGCAACAGTTAGATGTTTATTTTTAACAATTTCTCAACATGTTTCGGGCATCATTATGCCCATCTTCAGGAGAACAAGATGTATGCTACTGCATGTGGTGTGCTGCGCTGGTTCTGCTGGATGTGGTTGGTAGCGGTTGTGGGGCGCTGCCTTGTCCTACAACGCAGCGCCCCACAACCGGTACCAACCATATCCAGCAGAACCAGCGCAGCACACCACATGCAGTAACATACGTCTTGTTCTCCTGAAGATGGGCATAATGATGTATGCTACTGCATGTGGTGTGCTGCGCTGGTTCTGCTGGATG
>Ga0136643_10009855_pt1 | contig 14079 bp, 12 predicted proteins | sample TergutLab28metaG_FD_96883 | JGI IMG/M metagenome (GOLD analysis project Ga0136643, IMG submission 96883) | Labiotermes labralis P1 segment gut microbial communities from Petit-Saut dam, French Guiana - Lab288 P1 (version 3) (version 3) | ecosystem: Host-associated > Arthropoda: Insects >... | reverse complement strand
GTTAATCTCTGTTTTCTAGACCTGGAGCCGCTACTTTTTTCATTCAAGTAGCTCCTCAATTGACCTCACGAGGCTGAGTGGACCCCGTTCCAGACCCACTACTACTCAGGAAATCTGGTAGCGTCGGGGATCGAACCCGGGACCTCTGTATCTATAGCCAGAAACTCTGACCACTAGACCACAGGAGTATATATTCATGAAATATTCACATCGTTTATGTTACTTGTATTCGGTAAAAAAAATTTAAAAATCACTAGAGCAATAAAATAGCAATTTATCCTGCACCATTAGGTGTTTCCCAACGTCTTGCCATCATCCCGTCGTGCAGAGTAACTTTCATCGATTTACACCAGCAGAAGGAGTGAGGCTTAAAAAATTTTGTAATTCTAAAATAACATTACACGCAACGTCTAAGTAGAACCTAGACCTATGAGACATGGAGGGAAACAAGAAACGTGATGCACATACAAAAATTTGAAAGTAGCATCTGAGAAGAAAGACAGTGTCTACTGAGGATGACATCAAACTAATTTCAAGAAAAAGGTTGTCTAATTGTAATTTGAATTTAACTCATTCTGATATGTCCAGTTGCTGATACTTTGAACACGTCGATGAAGCTTTGGGTTTCATAAAAGCAGAATCGAGTGGTAACGTTTACTTGTCAGTATGAAAAAATTTCGATTTGAGGGTAAATTTATAGAAATTTGGTAGCGAACACCACAACGAAAATTATGAATACTATTTAATTCCAGCAAAATATTTCCATTAGTGTTGCCAAAAGACGGAAGTAAAAATTCTGCAATACGTCATTTAGAATCTAAAGATGTCACGTTGTAGGGAAATTTTTGTTTTTGCTACACTGCAATTTGCCACGAAAATTACATCATTTTAGTGCAAACAGTTAAGTTCTCCCATTTTTGCTGTGAAGGCACAGAGGGGATAAGAGCTATAGCTTCTCAGCTCCTCACAGTCTCAACCTTACCGCTAGGTGGTGAGTGATCAATGTCATGCTCCGGCAGTTTTTCTCCCTGGAATGAGTATACAGCGACAAGAATACATTGTTGGATGCATTTGCGGTTCTCTCGATTTATTTACCTCTTTTCAGACACAACAATGGAGAGAAACACACTTATGGCCCAGTGTTATCCCAAGCTGAAAGATTACTGTCGGGAGAAACACGGACTGGAGTTTCAGGTAAGACTCTATTGCCTGTAAAATTCAATAAACCGCGGGTGTGCACGATAATTTTACAATCTTCCAGAAAGGATGTTATTTAATCTGGCGTATGCAGTTCTTGGTTCTGTGAGCACTGTACGTACAGCTCACTTCACTTCAGGGACGCCGACGGCGCGTTCGGGCTCCGGTGAAAAAATTTGTTCGGACAAACCCTCCCCCCCCCCCCCCCACCCAAGGAAATTTTGATTGGCTGAAAATCTTTACACTGCCGGAAATACTGACTTTCAGTTGCAGAGTGACTTGAGCTTGTTCTGAAAGGGTTAATTTGTGCAATGGACAAATAACGACACTACAAATAAAGAGCAAAACACAAGCAACATAGTCAGGCCCCACGATTCCTTTCGGAAAATTGGAACCCGGTAATTTTTACTGATTTCCTCTCCTCCCCCCTGTCTTGTCGGCAAAGCTTCACGTTTCAAATACTGAGAGAGACGGAAATAAAGAAGAGATTGAAAGAAAAGTTTTACAGGAACTATTAATAATTTTTTTTTTTAGTATGAACGAGCGTTCTTAATTTTAAAAATTCTGCGGACTCACACAGGCCAGTAGTTGTGTTTTAAGAGCCTGCTAATTGAGAAGATATCTTACATAATGGCAGAGAATATTACGAGCCCAGTACCACTGCAGATGGAATCACGTTGTATTCGTCACAGTAAGCAATAGGCCTACACAAATCTAAAACCCAGTAACAGTGCGGTACCAATACATGCAATGGATGCGTTCCTGAAGACCTGGTATCATTTCAACGCTAGCTCTCCTACAGGAAATAAGATAAAGTAGGGGAGATACGTTTCATAGAACATAAATTCACAAACGTTGTAGTTTATTTTTGTTTTAAACATATTTTAAAAACACAATATAAATAAATAAATAAATAAACGACGAAAGATAATTTAGTGGCGATTTTTTAACAATTGGTGAAGTAAAATGCCTAAAAGAAATGAAAAATAGTGACCTTATTCCGAAGACACTGAAAGAAATAGGGATGCAACAGGCCCGTAATCAGGACGCACTATCTCAGCATTTGATGTTGAAGACTTAAACATTTTGTTTCACATTATTTCAGATTTTACGTATAACGTGAGTATTTATTATATTTTTATATCCTACTATTTCAAATTCGCGTAAAATTCGACCCACTCTATATGTGTGGGGCATCTTGTTTAGTCATTCTATAGAAATCATATTTGTATATTTATATTGTGTCACTCAATGAGATGGCTGGTTCCATGTGAATTCGCGAAGCCTTTTGAATAACCCCCGCGACGCACACATTTGGAACCACCGTTTTAAGTACACACATCGTCAAAACGCTTCATTCCTTATTCTGCATAACCCAGTTCAGCGATTATTTAGCTTAGGTATTGCAATACAATTTTTCTTCGAAATGCGGTTTGTAGTTCGGATTTGAAAAATGAGGACGGACACGAGTCCCCCTGTTTTATTTCCATTTTTTTTTATTTGGTGAATATTTATGTGTTTAGATCCAAGTGCTGTTTATATTAAATTTGGCTCATAATGTTCACAGAATACTTGCAATTTGGAATTTGGGAAAAAATGTTGTACGTTTTGTGGCTTTTTTTTTTAGTAACACATGGGCAAAGGTTTTATGTTAAAAGGAGTTAAAAGTAGCTAACAATATTTTTCACTGCGAAAGCCTTGGTTCAGATCCAAGAAACTTTAATGGATCAAATAGTGATGAGGCAGGATTTTCTCCGAGAATTTTCCTTCCCCTCTTAATCAAAAAAAGAACCCTTCAACGTTTCTTTCTTTTCTGAGTTGTGCGAAAGACCTGATTGGCCAGAGTGAGATTATAACTTTGACGTCAGTTGTGGTTTCAATTCTGACCCGTCAAATTGCTGGAAATCTTTTAGCAAAACAGTATCAAAAACAAAGAAAATGGTGTGCAATGGAATGAGCCAGCAATTAATGTAATATATCGACCACTTGCAAGTGATCTACCGCTGATTTGCTACAAATAGATGTCAGACAGGCTCATCATATTGCAGTATGCGGTTGCACTATTGATTGGTACTCCGGGGACGTAGCAGCCTGGTACATTCTTTTGATTTACTCCAAGGAACCGCATTACGGCAATGAATGTCCACAACATTCATTTCCCCTAAAACGCATATCTTGTATGTAAAGGGAAATTACCTTTCCAATATAACGGATTGAAAAATTTGAAATTAAATTATAGGCCTATTAAAATACATAATTACGCATTCCGTAAAGACAACAAGAAAACCGACGTCATTTTGCGTATGAACGCGTGGACGTGAACCTGACATCAGCGCCACCTGTTAATGGTGTCTCCTCGTACCCAGACACTGGCCACCTGCGTCAACTTGGGCCAGCTATTTTTGTATTGCAGCATTCATGTGTAGCTAAATTACATCTAGCAAAAACAAATGTAAATATTTCATTGTTCGTTGCTGGGAATCTGTAGCTACTGTAAACAACACATGAAAGCTGATAAGAGAATAGATATACAGATGTCTGGGTTTACCTTTTTCTTTACAGGTGAAAGAATTAATTTTTTTTCACGTACTTAACAACAATTTATCTTAAAGTCTGATAATTTTTTATATTTATTTTGTGATTTGTTTAAAGATGCTGTCGGTTTCTAGGTTAGGTAATGCTCATCGCTGATGAATGAATGTGAATATGGAGCAATGATGGGTTTATAAGTGACAGACAAAATTGAAGCTGGACGCATAAGGAAATGGTCCATTCAAATTTTAAACTACATTAATGCAATGAATTTATATATTAAAAAAAAAAGCTGGAGCAAAAAATCCAGAAGAAAATTATAACCCTACCCTTCCTTTAAGAGCTTCCATCTACACAAAAAGCAGGGTGGGATTTTAAATTGGAATGTTTGTATACCATAGTGATTTGCTTTTTTTATACTGACCATTCGTGTATTTACTTTTATGCGACACGCGATTTCATATTTTTACCTGATTTAAAGTTTTTAAATTAAAATATCTCGCACGAAACAATTTCTATATTTATGCTCATCTGCTCGTCTTATTTTATTTTAAAAGGAGGACATAAAACGAATAATATGTGAGATAAGGTTTGCACTCAAAATCATATATTGTTGATACACAACGGGATGACCCCCTTCAAACTATGAAATTAGGTCTAAGAAATAAAGTATATGTAATATGCAGTATAAATGATAGTTATTCATGTATAACTTCCGCTTTTGTGAGGCTTGCGGGAGATGAGAACACACGCTCACTGCCGGGGTATATTAACATGAATTAACATTACTTATTTAACAACAACACCATGGCCTGTATTTGAACATTCAGTCTCTTGTCCATCAGCTATGATTCTGTAAACGCTTACGTTCCTGACTTCATCTGATCGTATCGTGGGGTTTCAGGTTGTGGATATGAGGTGGGGTGTGAGAGACGAGGCTACAGACGATCATATGACCACGGAGCTGTGTATGAGAGAAATAGCCAACTGTCAGCGGCTATCTATGGGTCCGAACTTCGTGGTGAGTTTATTCACAATACCAGAAATTGTTGTGATATTTGGTGATGACTCAATGATCGTTGGTATAATATGAAGTAACCTGAAAATTCAAGATTTTAACAACACTTGTTGTGATTAGCAGCAGGAAAAAACGTTTATTTGTGCTAAACCTTCTTGCATAATATGTAATCATGACCTTTAAAAGTGTTACAGCTTAATACTTGGAGTTAATTGGCTTATTGATTTAAATTTCTGAATACCTCAGTATGGAATTAATTTCAACCACACCCTCCCAGGTTTTTCTCGGCCAGAAGTACGGATACCGGCCCATTCCCACATATATCCTGTCATCGGAACTGCAGATGTTGAGGGATGATCTGGCAAATTCGGGTACTGATCCTGGGCTCCTCGATCTGTGGTACCGCAAGGACAGCAACGCGGTGCCACCTGTGTCTGTGCTACAGCCTATTTCCTCCATCCTCGTCAACTTCAACAATAAGGTGACTGACACACACGCACATGCACACACACGCGAACACACACACACACATGTGGCTATATTAAGATCTACGGAACGTCTCTGTTAAATCGGCGGCGTTCCTACATCGTAATGTGTAATCCCAAGTTCAAATCTCGTTTTTAAAGCCAACTACCATCTGGCTAAAATTTTCCTGGTCCTCCGCACACCTGCCACCCAAATATTAATACAGTACCTAACATTAAGCAACGCTGACTTCTTCGAAAACCTTTACGATTCATTACGCACTAAGATTCTTATCAATGGAAAGAGCAGGAACTTGTGAACTTGCCGCTATTGCACTCTATCCAACCAACAAACATTTTTTAGGCTTCTTATTTTCATGGTGATGTGATGGAAGACTCATTTCTTCTGGAATACGGTGCAATATCACTGGGTAAGTGCTGCCAGATGTTATGAAGGTACATACTGGCTTCTTAGACCTTTATACCCTTGAAGATGGAGACACTGCCACTCTTTCTGAAAGGCGGAAACCCAGCGACGCGGCATCATATCCTAGAAGAAATGAATCCTCTACCCAATATTAGGCAGCCTTGTTTATTAAATATACACATGAAATAAATGCAGCATCTGCACAGGTACGTAAATAGACATTTAGCCAGATATAAAAATATATGGATTGACATAATGCATTTGTTTCAGCGTATCCCCAAGCTGCAGCAACACGATCAGGCCGTCTGGTGGGACACGCTTGGAAAGATGCAGAAACTTTTCCGTAAAGCTGCACTGTCTTTGTCAAACAGCGGCAAGATCGACAAAGATACCATGCACAATTACTTCATGTCGGGTGAGGCACACCTGAAGTTTGCTTGATAGTTTCTTCATAGAAGGCCAGACAGATGAACTAGTATAGAACGCCTAGTCGTTTGTTCCAGTGACGGAGCGGGAAGTGATTAACGGCATACTGAATGTTCAGAACACGAAGAACCACTGCCTGGCGTATGTTCGCTACATCAACAACATCAACTTGCAGAACTTGAAGAAGGCGTCGCTGTTTGTGGACATCCTAAACAGGAGTCTGGACACGGAGGCCTCCAAGCTGCTGGCAAACCTCAGGGATGAAAGACTGCCGGCCAAGATAGAAAGCACAAACCTACAGAGGTGGTGTCAACTGTACCAAATCCATGGAAATAAGTCCTGTGAATCCACTCCACCCACACCTACCTCAAGCTGTTACGCTTCTCCCTCCTACCTCCCACGTTCATATAACCTCCGACTGTTAATATTTTATCCAATTTGCTAAAAATTATCGAGTGTTGGAAATTAAATATAAGGACGGACGGAGAGACTGACATGTATCAATATCTCTGTGTGCGCTCTGTTCTTGTACACTTACACTGCATGATTTAACAGCGATAATTAAGAAACTTTCGCTTCCTCCTAAGACAGAGGTGTGTGTGTGTGTGTGTGTGTATGTGTATGTGTGTGTGTATGTGTATGTGTGTGTATGTGTATGTGTGTGTGTGTGTATGTGTGTGTGTGTGAACAGGCAGTTGTCTTGAAAGCCTATCACCTATATTCATTCTTTCTTTGACCCAAATTTAGAAAATTTAAGTGCCTTAAAAACACTTTTACTATTAACTAGCTATTATCATCAATCAAGTGAAATAGGATGTGCTGACACTGAGTATAGCTGTAGAGTGGTTAGCTGGCCCAGTTATTACTCCAGAGATCACAGACCCTAAACCAAATCCACGTACTGGCTATATTGACTGATTTTTCGTGATTTGAGATATTCCATGAAAATACAGAGACCCTGATTCAAATTAGGCCAAAAACCATATCCTCCACAACCTTCGTAATTCTTTTCCACTAATCACCGTGTAAATTGACGGTATGTAGTAACCTGGGGACTGGACGCAACTGCCCCGGAGTACAGTCCAGTGGTACAGTAATAAGTTGCCAGGTTCCATACGAGACGGGGAATTGCATGATCCTGTCAGTTCAGTAAAATCAGTTTTATTATTTGCAAAGTTAATCTAAGCATAAAAATAATACAAAATATAAGCATGTAAAAATACACGAATATGAAAGAATTTAGTTCTTGTTTTACAAAACGCACAGCGAAATAATTACGAAGATAAAATGGTTAATGTTGTTTATTCCGTGAACTAGCGTAAAGATGGTGGAAATTTACAAGGTAGTTGAAGTGGCTAGTTTATAGTTATAGATCTGGAGCACAACATTTATTTTAAAAAATCTTATCGTGGACAGTATTACATTCGTCATAAATACCCAACTAGAAAAGTTACACTAAAATAACTAAATTAATAGAACAACGATATACAATGAACAGTGCTGCTACCTAGTGGTGTCTTATGACACTGCAGTACTGACTGAAGCATATCTTCCACTACTGTTTAGAGCTGACATTTCTGTTTCCCTTAGGAACTAATTTTAACGAATACAGCGACAGAATAACGATAGAAGAGTGGGTAAAATGCATAAATTTGAATTCTATAACAGACGGTAGGCTACTAAGAATGATCGTCCTTTCTTCCTCGCACGAGTCTGCAGGTACACAGTGGAGTGGATTGGGCGTGAAGGTTTGGATACGGAGACCCACGAGGAGTACCTGCAGCATTTCATTACGCACTTCTACAAGAATATAACGAAGTTGGTGGACCGAGCCATGCGGAAGGAAGACTCCAGTGCGCAGGGGCAAATCGTGACAGAGATACTGCAGCACCTCCACGCCTGCAATAACTCTGTCAAGGTGATCATAAGATCTCATAGCTTTTGTCATTTTGTCTTTCGTAACCAAAGAGCTTTCTCGTGTTCTTATTGTTCGTGATCGTACTGTGCTTAAGATGAAACTTCATACAATGCGTACAGCTCCACCAGAATTGGATTGAGGTGTTCTGGCTATTTTTTCTTATCTAAAGAAACAACACAAACAAACGAAATATTGCAGGTGTTCTACGGGCGGGAGACCGAACTGGAGCGCATTAAGAATTACATGTTAAGTGACTGCGAGAAGCCAATGGTGCTGTATGGGGAAGGCGGGTGTGGAAAGACGTCACTCCTGGCAAATTCAGCAGGGCTGGGCTCCACAGAATGGTTCGAAGGTGCCAAGCCAATTAACATCATCAGATTCCTGGGTACCACGCCGGATAGCAGCGCCCTTACCCCTACCTTGGTGTCCATCTGCCAGCAGGTACGCTAGGGATAAGGAATGAATGAATAAGGTTACTGTGGTTTCAGGACGGCAACCTGCTTCACAACACTACCTAAATTTCACACCTCCCCAATCATCAAAGCGAGTAAAAGAACAGATAATGGAAAGAGAAAGAGAGAGAGAGAGAGAGATGAAACGACATCCTAATAGAAGTGGCGTATGTTGGATATGGGCAAGGATAAGCGGGGGAAGGTGGAGAGGGGAGAGTATCTGGTAGGAAGAGAGGTGTTCGTTTTCCACTAGCCGGAATTCAGGGCTAATTTTGTAGATAAATCTAGTTAACTAGTCTGTTTTTGTGCAGAGAATCAAGTTTAAAGCAGGATCCAAACACACATTTGTACACAAAAAATCCAGAACAGAATGTATTGCGAAAGTACGGTTTTGTAACTGGTTCTGTGAAGTAATGTGTGATGGTGAAGACGTTCTATAAATAACGCATTTTACAGATGAGGCATAATTTTACTTAAACGGCCAAACACACACACACACACACACACACACACTCTCTGTAGTTGAGGCATCCTCGTTATGTATGTAACATTAAAATAAATCAAGGTAAAGTACGTCAAAACACAACTAGTATTATTAGATGTTAATGAACGACATGTTTCGGCCTACTTGGCCATCATCAGGTTGCAAAGTTCTACGAGACTAAGTATATTGTGGCGGATGTTGAGATCTCATCATCTGGCCAGAACTTATATATGAAATATAAACTGTGTATGAGCAGGTAGGCAATATATGTAGTGGGGACCGTAAGGTGGTCCCCACTACATATAGTTTTATCTCTCTCGCAGATGTGACGCATTCAGACCAGCTATATGCCATCCGGACCCCGCTCCCCCCTCCCCCCAACACCAACAACGACAGAGCCCAAGGGAAATGACCCCACCTAAGATACCACCGTACCTGCTCATACACAGTTCTGGCCAGATGATGAGATGTCAACATCCGCCTCAATATACTTAGTCTCGTAGAACTTTGCAACCTGATGATGGCCAAGTAGGCCGAAACATGTCGTTCATTAATATCTAATAAAACTAGTTGTGTTTTGACGTACTTTACCCTGATTTTTCACACACACACACACACACACACACACACACACACACACATACACACATAGAGCAAAATAAGAGATGCTGGTCGGCAGAAAATTCCAGATTTCTAAAAGACATTCCGTTATATGATATGAAGATCGGAGTTTGGCGTGCTGTAATTGCATCAAGAATACTATGGCCCGTCCCCTTTCAGGACACTATGTGTTGCAAAACTAAATTGGGCAATTCTTGCACCATCTTTTAAAAATTTAAGCAGTGAGGATAAAGAAAACGGTTTCTTCCAGCAAGACGGTGCAACAGCCATGCAGTCAAATCTGAATGGCTGCCTTATGTAACATTTTTGGGAAGGAATAATTGGCCATCCTTTGTTACTGCTCTTTCGCCCAGTCTGATCCCGTAAGAGAACGCACATTGAAACAATCCACACAGAAAAGACAAAGTTACGAAAGTAATCATCAAGAAATTTGACGTTCATAGGGCCGTGCATCGTAATATATTTCTATAGTAAAACCAACTAGATGCAACATTGTATCAAATTTATTTTATTTTGGAATGACACCCTATATGTTTCGGACGGTCTTTCCGTCCATCATCAGGAGTTCAAGACTGTACATAAGCCAACAGGCATTTATCAGACAGATACTGCTGTCTGTTTGCTAGCGCGTACCCGCTAGCAAACAGACAGCAGTATCTGTTTTACATATTCCTGTTGCTGTATATACAGTCTTGAACTCCTGATGATGGACGGTAAGACCGTCCGAAACATGTAAAATGTCATTCCAAAAAAATAAATTTGATACGTTGGTGCATCTAGTTGGTTTTACTATAGAAATAATCATCAGGCACGCTGTGTCGGCAGTTTCTAAACAACTTCAAACACTTGCCTGAAATTTGTTCGCCAAGTGTCTAGGATGCATGATAAATGTAGGAGGTCCTTTCTGAAACCTCCTGTACAATGCAGTTAAGTTACACTACGTAATATAGATTGTTAATGTAGGGTCAATGGGCCCTTCTTGTCCTATGAGCGGTTCCGCTTTCAGCTGAGACAACCTGATACTTCCAGCACCGAGCAAGTTGGCTCAGACGGTAGCGCTTATGACACATTCGGAAGTCTCTGGGTTCGAATTGCGGCCGAGACACCGGTTATCCTGACTTGCGTTATGCGTGGTTTTCCCCAACTTCTCAATGAGAAAGTTGCAATGTACCCAAACCAGAACACATCAGCTTAGTTCCACGTCCTTTACATTTCAATATTTATTTTCATATACTTTTCACACGATGTAATCTGAGACACAGACGTTGTTATAAAATGAATTTCGAATAAATGAAACATGATTCTGTCACCCCGTTTCTTTCTTATTTTTTAAGGCAAATATTTATATTGAATTCTTCCTTAAATTTATTATTAATTCAGTTTGCACAATTAAATGTTTTCAAAACTCAGAAGACAAAATCTGCTGTCCACAGATCTCGTACAACTTCATGCTTCCTTTCGAGGATATCCCCTTGGACCTCGTACCCCTAACGGCCCACTTCAAACACCTGTTAACTTACGCTAGCCAGCAGCAACCATTACTCTTGTTCCTCGACTCGGTGGATCAGCTGACAGGGGCGCAGGATGCCAACAAGGTTTCGTGGCTACCGCTGCGCTTGCCGCCATATTGCAAGGTAAATAATTTGATTTGCTTTTTCTATCCAGCATGATAACTGTCACCCAGCACCTAAACAGCTAAGTGTAATGTCGATCTGGAAAGCGGCCATACTGATTGAAGCTTTCCGTTGTTTGCTTCAGTCCCTTCAGACAAATTTCGGGATTTTTACATTCGTACCATGCATCTTGATATTATCAAAGTTTTTTATTCACCAACTAATGCAAAAGTGATTGTCTTAAAAACAATATTAAAATTTACATTAAAATAGCTTCGACATGTTTCGGTGCAGGCACACCATCTTCAGGGAGCTCATCCGTACTTGCTAAAGTTACAGTTGTTAAAATAGTCAATTATGGTACACCAATGGATGATTAAATCGGTGGTGATGTGGCTGCATATATTAGTAGTGTCCTTGTTGATGTGTGTGTGTGTGTGTTGCACTCTACCATAATCGACTATTGTAACAAGTGTAACTTTAGCGAGCACGAATACAGCGCTCCCTGAGGATGGTGTGACTGCACCGAAACATGTCGGTGCTGTTTTAATGTAAATTTTAATATTGTTTTTAAGACAATCACTTTTACATTAGTTGGTTAATAAAAAACTTTGATAAAATGTCGGGGTACTACCTTACACTGGACTACGAACGCTTCCTTCCCAGTTCATTATTGTTTAATCGTTCTGCCATTTTAAGCTATAGAACCTGAGGTATAGATACTGCCTTTCAATAAATAAATGTATGTACAGCAAAAACGCCCAGATTAGAAAGACAGCACTGAATATTGTGTACATTAATGGGCGCCGGCAGCTAGGTGAAATACTTTGGAATTTTAAAGTAATTCACTTTCTTGTATTTAATAATGTATTTATCTAAGAATAAAAATTATACACAAACAAAACTAACTTTCCTACAATTTTTACAATTTTAGCCTAAGAACGACTAACATAAATACTGTCTTTAAATAAAAATTATTGTGTTCTCGGCTTTTCTGCAGTTGATCATTAAAAAATCTGGTCATTTGAATGGAGAAAATTTGCACTATTTTACAAAAAAAAATTTTTTTGGCGTTGATGTGTTTATTAGTTTTAATAAGTGTAAAGCTGTGGTTGGTAATAGCCAGGCGCCTTAATTTAAACATTTCTCTTCACAAAATCAAAGCGGCCGGGGAGTGTAACTCAGCCTTAATAATAATAATCTACGCTCCTACATTCCTACACGTCAATTGGTACGGAAATAAATCAGAGTCTTACTTAGGAATTCGTAACATGGATAGCTCAGTCAGTATAGTGATCAGGCTACTGAATGAATTAATTAATTAATTAATGGACGAAAAGTTTGATTCTAGGCAAAGGCAGAGATTTTTATCTTCTCCATAGAGTCCAGACCGGCTCAGAAGCCTTTCTGGTCTTTCAGTCAATGGTTACTGAGTACTCTTGCTGGGAGGTAAAGCGGTTGGAGCCCGAAGTTGGCCACTCACGTCCATCTAATGCCATGATCAAGAATGCGCACTTCAATACTTCCACTTCAAAATAAGTATTCATAGCGCATTGCTTAATTAACATAGAGCCAACATTACTTTTCTTTGTTTAAAATTCTGTGCATGTGCAATTCAGATCGCGGTCTTTGCGGTTGTGAGGTCTAGTCGAGGATCCCACAGTTTTGGATGATTATACTGCGTCCATCTTCATAATCGAAGGCTTATACACATACAAAACTACATGGTGTCACAACTCAGAAGTCTACAAACTATAAATTCGTCAACGCGTTCAGAACTATGTGTGAAGTACTGTTTATCAGTAAATAACACATGATGCACTTTTTATAAATGAAAAACAACAAAAATGACAACTTTTCGATATACTGAGGTACTTCCGGCAAATTAAATTTAATATCGAAGGAATACTTTGTCCATGCCTTCACCACACAACAACAACAATAATAATAATAATAATAATAATAATAATAATAATAATAATCTATCTCTCTAACTGGGTTTTTAACAGCTGTCGCCGTCTTCCGGAAACCAAACGCCATTCCTCTCTGGTTCTCAATTGATGATGATGATGATTATGAAAATAATAATAATAATAATAATAATAAAACTGAAATAACTATCCCCAACAACAAACCAGACATTATAATCCATGAAAATGAAAAGGGAACATGTATGTTAATAGACGTTGCAATCTCAGGAGACAGAAATGTGATTAAAAAAGAACCCGAGAAGATTCTAAAATATAAAGACATTACAATAGAAATACAGTGCATGTGGAATGTAAAAACAAAGGTTTTACCAGTAACAATAGGGGCGATTGGTACTATTTCAAAGTCATATAGAAAATACGTGAGCAACATAGCAGGAAACCATGAAGTCAAGGAACTACGGAAAACAGCCATATTGGGCACTGCACACATACTTCGGAAAGTACTAATGTAAAAGTACAATAGATTCTAGGAAGTGTGTCATCCCCGTTGTGTGTGTGAAACTAGGAGAAGGTATGTAGTCAAACACAACTTAATCACTGAGGTGTATTTAATGACAGCAGCGCAGAATACACCAGCACAAGAACAAGCAGTCGCATACATAGTGCATATAACACAGTACGCCCGCGGTAAAGCAAGAACTCTACATTGTAAAAAGACTCCGACCAACAGTACAGGTGCCCCGCAATACCACATACCACACAGGGAAAGATCCAGCCACATAGTAAACATAACACCAAGTTAACAGTACAACAACACCCGTCAGTGAACAAGGTGAATGAACCTACCGCAATCAGAGACGCGGCACAGGGGCACTCCATCAGCAAGCACCACCACCCATAAGACCCACACCAACAAGGGGACCAGCAAGACAGGAACACGTTAGCACCAAGAGCTTAGGCAAGGAAACCTGCCACTAAGCCGCTCGGACCAACCCC
>Ga0136643_10009852_pt1 | contig 14080 bp, 11 predicted proteins | sample TergutLab28metaG_FD_96883 | JGI IMG/M metagenome (GOLD analysis project Ga0136643, IMG submission 96883) | Labiotermes labralis P1 segment gut microbial communities from Petit-Saut dam, French Guiana - Lab288 P1 (version 3) (version 3) | ecosystem: Host-associated > Arthropoda: Insects >... | reverse complement strand
TTGGCACTAACTTCGCCGACCGGCGGCGGTCGCTCTGTCGGTATAGTTCGCGTGCGGACTAAGGCCACGGAGTTAGTTAGTTAACCCCAAACTATTCACGTACGTAGAGTATCGAGACTGGAACTATACATGTGAACACACAGAAGGCCTCAGAGGCTGAGTGTGAGCCTTAATGACAGTCGTTCGACATATTTTATATTAAAATAGGCCACGGTAATTTTCTCTAACATACATCTCAATTCTTCTTTCACAGACCACTGTATTATCGGATGTTTCACATCAGGACAAAAAGTCATTAAGCATATAAAGAATTAAAGGATGAATGAGTTCATAATTACGTAAACAGAACTATGTATTCGCAGGAAATTAATTTCGGCTGTGCATGTAATAAAGTTGTAATTAATAACGTTTGTAAACATTATATAAACATGTTTGTTTAAATAAAATATTATGTAAATGATAATATTTTACTGATAATTTTAATAAGTAGCATAAATTCAGAACACTTAATATGTGCAGATTTACTGTTATGAGTTATTAATAGCGTATGTTGAATATTTCATCAAAATACACTACATACTCCACAAAATTGTAAATAAAAAAACCTCGCAATAAGTTGGGGCATTTAGTAAAATGCACAGTTTGGCTTCATAATGAAGCTGTATAGGTCGAAATGTAATGATTCAGTTGTGTACATTATTGACGAAAAAAATAAGTGAGTTGGCAATTTGGACTAACGTGTTTATTTCAACCCAACAGAGTGAGAGTTCACTAAATTAAATTGAAATTTACACTCCTCATAAGCGGAAAGTAATTTTCGGCCATTTTGAGCGCTCTCTGAACCATCAGAGCTGTGGGGATTCTCCTGAATTGCAATGAAGTGCATTATCGTTCATAATAACCAAAAATAAGCAAACAAACTGCCACACAATTCTACTCATAAACCATAATTCACTGCATAAGTTTTGGCAGGTTAGTTGACTGTTAAAATTTCAGAGAAAGAGTATTTAAAATACCCAACAATCAAATCAGACTACTAAATGTAAGTACAAACGCTACTTACGTATTTGTTACCTGCTTAATATTTCCACCACATGAAAGAAGATGGGATAATGTAAAGAAACGGTACGGTATTTTCACGTCATGCAGTTTTATAGAAAGTCTGAAATAAAGCTCAGCCTATTCTAAGCTTCTAAGCTTCTGAATTTACTACTACTACTACTACTACTACTACTGGAGACCGCGGTAGCACAGTGGTTAAGATGCTGCGCTGCAAATCGGAAGGTCTCTGTTTCGATTCCAGACGGTGTCACTGGAATTTTTCATTGACGTAATCCTTCCGATCGCACTATGGCCCTGGGGTCGACTCAGCCACTAACAGAAATGAGTACCAGGGGTATTCCTTGAGGAGGGGGGGGAGGAGCGGCCGGTGCGTAAGGCTGACAACCTTACCACCATTCTGGGCCATTGTCACGTAATCTGCGAATCTTAACTTCCTGGAACCCTCTGGACACCTCGGACCTGTAATGGGACTAGTTTAGCTTTACTACTACTATTCCACGGAGCAGAGAAACTAACAGGTTCTCTACTAGTCAAGAAATTCCCACATTGTATGGCACTCGAAGGTTCATCACCGCATTCACAAGCGCCCGCCACCCGTCCTTATCCTGAGCCAGATCAATCCAGTTCATGTCTCCCCATTCCACTTCTAGCAGATTCATTTAAATGTTATCCTCCTACGTACACCTAGGTCTGCCAAGTGGTCTCCATCTCTCGGGTCCCCAACCAAAACCCTGTACGCGCCTCTCCTGTCCTAGCCATCTCACTGCTTGATTTGATCACCAGAATGATATATGATGAGGAGTACACAGCACAGCTCCTCGGTATGTAGTCTTCTCCACTCCCCCGTCAACTCGTCCCTCCTGGTCCAAAATGTATTCCCCAAGCTTGTATATTAATTGTGTGGTCAAATGATACAGGGCACGCTGGACCTGATTCAGGTGGCTTATCACAGGGACAGAGCGATTAAAGTGTTGGCAACAGTCCACCACGAACTCATCTGAACAGTGTAACGACTAAATTGCTCGTTTACACCACCAACATATACACATCTAATATATATAACAAGACAGTTCTTTGTTTACTGCTACGTGTTTCGGCGGAACTACGCCATCTTCAGGGAGTCTATACATCAATATTTTAAACTCACTAAAGCATAATACATTACAAGAGCAATACATTTTATATATGTAGTGATTACTGCAGCTACTGCACGTAGGAATAGCCATAAACAAAATACTGTATGGTTATAAAGTGAAGTGCCAACTTGATGCAACAAGGTAATTTTATTAATGTATTCTTAGCTCCACATGTTTCGGGTACATACGCCCATCATCAGGAGCATTAGATGTTGAGTTGCAACATATGGTTTTCTGCACCGAGTTTTTGGATAGATGGTGGTCTTGAGAGCCGTGGCGTAGGTCGTGTGTACGGTGCGGATGTTGCCGTGCGAGTCGCACAGCACCATCCGCACCGTACACACGACCTACGCAGCGGCTCTCAAGACCACCACCATCTATCCACAAACTGGGTGCAGAAAACCATATGTTGCAACTCAACATCTAATGCTCCTGATAATGGGCGTATGTACCCGAAACATGTGGAGCTAAGAATACATCAATAAAATTACCCAGTTGCATCAAGTTGATATGTCACTTTATTTCATGAGGAAGATGCACGGTCAAACAACCCACTGTATGGTTATGTTAGTTTTATAAATGAGAAATTTAGTCACAATGCACGGAATGAATAAGTTATAATAAGACTGTAATGACTGCTCGGGTTTCATGAAAGGCAGACATATTCTTGGGTAGCTAAGTGAGAATTCATTTCCGAAAGACGTCACGGCTCTACGCAGTTAGCTTTTTATGGACAGTGCTTAATGCACTGCAGACCGAAAGCGGTGTCCATGCAAGCGTCGTAAAATGTCTGCCCTCAGTCTTATCAGTTAGTTAAAAGCTTTGTTAAGTATCTGACAGTGGTACAACCTGTGCTCCGCAGAACCCAAATGGTCCGCGACTAATTCCAATGAAACCCTTTTAACACTATTCTGTAATGGCTACTTTGAATATTTAAGTAACACACCAACAAATGCGTATATATATATATATATAGCCTTCAATAATCTAAAATTTACATTAAACACTTAAAACGCTCCTACATGTTTCGAACGATCATCCTCAGGGAGCATACTTTGTTCCTTGCTAAAGTACAGTTTAAAACAGTCAGTGATTTAATTCGTTATATTAATTTGGTGCTGTGGCAGCATTCTGTTAGTAAAATTATTTTTACTTAAATAAACTATAAAATGCACGGTGCAACGATAAAGATGGCTACTTTGAAGTTTACTTATTTTTTAAATTGAATGAATAATGTTGTGTTGAAAATATTCACGAAACTTCTTTAATTAACGTTGCGTTTATTTCGTATGACAGTTAGAATATCTTATTAGGAAACCTCCAGTACCGACGAGCCGAGCGACAGTCAGTTTAATTAAAGCAAGAGCAAACTATGTCTTGTTACGAATGATACTGGAATGTATTCGCGGATATCTACAATCAGTTCTGATAAATACATATCTAATTTTGGATCCCTATCATCAGGACACTCTACATTTACGTCAGCAACGATGTGAGTGGTTATTTTTGAAAGCCAGAAGGAGACCGGAAGTGAAAATATTTGGCAACAGCCGTGTTAAGGTAATAACCGGTTAGTATAAAAGAAAAATAGATACAGGTACTTCGTTTAATGACTTCGTCGACTGCACGGGTTACATGGCGTTTGTGACAGATGAATGAATATAAGTATGAGGCATCCGTGGAATGATACTGCCAAGGGACGATCCAAGCACTCGGAAGAAAAACAATCCCAGGGCTACTTTGTCCAATATAGCTCCTGCAAAACAATCCCTCGGAGAAGAGACACTCCAGACCCGGCTATGGCAATGCCACTAAACAAAGACAGACTTTAGAATTTTCATCTTAAACGCATTAGGATAAGTGCCAGGGATTCTGTTAAGTCTACAATTAACGACCTGGAAAACTCACCTTATCAGATTTATTCTTCGGTTACCAAAGAAGACAACGTACGTGTAGCTTTACATTTTGACCTGTTCACGTAACAATTGTTGGAATGGAAACGCAACAGTACTTCACCTTTTTATTCTTGTATGTGTAGATATAGCTGTCACACAATATAAAATTGTTTAGTGTGTCCATCAAAGTGCAAAAACATGTTTCCTTCGCCCCGTTGTCGAGTTACAAACATTTAGTATAATAAATTCAACATTATGAATGTGTGTCTGTATCTTGCCTTAGTGGTCCAGCATGCAAAGCGCATGCGCCGTATTATCTTGTCACCTGTGGCCTGTCTAGATCTGCCATATGTTGCCACACTATCTCATAAACGGCTCGATTTTCGGAAAGAAATATAATAGAACACGAAACGTGCGTTTTGATTTCTTTATTAAACTTTTGTCTGAAATAGTTCTAATTCAAAAAGAATTAAGCGAGAAATGATCACAAATGAACACAGAACACAGGTCTTCATGTAAGGCACTTTTTATGCTTGTCAGATTTTTTAAAAATCCTTTTGTTTGGCAGAATTTGGGAACAAAAACCTCAAATATCAAATTTCGTGAAAAGCCGTCCAATGGGTGGCGAGTTCTTCCATGCTGAGAGATAAACGGAAGGACGGACGTACAGACTCAGCTAATAGTCGCTTTCCACAGTTTAGCGAGCGCGCCTAATACTGTTTTTGGCCGGACTTTTTCGCAAAACCGATATTCGCATCTTACTGTAATAAAAATAAACACTTTTCCTTAGAAAACGACTTCCAGAATAGCACTGCCTAATAAACATAAGAACGCTACATGTTTTAAGTTGTGACATCGCACTAACTCGTATCCACGAAGCACCAGACAGTGTAAATGATCGTTAACACAGGAGTAAAGTGCCAAGGCTGGTCTATTCAAGAGACAAGAGACACGTGTTCTATAATTAAGCTTCGTTAATGAGTTTTACGCCCATCATTTCCCTAGAAACTAATCGAACGTGCAAGGTGAGATGGTAAACATGGACGTCAATTGGGCTGACTGTACCTTCCCGAGGAACGAATTCAACACCCCGGGAAGGATGATTACTCTTGTAACGACGTCGTTAGGCTGCTGTGTTTTCACGCCTCGTATTCCTTCCGTTCTTATTTTACTTCTGTCTTTCAGCAGCATTCCTTGCATATTCTCCTTTTCTAGTGCCTTTATACGTTCATTTCTCATTGTCTTTATTTCTTTAAATATCCATTTATCAGAAAACTTTTTCCCGGATTTTTGTCAAAGCTTCTGTGTGCCTTGTTTCTGTTCAGCAACTTCATCTATACTCAGGAATCATCTTACCTTTTTCTTCAAAAATTTCAAGCCCCATTTCATTTTGTTCCTTTATTATATTCTTCTTTTAATCTTTCTGCTCTTAACATAGATTTTCCCTCTTAACTTGCTATCGCATTTCTTTCCTTAGCCTCGATATTACATGTTCCGCACTTCTACAGGATCCTCATTTCATAAAGCGCCGCTTTTCAGATTACGCTATTAGTTGACGATAGGTCAGATGGCAAATATTATCAAGAAACGATGTAAACAGGAACTAATGTTTCGGTGGGTACTGCAGCGTCCCCAATTGACCGTAACATCTACAATGCTAGACTCCTTAAATTTATGGTGTCAATACCGGGTACAGTTGTTATTTCGTATCGTCCATCTGGGTCCTGCAATGTAAACGAATGGGCCTGTCGAAGTATTATCTTTGGAAATTAAAATTAGAAGCTCCGTGGATTAACGCGTGAATTTCACGTTAACCTCATCATATGACGGACCGTCACTAGTTTCTTAAATAATGATGTTGCTATGTTTCGCATTGTAACAAACGGCGTGTTAACTGGAGAAATGAAAACAAGAACATTTTACATAGAGTAAGAAAAAGGAAGGCTAACTTAAATGGTCATATCTTACTTAGAAAAAGCCTTCTCAAACACGTTACTGAGGGAAAGATAGAAAGGAAGGGAAGACGAGGAATAAGACGTAAGCAGCTTCTGGATGACCTTAAAGCAAACAGGATACTGTATTTGAAAGAGTGAGCACTAGACCGCACTGTCTGGGGAACTCATTGTGGAGGAGGCTACGGACTAGCCACGTGAAGGACAACACAATGAATCGACTGACGGTACTGCGAGAAGATGTCCCTGTGCCTCCCAGTCAGACATGGGGCGTCTGCCATCTGTACCGTAGACATGCATCGCGAGGATATTTGCCGTCACATAAGCCAACGGCTACTTAGTCCTATTCATATGTTGGATCCGAATTTCTGTATATTAAAGTTCTTTACAGCTGCAAAAGAAGAAAAACTGCGATAGTAGGAAGAATGTTAGGTATGGAGAGAAGAGAAGAGAAGAGGAACTAATGTGGACGAAACTCAGAACTACGAGGAGATGGAAGAAAGTGAAAATGTTCACGCTCGGGTAGCTTCAGATCCGATCCTAACGTGGTGGACAAGAGGAAAATTCCTGCCCCAACAAAGAACTTATATCTGACTGTAGTTATTCCGGCTCATATTTATTATATCGCAGTCACTTATGATAATGCATAGATTACAAGTACCAAAAACTAAAGGTAACGTATTCCAGTAGCGTTCAAATTGCAAAAGTTGTCTAATCCCGATAACAGATTTCCTGTGGTTTATTTTCTTTTAAATTGTTTCCAAGACAGTGCAGTACTCAAGTGACTACGTAGATGTTCAGAGAACCGTGCATTTTAAATTGCAGTCCTTAAAGCAAGGGACGGAGAAGCCTACAGTTTTAAATAGTCCCATTCACCTTAATCATACGTATTTATAAAAATTCATTTCATACCGCATACAGATTTTTTATTGACATAACCCTTCCGGCCGAACTATGGCCCTGGGGCCGACTCATTCTCCAACATACATGAGTACCACGAATATTTTCTGGGGGGTAAAGGCAGCCGGAGCGTAGTGCTGAAAACCTTAGCACCTTCATGTGCCTACTCTCATGAAAACTGGGAGCCTCAACTTCCTGGAACCCTCAGGGTCTGTCCAGGTCTGTAGAGGGGTTTGCTTTACCTTTCTTCACAGAGAATACGTTCCATGTTTATTACAAAGATCAATCGGTTAATTCTGCTTAGGGAAGCAACGATATTGGTTATGAAAAGTGAACAAAACACTTAAGTATGATATGTGGTAGAAACGCAAGAATTCTTCACATTATAGTACTTAGTACTCAACACTACCACTAGATGTGGCTGTTAATCTTCTGAAATATTAAATTAAACTTAATATTATTTACATATTCGTTTCCTAACTCACAGAAAACACACTGATTCTGCATCACAAAAGTACCTGTTTAATGGGGGTTAGATAATTAATCAATCAATAGGTGGTAAATATTATAACCAATGTGTTGAAGTTTAACAGAAACGAAACAACTTCCTATGTTGCAATTACGCTATTGTTCAGCGCTTTCGATTTATAGCTGTACATTCCGGAAATGTAGTCTAACTTAACCTGATCTGTTTAAGCTTTAAATCCTTCAGTAATGCCATAAAATCAGCTAAGACTGTGACGTTATTACTAACTGAGCTATTTGCATTCTATTTACGTCCGGCATAAAAGTACTATATACTGTGCTCTTCCATGTTTATTATTTGTCACAAGCAAAAGGTCCTCATTCAAAAATTTGTCTAATGATTCTACAAAACAATGCCTTCATTATAACACTAATTAGTTTCGCCTGTATGATTTCTTTCTTTTGAAAAACTGGTGCTTTGAACTTGGAGTTCAACAACAGCACTGAATGTGCCTATTTTATAGCAAAATATTAGGCGGCAAAAGTAGACTATTATGTTTGAATTTAAGCGAAATTTATTATATTCAATTACTTTGCAATCTGAAATGTCGAGTAGAGTTAAGGACAATATTAAAAATGGATATAAGTATATAATGCTAAATGAAATAAAACGAAATGACCCAGAATAGCATCCAATGTTCGATTTAAGGATTGCAAGTTTTCAATCATCTGACATTATCCAGAGTTTGCTAAAACTCGCAATTCAAAGCACTTGATCAAGCTGCAAAATTCCTATAGCACAAATTCCTTTCTAGCCGTTTATTTTTTGTTTTATGTATTTAGTACGCCCACCAAAAAAAAAGCACCCACTTGTATTTTTTCCACACATTTATTATCGGTCGAAACGTAATGTTCTGTAGAACAAAACGCTCCACATAAGAGTGAAAATCTAGATGTTATAATTCAGTATTACTTCAACACACAATTATATTTGGTACCTCTGACATTACGAACCGTTACACAGGGCCTCGGATGTGAATGGATTCTTCACCTGAACTTCACAAAGTGCACATTCCACAGGATATTATTGCAGTAATCAAACCGAGAAGAATGCGATGAATGGGATACGTAGCATTTACTAGGAAATTATAAATATACTAACTCTATTTCGAAAAATCTGATGAAAAGAGAAAATCTGAAAGAACTACGCATAGATGCCACAGGACAGGTAAGGTAGAGGACGTATATCTAACACTGACACGCGTTCGTGTCACCATTGTTGCCGTGGAAAATCAATAAGTATTACATATTCTGTGTGTGTGTGTGTGTGTGTGTGTGTGTCTGTAGCCTTAGTTATCCAGCATGAAATGCGCATGTTCAGTACTATATTGTCGCCTGTCTGGTTCTACCATATTTTTCCAACAATCGTCCATTATGAAGACAGACTAGTGTTTTCTTGTGATAAGTGCACAAAGTGTGTATTTAAAAGTTTCCTTAGTACAAAACATAACGCAAATTTCCACTCTGTGGTGGCAAAGCAATCTCTACAGTCCTAGCCAGACCCTTAGGACTCCAGGATACTGGTGCTCCCAAAATTTCCAGACAAGCGGCACATGAATGTGTCAAGGTTGTCAGACGTACCCAACGACCGTCTTTACGCCCCATCCTAGGAAATACCCCTGGTACAAACTTCTGTTAGAGGGTGAATCGCCCCAAGGGCAACAGTGCGGCCGGAAGGACCCCATCGGGAATCGAACCCGCGAACTTCCGGCTTGTAGCGCAGTTCCTCAACGGCGTACCCCTTCCATTCTGTAAGTTCATCTTATAATAACAACTGAAGTAATAAGGACGGAGTTCCGGAAGGGCAGTGAAGTCGGTATGGAAGAGATGGAAGTTTCAGCAGACTAAGCTATATTATCCACGGATGAAGAATAAGCGTCTATCAGAATCCGTTCCAGATTCGAGGAATATGTTGCATCATGGCCACGTTGTAACTGTTGCATGCATCAGTGGGGTCACTTCTGATTGCATACTGTCTGTTTTGATACACACGAAAATGGTTCAAGTAACAGCTCTGACTGCCAAGATAATTTTCTTCCTGTCAGTGAGTGAAATATAACTGGATACTTACTTTAATCGAAGTACCAAAGAAAATAAAATCATAGTTTTAAACAAAACTTTGTACATCAGGGAGAGTTCCAGAGAAAAGAGAATGAATTTAATTACGTCGTTATATAAAGCAGGATTCGTATTTGTAACATACGAACCAAAATTAACGGCTTTCAGCAAGTTGTCGTGTAGATACGTAATTGTTAAATTAGATCAAAATACGAGCGCTGGTTTGAGAAACGAAAATATCGTACGGATTTAAGTTTTTCTTACATTGCGTTCATAATACACACTCTTTGCCGTGAGCACATGAAATAACAGAATGTGGTCATTTTTTTAATAAATGATCAGCTTACGATGAAGATGAGTGATGTCTACGGCGGTAGACACTTTGTGAAACTCAGTTTCAATCTTGACGCTCCGCACTTCGTACCCTTCGTTCAAAATTCGCTCTGTTGTTTAGAATGTCAGCCGTGACCCAATAGTTACCTAATGTTGTGTAAAACAGTTAATGACCCGATGCCATTATCCAAACCGCCAGCTTCATTCAAGTGAGAATCTGTACGATAATTAGCAACGACATAATACGTTTTTAGGTAAAGGCTTTCGACAACGAACACAGCCATCCATCTTGCGTATTTATTTGTTTAGTTATAGCTTATTCACAACACTGTCAGTCGCCCACCTTGCACAGTGTCGGATGGTAGACTGATCAGTGAATGATGATTGAAAGAGGACTGGAATGACACAGTTCTGGCCTAATTTGAGGTACAAAATCGTATGTAATCGTTTCAGACAGCGTTCCTTCCTCTCTGCTTCCTTGAATAAAGATATGTGTAATTGACTGATCACTGATTGATATGCATTTGGGTTCGGGTCCTCTCAGCCCAGATGCACCTAGGCCTTGATTTAAGGGGCCCTTTGTGTTCCATATCGAATCATGGTGCCCCGTAACCTTACTAAAATTCCAGATGGCCCCCAAGCCTAAACTCTTAATATCCTCCGTCTCCAACATAGAGGAGCCTAGATACGCATGTCTGAGTGAGGCCAAAGCCTCTCACTAACAAAGAATGTGGGCCGAGGTTTCCTCTCTCACCCCGCACTTCCTGCACAATGGACTGTCAAGCAGCCATGGTAGGTACAGATGTCTCCTCAGGGTGTTATGACCCGTAAGGGGGTCAGTTACAGCCCTGGATTGAGTCCTATTAAAGGTAAAAAATTTAGCCCTGGTACACACACTGGGTCGCGAGATGAGTTCTCGAGCCTGTCTTTGGGTATCACCAAGACCACGCCATTGAGCCCCATGCTGGTTGACCAACCAGCGACCGAGCCTCTTTTGTAAGTCACGCCTAGAGACCCCCAGGGCCGGCTCGGGTCCAAGAAACCTCAGAGCAGAGCCGCCCCTTGCGAGCCCATCGGCGATTTCATTACCTCTTATTCCAGCAATATACCTCCACTGCATGCCGGAAAGAGATGTTCAACGTCTTTTGGCACTGGTGAACCAGAGGAGACGTTGTTCTGACGGTCTTAAAAGATATGTGTACGATAAATTGACAATTTTAAATTCTTAACAGTATGGGCGACGTACGTCCAGGAGGTGGCGTTGACCACCCACCCCATCTAGCGCCGAGGTTAAAGAAAGAGTAGGTTTATACCTCTAATCCTCCTCTGGGTCTTCGTGGTCTGCTCTAGGGTGAACGTTTGTGGGCTACGTAAGCAAATTCTTTGATCTAGACTTCTGTCCTACAGGTGTAATTTTCAATGCGTAATAGAATATGTAATAATGAAATACTGTACTTGTGCCTTTCACAGTCGTGTTGGGATATCATGTCGTGTAGATCGGTAAGTTATATTTACCGAACTTTCGAATAAGCTTAGTCACTCCTTTTTCAGGGTAAGGCAAAACGTCTAGCATGAAGATGCAGCTAGCATACAACTACAAAAAGTCATTACGTACTATTTACTAACCCACTAGGCGTCATGTCCCAGCGGGATTGAATGTTAAAACCTGGGTGTTTTAAATCCAGTGGTTACTTTGTGTACCACCAGTTTTAACTCTCAGAAAGTCTACGTTCTGACTACACAGTGTGTTGCCGTGCCTTGCATTAATCTCAGAACAAACATTCAACATTTCTGTACACACAATACATCAACAGATTCTGTACGACACAAAACTTTGTGATAAGAACTGCAACAGGAAAACACCTACACCAATTAATTTAATTTTTGTGGGTAATTAATTGCTTCACTTCACGTTATCCTGTTCATGGAACTATCAGCTTCGTTAACTATGATATACAGATGTAGAATAATTTTAGATACACCCTGTATAAATGGATAGATATATAGGTGCCAAACACGAACATACGAATTCACGTTCCAAAGTGTAAAATTTTGGCCTGATGCAAGACATTACAAATGACTGATTCTCAGTATTTTTAGCTGAATGTATGTTTTAGCTTGCCACGTAACTGTGAAAAAAAAACTCTGTTGTAAAATACGGGTTCAACGATGCACATTCTTTCTAGAAAACACATAAAAATGTTATCTTTTAAATTTACTGGATACTTACAACGTGTCCAAGAAATGAAGGTGTACTCCTAAATAACTTACATTAATCTCCGCTAATAAGCCACACTAAAACGAGTGTTTCGCTTTTCGCTTTCAAACGTAAAAAATACAATGAACTCTTTATCGACCAATTTAAATTATTTGCTAGAAACTTTGTTACCTTTCCAATTCCAAGTAAATTGTTTGTGTGTGTTTTTTCCAGGAACCTTTCCTCCGCACTGTACTTGTTAACACTTTAAGGACTGTCCATATTTGTCATCCCTCTATAACAAAATGCCCATCAACGTAGCACCTGCTTTAACATCACAAAATTCTGCATTTTGTCCATACAGTGTATTCAGGTGTTCTGTAGGACTCTCACAACAAACAGCTGTTACCTTCCTACACATCATTAACATTATTGGATGTGTAAAGTAGAAGGAATGTGTGTCTTTTGTAGTTCAAACTAAATTTTTAAAATAATCTTTCATTGAATTTCATGTTTCAAATCTTCAACATAAAAAGAATGTAAAATGAATAACCTTTTTATGATGACAGTAATTTTCATTCGAAGTCTGCCTTAGACACATCAGTGTCAATGCTATGTTATCACCCAACGTTAATCACTTGGATGGGCTCGTCACTAATAAATTAAACTGAGTGTATTCAAAGTCACTGCAATAGGCCAGTTATACCGCAAATTAACGGAAATGATGGACATTACGCATGTATTCTGAGTAAAACCAGAAGCACTGAACTTCAAATGTCTAGTAACATGTTTACGTGAAGTGTGTGTATTTGATATTCTTATTTCTCTCTAGTAGTTGAAAGTCTGGCGTAAAGAAAGGATGTGGTTCAATTGACTGCTTGCGATACGGGCTGCCCGAAGCACTCCGAGTACCAACAGCAATTTGATCAATAATACTGAGCAAGTTGCTCTGAGCAGAATGTATAAAGCTTCCTTTCAGCTGCACAGATTACTAGTCCCATAGATTTATTACGCTTTATTATTATTATTATTATTATTACTATTAATTATCTCCATTATGCGGGGTATATGTAATACTTGAGACAATCCGTATTTCTAAGATATATGTTACAGCTGTTCTGTGGTTACGGCTTTTGGTACATGTAATGTTATTTTTTATTATACACTTTGTGTCCTGTATTTTAGTACTGTCCGAAGTACGGGCGCATTGACCAATACGGTTGTTTCCTGTAGTTGCTCGATTATGTGCTTTCAGTCTATGTTGTTCAGATATTTTCTTAAATATTTTGAGATGGTTCCAGGTTTCCCATATTATTACAGATATCACTTCCGGGTACTTATTGCACATAAGCTGTATTTATGTTGCTAGTTCCTTACATTTTTAAAGCTCTTTGGCTTATTTCTTGACCACACGTGTGTCTCCTTAAACTGAAATATGTGTTACCAGACACGTTCCTTCTTGATTATCATGGATTGCGATGCACGGTTTATAGTTTGGAATGATTCTGTCAGTTTTCACTTGTTTATCCCACATTATACTATCGCCACTTGTCTCTAATGACTTTGGTTATCATCGTACTAGTGCTCCTTATTTAATTTTACCGCTATTGCCTTGCACATGAATAGTAGTAAAGTAAAGTAAAGCGGTCCCATTACAGGCCTGGACAGGCCAGAGGGTTCCAGGATGTTAAGGCTCCCAGATTTCGTGACAACGGCACAGGATGGTGGTAAGGTTGTCAGCCTTACAGGAATAGTGGTAGTGCACACATTTATTAGGTTGTATACTACTATTACTACTACTACTACTGCTATTATTACTAGTGCTACTACTACTACTACTGCTGCTGCTACCACTAATACTGCAATTATTACTATTGCTACTACTACTATTACTACTACTGCTACCACTACTACTGCTATTATTACTATTGCTACTACTACTACTACTACTACTGCTACTACTGCTGCTACACTACTACTACTACTATGCTGCTGCTACTATTGCTACTACTATTACTACTA
>Ga0136643_10009848_pt1 | contig 14081 bp, 9 predicted proteins | sample TergutLab28metaG_FD_96883 | JGI IMG/M metagenome (GOLD analysis project Ga0136643, IMG submission 96883) | Labiotermes labralis P1 segment gut microbial communities from Petit-Saut dam, French Guiana - Lab288 P1 (version 3) (version 3) | ecosystem: Host-associated > Arthropoda: Insects >... | reverse complement strand
GTGGGGGGTGGGGGGGGGAGGGAAGAATCTGCACCTCTTGAGTTCACACAATTGTGAAACTGATAAACCAACAACTTGAAAAAAATTCACGCAGAATATCCTACAGTGCCATGATCTTCATACCAGGTCAAATGAGAGTCTATCCACTGGCTCTAACATCATGTGGGGATCACATAATACAACAAGGCTACATTTTCTTACCCTACAAGAAAATATGCAAAGAAAATCCTGATACTTCAATTGAACAAGAGTGAGAAACATGTACACACCATCGTGCTGAACTCATCACCACACTCCGAACAGAATAGGCTCTCCTCCTTTTCATGCAGCATAACATGTGCCTTTAAACTTGCAATGCGAGAGAACTTCTTATTACACTCAGGGCACCGTGGGTCATCTACATTATGAGTTGCCTTGTGTAAAATCAAATTGGACTGAAATAAAAAAAAAAACACAATACATGTTGACTGAGTGTTAAATAATGTGACTCAGTCTTAATGCAGAGATTGTGCAGCATAACATGAGGTGGAAACATGACTGTGAATTGTTAGCAGCTAGAGATTTGTAAGGACACACTCTTGGTCTGCTTCAAGATACTATCTCCATAATATGCCTGAAAAGACTGACTATTATTCTTGGTTCATCTACTGACATTCTATCAACAACACTGGTTAATCAGCACCAAATAGTAGGATAACTTTGTTACTGCAACATTATTATAGAGTAAATGAGTAAACCAAGAAATAAAAATGTCAGTAAATTGAACTGCAACATTTCCAAGTTAGATTTCATAACCTCTTGAACACAGTTCTAAAGTGTTACCCATTATACTGCAACACTCAGTTTCACTCTTACCAGTCCAAATATACTTTTCTGTTTAATATCAATTTAATCAATTTCACAAAAATTATTATTTGAAAAAACTGTTGCTCAAACCTGTTCTGATTTCTATTTGTACGAGTAAAATTTCCATGGCTGAATGTCGCCTTCCCACCAACAAACCCTAGAAATTTCATACCACAGGATGTGCATAAGAAGTTACGATGAGAATACTATGATGGTGACTGTAATTACTGAACATTAGTGGCCAAATACAGACCTTTACACAGTTTGGTTACTTCACTGTTAGACCTTATAAGTGAAGGATTATAAGCATTTACACATATGTGTGTGTGTGTGCAAGCATATACTTATTTTACTAGGTATTTTCTTACCTCCACATTGAATGATGATGAACATAAATTACACAGAAATGGCTTATCATCTGAATGGCACTTCACATGTCTCTTGCACTGCGATGACTTCAAAAACTCCTTACCACATATGTGACACTTGAATGGACCCTGTAATGTTGCAAGTGAAAATTATATACACACTATTCAGATATTTTATGGGATGGGTAGGGGGTAATCAGGACACTCACACTTACGAGACCTGGTACCTGGACCAAGATTTGAGCTAGAGACCTATTACATATTAGTACGGGCACCAACAATTACATTGCATAGCTTGAATGTAGTCCATTCAGCCACCTGAGGTGACTTCCAGCATATTATTTAATTAGCACACCAATTAATGCACATACATAAAATTTTTTACATTAAAACATTTAAAATTGCTCCAACAAGTTTTGATCCTAAGATCATCTTCAGGGAGCTACACTGTTCCTTGCTAAAGTCACATTTTTAAAAATACTCACTGATTAATTTCCTTATATTAACTTGGTGCTGTGGCAGCAAGTCGTAGTGTGTCAGGCGCATTCTCAGCAGCGTACGACTTACACAATATGACATGCTGCCACAGCACCAAGTTAATATAAGGAAATTAATCAGTGAGTGTTTTTAAATATGTGACTTTAGTAAGGAACAGTAGAGCTCCCTGAAGATGATCTTAGGATCGAAACACGTTGGAGCGATTTTAAATGTTTTACTGTAAAAAATTTTATGTATGTGCATTAGTTGGTGTGCTAATTAAACGACTCTACGAAATGTACAGTGGTATGACAAAGATTCCTGCATACTGTCTGAAAACTCATAATATAGCCAACTATTTGTGTTCAGTGCTTCTATTTAATAAACCTGTGTTAATTCCTAAGTTTAAGTATTACTGCATGATAGCTGATGGAACAGGTCACTGACAGAAATGGAATACAGAAAATCCTATGGCATGACAAGTGACTCATTCTCCATGGGATTATGCACAGACAGCAGTCTACAACTGGTCTAACTGAAGATGCTGAGCATCATACCCAGATACATACCTTTTAAACTTAATTTCTGACTGCGTGTTACACTAAGTAAGTACCTTTCCAACAGGAGGATCCACTTCCATGTCTTCCCTCCTCGGTCGCCCTGGCCCCCTTCTTGATAAACTGGGCTGAAGCACTTGATTATTTTGTTGACTAGTTGATGTTAGGGGGATGGTAGTGGACAGATCAAGTGTCAGACATCCAGGCTTCATAATTGCTCCATTATTAGTTGGATCAGTAACTATATCTCCATTTGATCCTTCACCACCTATGTTTGTCAAGTCAATGGTTGCAATATCAACTCCCAGGCTTGGTATGATTGAAATCTTATTGGAATTCTTTTCCGCATGTGCCGCATCCAGTATAATCTTGCCACTTCCATCTTCAACAAGGCCATCTGTACTTAATACTACTTGACTAGAACCCCCAGACAAAAGGGTCAACTGCCAGAAAAGAAAGAGAATATATAAGTGCTATTGTCATACTTTTTAATATCTACACCTCACCAAAACATACGTCTAGCTTATAGCACGAAACTGCTTGTATTTCACACTTGATCAATGTGGTTCGTAATCCTTAGTCTTATTATTTTACAGAGAAAATATAAAGTTTTATATATTTTTAAAATGAACCCAGCAACAAATGAGTCCAGGTAACTCAATGAATAAAGAAATTTGCGACAATCTCAAAAGAATTTAAATTCCAGTAGAGCAGATATTTTTCCCTTCACCACCACATCCACCCAGCCTCCAACACAATGTGTACCACAAGTGCTCTCTTATAGGTAAGCCAACCTATGCATAAGACAACCACCAGCCTCCATCTACTGCCAACACCCAGAAAGCATGGAGCTTTGTATCTGCACTACACACTATTACTTGGTCCTGACGGACAGCCAGTTAAGACTCGATTACTGGCCAGTGGTTATACTCATACCTTTGAATCACACCAGGAACTTAACTATTGTGATGGAAAGACATACAACATTTAATGAAAAACTCTCCCTTGATTCTAATGTTCCAGGTGGTAAAAACAAACCAGATATGTCAATATACCTACTACCTACAGGTGATATTCCTTTTACAATCAAGAAATATTAATAAAAACCATTCCCTCCTTCTATAGAACCCAGAGGTTTCTAGATGCCATTTTCTGCAGCCTCTTTTAGATGTTATAATTCAAATAATAACCATACAAACCCATACCTGACTAGAATCGAGATAAACTGTGCTGCTTGCTAGGTTTTTAAGAATGAAGTTGTGAATGGCAGAACCTGAATCAAGTATTGAGCCATCTTGAAGTAAGTGCAGAGGCAGTGTCACATATGTTGTGCCACCATCATCCAGGGCTAAATCTGAAATGCAGAATCATGCATACATAAGCACATTACATAAAACAATAACAGTTATATGTTGAATACATAGTTGAAACTATCAGACCTAAATCTTAAATTGCTTCTTTTTAATTCAACAACACTTCACTGTTCTGATATACAGTTTCTCTTGACTGCGATTGTTGGCGTCATTTCTTTTGACTGAAAAGTTGTTCTTCCCTCATACTTGAATTCACTAAATAATAACAGTACCACAGCATAATAGTAAATATACAAAAATATCCAAGAATTAACAATCACCTGCAGAAGCTAGCATATTGGTGCCATCAGAAAACACAAGTCCTGAGTTACTAAGGGCAGTTTCAGTGGAAAGTGAGACAATTTGTGTATCTGACACGTCACTCTTAACACAGTTAACGTCATCCATGTTCTAAAACAGACAAAAACATAAATAAGGGATGTATAGCAAACATATGAAGAAATCTAATGTTTAACAGTTTTCCAAATAGTCTACAAGGTCACATTTCTTTTACGGGTAGAGCAAACTGGTGCAAACTGATTAAGATGATATCTTACAGATGGAAAACAGAAAGTGGTAATAAAATCATCTAATGTTGATTGGAAGGACTTCCCATACTGCAGAACAATAAAACACGAGTTCCTCAACAGTCAAACCTAGGGCCCTCGCTTTGCATAACACACTTCATGATCTTCCTCCTCCAATACACATATCATAACTTATAGCATACACTGATCATTCTAGTACCATAGCATTTGTAAAAATGTTGCTAATCTGTGCCTCAGTAAATATATTTATATCTTCTGTAAGTAAATGATTCACTGCTAACAGCCTGGCCTTACATTTCGATAAAACATAATAAACTTCTAAAAACAGTTTACTCTAATAAATGTAAAATATTTTAATAATAATATTTTATATAATTTTCTGCAATTGTTTAGAGTGGCCTTCCATCTGGTGCCAAGGTCAAAGGAACATCACAGCTATAAAAATTCTATGATTCTATGTGTAATATTTAACTGAATAATACATTCTGATCTATGCCTATCTGTATGCTATGTCATGACTAATTCCATGAACTATGGTAATTTTGACTAACTCCTGAAATCATGAAATGCACTGAAATTTGTATGTAAAAACATATCTGGGAACATCCCTTTCATATACTAAGGTTACTCCAAGAATTCTTGCATTTGGTCCAGGCATGCAGGACACATAACGTATATGACTCCAGGCTGTATCTTCTGGGAAATGGGATTTTTTTAGGTTAAAAAATCTTTGAGTATCCTAGATTTTCATTGGCTTCAATGCAGTGAGATTCAGAACATATGTTTTGGGTATCCAAATGCAGTACGGACTTTTCATCACTTCCCTTTGTGTTTAGAATGTCTGCAGACAGTTACACCAGAAGCAACAGTAACAACAACAGCAACAGCAACAACAGGTGTATTTATCAGTGCTTAACGTGCCATGTATTTACGATGTTTTAACTGGTACAAAAGTATCCACAAACTGTATATCAACATATTCAGGAAGAACATCTTGCTTTACAAACTGGTGAGAATGAACTCATACCAGCATTGTCCCTTAAAATCTGAAAAGAGTTTTCAGAGTTTTTATAAAAATCAGAATGTCAGTCTAGGGTATTTGAATATCACACTGAAAACAGTAATCAAGTGACTGAATGTTCTGTAGGAATTTTGCAGTCACTGGATATATAAAACAGCAGCAATCAAATATGAGAATTTTTGCAGTAATTTCAGTCAGAAACCAGATGAAATTAAAGTCTTCTTTTGTTTTGGGATAAAAACTGTCTCATTAACTGATAGTCTGAAATGCCACCAATCAGAATTGGGGGAATTATTTAATAGTAACAGTTAACATAATTCCAACTGAAAATACACCTGTTTCAGTATCAGTTTTTTAAAATTGGATTTGCACTTCATTCATATTTTTTGTCATGCACACTGTCAATCAATAGTGTTTTTAATAATATAGATTCATGTAGTTCTTTTTTGTTTCATGATTTTTTTAAAAAAACTTTAATTCCAACCAAATAGGAAGTACTCAACTTATACTGAAATAATCAATAGACCAATGAACACAACTCAGCACTTTCAGTTATTTAGTACTTAATACAACACATTTTGGCCTGTATGGCCATCATCAGGTACAACAAGTATAAAATACTCAGAGGAAGGTTGACCGCAATGCTGAGATGTCACTCTTTAGAATGAAAATATGAATTGTAAATGAATGCCATGTATCTGATATAAATCACGTTCTTAAAATATTCACCTTTCACTACAGTATCTAAAATATTATGATGTGGGATGCTGTACTTTAACAAAAGCTGAATGCATTACATCATGGATCATATCAGAAACACAGCATTCTTTTGAAATTCATGTTTTCATCATAAAGATTGAGCTTTCATTATATCGTTGAACTTACTTTGTAACACCTGACGATGGTTATATGGGTTGAAACATAGTGTACTCTGACTGATGTTCTATTGCAATTCCAATACATAAGTGCCACAACAGGCAAAGCCTACTACAACATTAATTTAATTTAGAGAGCAGTACTTGAATTTCTGCGATCAAGAGTATTAGCCTGATCTTCCTCTGCTAAAATAAGATGAAAATTTGGTGATTTATGAACCATTTAGTTCATGGAGAGGTTTCACAATCTACCCTGACTATGGAATGGAATACTGAAAAAAGTGACAGAATTCTTTTATTCTCACAGAAAAGAATATGGAATAATAGTAACTTCAAAACAGCTTTAAAATGGTGTTTGAATATTGGAAACAAAACTTACCCCTTACAACTCAAGTAGAATATAAACAGCAGCAGGAAGTAATATTATCTATTGGAAAATATTCTTTGGGAAGTAAACCAGAGGATTAATCTCCAAATGTTTCACGATATACATTCAAGGTTCAAAACATGTAATGAAACAGTAAGGTTAACATAATTATTAGAATGTGAAAGGTAATTTTGGTTTATAATGCCAATAAAGAATACGGTCTTAACTTAGGTAATGAAAATAAGAAATATTGGTGTTTCTCTCCTTGTACAGTATTATGTGGTTTTCATTATTCAAAACTGCATACACACTATCAGGTAAAAAATAATTACACAAGATCATATTAACAGACCCACTCTAGCTTAATGTGAAAAGGGCTACTTGACTCAGACACAGTTAAAATTACTTGGCTGCAGAACATCTGAAGTTGGCCACTCACTTCCATCTGATGTCAAGTTTAGGAATGTGTGCAGCTACACTTGCCTTCCTCATAACGTCTTCATGGTGTGGTGCTTAAATAAGCACAGGGACAGCATTAACTTTACATTACCATCCAACACAAACCTCAGGTATCCTCCTTACAATAAATTCCTTCAGATCCAAGTTGATGCTGTCCTCCCATTTAATATTTGGTCTTGTAAATGGTCATTTATAAAGAAGCTTCCATACCAAATTTCTGCATGTATGTTTTATATCCCAACACAGGCTATATGAACAGCTTACCACACACTCCTAGATTTTGCTACCTTGTCAGTAGCACCTGCCCTGTATAAATCATAGAGCTCTGAACAACTGCAACGAAATAACCAAACTACTACTACATTTCATGTTTATAAAATATGCCCACATTAGATATTAAATACAGGCTGCAAGTCAATAATTACAAGTATAGGGACAATGCATAACTCTACATTTGTAACATTTTTTCCTAATTCATCAACAAAAAATGGACAGGAGGAGGGGGAACATTTTCAATTTGGGTAAATACAGTATATAAACACAAACACTCCTTAGTTTTCCTATATACATACTTCCCATCCCCATTACAAAAACTGGCATTCTCTAAAAAAAGTTTCAGAACTCTCTCTTGGGCAGTTAATATTTCATATATCAGTATCATAATTTTATTTAGCTCAGCATGCAGCCTCTTGAAGTTCACCAGCCTTACTTATGACTACAATTATGGGCAACTTGTAAGTTACTTAGCATTTCTGTACTAGCTAGTAATAAGAATTTATTTGAGTCTAGTTTTTACAATTCTTGAGGTTACTTTCTAATTAGCACCAGGTTGTCATCATGGTAGCCCAATTCATTTTGATGCTTGTACTACACTATTCACACTTCTTTGATATTATTAAACCATTTATATTTGATTGTGTTCAAATATCTGCCTAAATTTATCTGATTTTTATTGGTGCATAACAATATTGCCCTGTAAACTTATTTCTGTAATTGCTGCAGATGTTATTTTGCATCAGATGAAAAGAAAAGATGGTTTTATTTTGTGGAGTGGAAATGAAGAAAGGAAGAGCTTATGATTTGCAATCTAAATATGTGCTTAGGAGAGGAAAACAATAAAGAAACAACATCCAGGATTCTCCTGTATTCCACATTAGATCTGAACTGGTAACTCACATATATGTCAGTCACGTTACAGCACTAACCTGTACCTGGGGTTTAGGTTGAGGATGAATGGAGGTGTACCTCTACTCCCCCTACATGCCTACAAGGGATGACTTCAACTTCTGCCACATTACAGATAGCAAATTTTGTCCAATTATGACACTAATTAATACAAAACTTCTGACAATATAGATGATTGTGTCCACTTATTACTGTCTCACACAATGGTCAGTATGTATTATAACTCTGTGCCAGTGGTCCCAGTCATAAAAACCTGAACCAGAATAACTATATTTATTTACCATCATACTGCTGACTAGACAACAGTTTCTGCGACAGCACGTCAGTTTCTGAATATCTGACTAGGTCAATTTGAATCAGTCAGTAACAGTTACACAAGGACAAAGGTGACAATTTGTGCTAATGATGTGTTAGGTTACACTGTTGTTTTCTACCTAAAAACATTTTCAGGACTTATTTCTGCCTTTAAATATGTTGTGTCTTCTGTTATTCTTGTATCTTTCCCTTCAGTAACAGGCATAAAAGTAGTCAATTATACATCTTTTATGAGAACCTTAATCTTTTCCATTTATACAGCACTCTAGTTGTAATAACACTAAGACAGGGCAGAGCTTCATGTGTGGTAGGGTATTACAAGTTAGTTATAAGATCCTAGCATTTGTCTTTCATTCAGCATGTCTTTATTGTTACTTTACACAAAGTAAAGTTAAACGTAGTTGCCAGTAAAATAACAAATAATTATTACAGGAGAGCTATGGGAACAGCCTGGGTTCATTCTAGTGTAGTTGTAGCAAGTATACAAACCTGCTACATGAGCTTATTTGTAATGAAAGTTTCTATCAAATACAACAGTACATGAAATGTTATTTACATCAGAGTTTCTCAACATGTTTTGGAAGCAACTGTAATCAGGCAAGTACTCCTTCACCCACAGGCTATGCTAGATTTTAATGAAATTTACAAAGTTGCAAACACAGTCTGTAGTTTTTAATGGTACTCTGGTCGCATGAAGGCAGTAAAGGATATACTGATTTCAGTGTAAGTGATCAGTGGTTCTTTAAAACTGCACCAAGTGGGTTATGAATTCTACTCTGCTACTTACTACAAAGTGTACTTTTAGTTCAGGGTCTCAGCATGGCAGGTGTCATGCAGGGGAGGTTTATTACATAAGAAGCCTGCATATGTGATAAAAACTCATGTGATGGTGGCTGTGCCGACACAGGAGATTAAATATATGCCCTGCACCATGCATACATAAACATCTACAAAGCTGTGAACACCATTACCAGATTTCAAGGTTCCTCTTCATTTAAATACATAGCATAAAACAGTTTTATCTACCAGCCAAAATATATAATTTAATTTGTAATTTATTTATGGCTACAAGCTCTAACACAATAAAACGAACTAATTACCAAGCTGCAAAAACATACTTGGGTGTGTCAGGTGTGCCATTCAACAAATGGGACATTCTTCACATACAGATGGCCTGTGGATTTCCTACTCCTTTAAATTAAAAATTTGTCTAGCATTTATAAAATTTAATTTCAGTAAATTTGGCAAATCTGTTGCTGCAAATTTCATCCTTGTGAAAATGGCATGGTTATCTATGAAGTACATGCAGTCTCCACTGTAAATGTATATGCTACTGTATACATAATCGTGTATTACGTTAAATGTCATAGTTGTCTTGTCACAAAAGAAATACATTTTTGGGGGAGGTGCTTTGAAATACCCTACATGTACGTATTAGCAAAAATTACAACAAACATAACATAAACAAACAGTACACATAAGACAACACACGCATTTAACAAATTATTTAATTTTTCACTATAATCATATAAACGATAGAACATATATGAAATCTGCAATCTCATGTTCAAGTAAAACCGCCAAATGTGCACGTCTTCGGGCAACTTCATTCATATTTCATTTGACTTCCAAAGACCACGGCCTACTTTACGGTATCATTCCGCCCCGCGAATAAACACACACTAGCCCGCGTGTCAAAATACATACCTCAATAATACTCACTTAAATGCAGTTCAGACTTATTGAAGATTACTTTAACATATCTCTTTTAGACAAAATGGATCGTTCTACGTTCAAAGTAACACAAATTCATTCTATTTAAAGTACACGCATAATCACCAAAAACAACATGGCGGAACAAGGAACTGCAACAGATTTCCTGTCACCTATCAGCACGATTTTAATACAGCATATAGATGGCAGGAACGTTGCACAGGTCCAGCCTGCCACCATACGGCGAATGCTGTAAGTATTTTCTAAGAGCATGACGTAATGTGGATCTGAGGTTACGAACCGAAATGTACTCCAGTATTGGGCTGCAATTCTAGCAATATTAAAAATTGCGGCATTTGTGTTTTAAATGGCTGTAAAATGAGGTGACTCCTGATGACGAACCTAAGGATAAAGGAACACGCAAATGATGCAACCACTGCAGAAAATGGTGGCGGGGTGTGGGACTGACATCATCATGTCTGATAACCGTGGCAGCGGGGTGGCCATGGTCTTCAAGCGGGCAAAAGCGCCATAAAAGAAGAACAAGGAGGAGGAGAAGAAGTTGCAGTGGGGAAAGAACGTTGCTCCGTCGGACGCCGTGTCGGTATGAACGAATAGAGTAATCGAGATCGGGGAAGGCGTTACGGGCAGTGCTGAATCTGAAAGACTACTTCAAGAAGCTTTGGCCTGAAGCATTTAATGACTTCTTGGGGTTCCCCATCCACCAGGATGAAACAGGAACATGTGTTCGATCTCAACCAAACTTTAATATGGTCGATATATTTCAGCTATGTATATATATAAATAAATACTTTCAGGAAAATCCGTCCAGTGGGAACCGAGTTATTCCATGCGGACGACAGACAGGAGAAAAGCATGACAAAGGTAGCAGTTGCTTTTCTTGGTTACTTTGCAAAAGCGCCTCAAAATGGATAATTCGATAATTTTATATCACTACAACACATTTGTTACATAAACTTGAAACTATACAAACATCTGAAAAGCTTACCAAATGATCTTGGAAAGGCTTCAATGAAAAGGAATGTGTTGGCCCGGCGTCACAGCGACGCCCGAGCAATCGTGATGATATTCCCGTAGACATTCTTCTCTGCTGCACAGCATCGGTACCGGTTCTGCCGCACCTTCCTCAGCAGCGAAGTTGACACACCTGTACACCGATCGTTCACGGACGTCTAGCGTTCAGATTCAGGCAAATCTTCACTTTCTCGAAATGCCTTTATGGTGTGGCACCTTGCTTCTAAAAGATCATTTTTAAAATAATCACTATGTTAGAAAGAACACTAATATATCTTCAAAGTAAACCTGAAGTAACATTGAACTAAACATTGTGTAAATATAAGCTACAGTGTCTCTTTGCTTAGAAAAATACACACAGTTGATAAAACTGATAAAATCGGCTTAGAGAAGATATGGCGTAAAACGCCCTCTCTATGGAGAGTACAAATCATTTGGGTCTGAACCGTGGTTTACATCCCGGACACTGTTGGGGTTACATTATAATTTTGGTAAGAGAACGCTCGGAAAGTGTCCACTGGGAAGTCCTGAAAGTAAATGCGAAAATAAAAATTGATCATAGGGAGACTGCTTATTATGTTGATGAATTAACGGTAGTGACTACGAAACTTTCTCACTTTCTAAAAAAATCTGTAGCTCAGCTCACACTGCTCTTCTAGATTTTTTACGAGCGTCCAATTTTCAAGTAATTTCAATGTCTCTTAAGCAATTTGCCATCAGGTTCTATAAAGGGCACTTTTATGCACAGATTATTAGGGATTTGTCAGCGAATACGGATACATTTCGTTTACAGGAAGAATATCTGAAATAATATTTGCAATTAATAAGTCCTGTTTGGCCAAGGAATGGTGCATTCCATAAATTGCTCATTTTAAAAATAAACACTTAATAAGCTTGATTTTAAAGAAAAGGAAAACTTTTTAAACTTTCATTCTGCACGCACTTTTCGGCGTTTTTGAAAATTTGGGGGCCAAATATCAAACGTTCTTCAGTACCGGCCTATTCATCTAGAACTTCTTTAGTTTCATCTCCATTTACCTATGCAATAAACGCATTAGAAACGCGTCCCTTGCTTAAAGAGCCGCATGAAATTTTTGAACACTGATTCCTATTTTAAACACAACCACAATATTACTAACACACTAGTAATATGTGTGCCTCTTATAATTCTTATCTCCACCTCATGATTTTGAAATTTTGTGTGACTTACAAGGCGCGTATGGGTGAGGGGAGGGGGGTGTATAGGGTCTTGCTGGGAAAACCGGAGGGAAGGAGACCACTGGGGAGACCTAGGCGTATATGTGTGGATAATATTAGGATGGATCTTCAGGAGGTGGGATGTGGGTATATAGACTGGATTGGGCTGGCCCAGGACAGGGACAGGTGGCGGACGCTTGTGACTGCGGTAATGAACCTTCGGGTTCCGTGAAATGCGGGGAATTTCTTGACTAGCTGCAAAAGAGTTAGCTTCTGAAGAAGGACTCTGGACCATGGAGTAAGTAAGTAAGTAAGTAAGTAAGTGTGCCTTACGTTTAAGTTGAAGAATAAAAGACCAACTTGATGTCACTTGCTATTTTATTTCACTTCTTTGAATTACCACATTGGTCGTATTGTTCTTGGTTCGATGTGTGTTGGAGATTCGGTGTGGTTGGGTTGGAGTGGTATCTGTCTTGCAGGCTGAAGCACAGCTTCAGCCTGAAACACGGATCGAACCAAGAACAAAACGACAGATGTGGTAATTCAACAGAATAGTCGCAAGCTCCTGATGATGGATATATTAATGTCCGAAACATGTTGAGCACAAAGAAGTGAAATAAAATAGCAGGTGACATCAAGTTGGTCTTTTATTCTTCAACTATCACAATGATGCACGGTCCAATAAACATAAGATTTACATTTAAGTACCTTGTGATTAAGCAGACAATTCAACAATACAAATCTGCAGACATACTGTAACAATATGGTGATTTTTTAATTTTCTTGCCGTTTTAGCTTGCAGAAGATGGCAATTGTACGATGTTCTCAGACATTCGAAATACTATTGTACCATAATGTAAAGTATTTGGGCCGGGGGGGGGGCGAGTATCTACGGAATTGTCTGGAGTAACTAGTGTCATTCCATACCCCTGTATATCCGGCAATATATTTAAAAAAAGGGGACCGGAAAGAAAAGGAACCCCCCCCCCCCAAAAAAAAAAACTCTTAATGTTAATGTCAGTGACAATTACGAAACCTATGAACGGAAGAAGAAGCATACTGTTGTTTCTACCGTTGTAAGTTTATACAGGCTTACGTTTGTCTTGTAAAATAACTGCCAGAAACACGCAAATTTCATATTTCACCTATCGTCAGAACTTCTGTCTCATATTATACTTATATAGGACGGTACAGGGTTGGAATCCTAATATGGGAAACTGATTTTCCTTCTCCAGAAACGACCACACCGGCTCTGGTTCCCACCTAACCTTCTACTAATTGAGTACTGAGGTTCTTCCTCAGGTGTAAAGCGACCGGGACTTGAAGTTAATCACTCATCTCCATCCAGTACTGATGTTAAGAAAGAGTGGAGACATACATCTTCTCCCTCCGTACGCGTTCGTGTGATGGGCAGGGATAAATTCACCTTTTTAACAAGCTGCAAATAAAGATTCAGTAGTGTCTGCCATAATGTGGCGCGTATGGTTGAGTAGAGGGGGGTATATAGGGTCTTGGTGGGGAAACCGGAGGGAAAGGGACCACTGGGGAGACCTAGGCGTAGATGGGTGGATAACATTAGGATGGATCTCCAGGGGGTGGGATGTGGGTATATGGACTGGATTGGGCTGCCCCAGGATAAAGACAGTTGGCGGACGCTTGTGAGTGCGGTAATGAACCTTCGGGTTCCGTGAAGTGCGGGGAATTTCTTGACTAGCTGCAAACCAGTTAGCTTCTCAAGAAGGACTCTGCACCATGGAGTAAGTAAG
>Ga0136643_10009847_pt1 | contig 14082 bp, 6 predicted proteins | sample TergutLab28metaG_FD_96883 | JGI IMG/M metagenome (GOLD analysis project Ga0136643, IMG submission 96883) | Labiotermes labralis P1 segment gut microbial communities from Petit-Saut dam, French Guiana - Lab288 P1 (version 3) (version 3) | ecosystem: Host-associated > Arthropoda: Insects >... | reverse complement strand
ACTCATAAATGAAACAATCGGTGACGATACTGACACGTACGTCATTCCATCATGAATTATTAGTCTTTAGTCTTCAGTTTTGACGACACTTTATTCCTGCATTATGTTTAGAGTATTTGCATATTTCGGCCAAAAACAATTTTCTTCCGGACAGAAATACGCGTTTTTCGTCGCATAAAACACTTGGAGGGAGAACAATCGTAAGTCCTTTTTATTCGTATATTAAATAAATGTGTTAACAAATAAAGTTCAAAGGCCCAGAGGAATTGTAGAGGTATATCTCTATTCTTCCTTTAACCTCAGCGCTACACAAGGTGGTGGTTAACGCCACGCTCCGGCCGCTTTAACCCAAGGAAGGACCCGGTATCCATTTTATAGGAGGCTGGACTCGTCCCGCAGCCGAATTATATTCAAATGTGTCGTTCTATAAGGGAATCTTGGCTTAACCAAATTCTGTTGGGAGAAACTTTGCGTCCTTCGATGTCTGAAACATTTAAAGAGTGCACGAGATGGGAAATAAGATTCAGACAGCGCACACCTCTCTCCGAATGCATACATGCATCACAAACGAAATAATTTATCCGAAAATTAATATGCCGAAAATTGTGTTGTGTTTTGTCCAGTTATTCACGCATAAATTATAACAACATATCATACCAATACATATATCCGAATTATTATTTTACGCTGTCACAGCTCGTATTCAATGTAATTTCATTCAGTCTTCTACAAGTTTCCGTGTGCACATTTTAGCCATAAATAGATCCCTCCTGGAACGTAATGAGAAAATGTGCTGCCAATTACAGCTAAATCACGATGGAACAAAAACGATGCCGGCATTAAAGCTACTGGTAAAGCTGGATACAGGGAACTATACGAGTGACTCTTGATTAGGACAACCTGGTATTTTGGCAAAAAACGTTACCAAGCACAAAAATGCATTTTACTTTACATCACTATCATGATGCCATGAGGGTGCAGAGAGGAAGAATAAGCAAAGCTCTACAGAAGCTTGACCTCGACAATACAACGACTACTACTAATTTCACGCTCCAGTCGCTTTACTTCCGGTGACAAAGTCACTGGAATGAAAAGACATGGCGGTGGGGATAAGTAACTGCGACTACTGCGCTTATTCAAAATGTGACAGTAGCTGCCTGTTAAATATTCCAGCCGTTTGCACCCACATAGCGAGGTACTCCACATTCAGGCAGCGCGGAACTTCCATGTTGGATAAATGCAATACAGAGTCAAATTCCTTCTCTGATCAGACCGAAACCAAAATGCAAGGAGAGTACTGCAGTGTGGAAATACGCCAGAAGAGTGTCTTTGAGGTTGAATTAATGTGGGAACGTGATATTTCTTTCCACGACAAAAAAAATGAAAGGAATGTTCTAATTCAGTGTTACCATAACGTGTGCAATGGAGACTTCTGGCCTACAAATTGGTAACGGGACAATGATCAATTAAAGATCAAGGATAAACAATTAAGGGTTATTCATGTGAAAAAAGAATTAGAACGATAAGCATCACCTGGTATGAAGGATATTAACATTCGCGCTTTTAAAAACCTTCGGGTTTACAACTGAATTGGTTGCCTATTCAGGGAAAGCGTGTCCAAAAACTTAGAAAGCAAATACCTTCCCTTTCAAATTAAATAAACAGCTTGGTGGTTGGCGTTCATAATAAAAATCCCTACTAAAGTAGGTAAGCACAGACCTATCGGACGAAACTACGGGAGAAGTACCAATGGTTTCAGCCATTCTCTTGCTCTCAAGATTCCTGGTTACGCTCGTTTTCGCTACTACTGGTATATATACCAGTAAGGAGACAAAATGCATATTACAACAAGGCTACAAGATTGCTAAATTACACAACAGACTTAACCACTACATGGAATAGAAACGAAATAAAGCGAGATGCAAGTATCTAGCATGAAGACAAAAAAAGAAAAAGACCTTGCACCATGAGCCAAGGTCCATCCACTTCACCGCACAACTAACCTTATCGGCAGGCATGGTTGGAGTTCCCAAAAAATGCTGTATTCCTTTCGACACTGATCTCGGTGCTGCTCAACAAAGTTTATGACGTAGATTATTTGCACTGATATCTTCACCTGTCTGTCAATTTTAAGTTAGGACGTTCTCTTCTTATCTACCCTGATGTAGATGAAAGTAACTTCATACACAAATACACTCATTCACACACGTTGTCACGACAGGTGCGTCTGACTTTGAAGTCCACTGATAAGCAAACCACAAGTGAGGGAGAGGGCGGAATCTGAAGGCAGTTTCCGTAGACCAGATATACAGAAGCGGGATATATATGTATTTGTACACGCGTTTACTTTTTATCTTATCAGGCAACACAAATTTCGTCGAATACTCGATAAGTTAATGCTTGATTCCTCCTGTGGATGCCACTGAGCGCTCAAGTCGAGGCAACCGTTGATATAGCATGGAACTGCAACACGTTACGCTGTCACCACTCCCGACCGACGCGGTGTGAGTTGTTTCCTAACGCCACCACCGCTGCTTTCCTCGTGTTCCTGGAGATGTGAGGAAAAGATATATAGGAAAAAAACAATGAAACAAAAGGATTCACACTACTAGATTCACTCTCGGGGAGGGGAAGATCCAGTAACCTCCTCCACACAACACTCACTCGACAAGTTTCTTTGAGACTCGATGGGAGACTGGCGCTGCTAGCCTGCAATGGATTTTATTGAACGTGGAGCACTCGCTAGTGACGTCACACTGCGTCACGACAAACAATCATGGCGCTCGCCGAGCTTCGGCCACATTCGTCTGCCTGTTCGGTCGCCTCGCCGAATGTCTTATTGGGGGCAGCAGAAAATAGTGATTATGTCAAAACGCAGGTGGACGGGACGCCAGCTTTTCATGTGGACTTCATCATCATCATCATCATCATCATCTATCACGAGTTGGGCCTTGATAGACCTGTTTCGGCCTCGTCTAACAGTCTCTTCAAAGGTCTTCTAAATCATCTTCGTCCATTTGGTCTACAATTCAGCATTATTTTTGGCATCCTGTTGTTCATTCTTGTTACATTTCGTAGCCAATTTGACTTGCACCGTCTTAGTTTCTCGTCAACTGGTTCTACTTTCAACACTTTCGGAATTTCTTCATTCCTTCTGTCAGAAAAGATGTACCTGGATATTCACCTGCAACTTTCATCGCGATAGATGTCAATAGTTTTTCGTCCTTTTTTTCCTATGGGTCCAAATTTCGGTTCCATACACAAGAATGGGGATAACCAGTGCATTATATACTTTTATTCTTGCAAATTTCTGGACCAAAGTTGGTTTAAAAGTGTTGTTAGGATTCGCTAATTTTGAAGTTCTTAGGAAATTTCACAACCGAAACATTTAAAATTCTTTACATGTTGTAAGCATTTGTTATCCACAACGATTTTACATCTTTCTGAGTCTTGTCCTAAAAATGTCATCAGCTCAGATTTTTCTAGTGAAATTTCCATTCCAAAATTTTTTGCTATGTTGGTTATGTGAATACTCCTCTCTGAAAATTATCCCCTGAATTAACTACTAAGACTTGGTCGTCTGCAAAAAGTAGAGTGTTTATTTTTGTACTGGGTGATAAAGTAATGACTTTTGTGTAAATCTGGTTCCATTTTACTATCATTTCATTCATGTAAATGCTGAATAGAGTGGGTGATAAAGGGTAGCCTTGTCTGACTCAATGATGTTCCTCTAACACCTGACTATCTTCATTTTTATTTTGTTTCCACAATAAATGTCTACTATACTTCTTAATAATAAATTGGGAATGTTATTGCTGTGTAGTATTTCAAACAATTTGTCTCTTTTAACTTTGTCCAAGGATTTCACACAATCAAGAAATGGTAAATGGGTTTCAAAATTAAACTCTCTTCTTTTTTCTATAAGTAATTTCATGCTAAACAATGGATCGATGCCAGATCTGCCTGTTCAGAATCCATTCTGGCATTCCAAAAGGAACTTTTCTGCTTCTGCTTTCTATTTTTCATTTAAAATTTTACTATATAGTGCATATAACATGCCTTAAGTACGCTAATTCCTCTACAGTTTTCCACCTTTTGTTTGTCACCTTTCTTGTACTAGGTACAACAATATTTTTTTTCACTCTTCCGGCATTTATACAATCCTATAAAAGTTATTTAAAAAACCAGCAGTCTCTCATGAAATTAGTCATCTGCATATTTATAGAGTTCAGAATTCAACTTATCTTTGCTAGGTGAACTTACATTTTTTGTTTTTAGTGCTTCTTTCAATTCTATTATTGTTACAATTTTGTCATCAACATCTCTATTCCAACCATTTTCTTGAAGAGAGGTTTTAGTCCATAATATACAAGTACGTAAAACTGTTTCTTTATTTGGACCAGGGTTTATATTTGCTCTTTCTCTAATATCTTTTTTCATGTGTCTTAGTAGTTTAAATCTGCTTGGTTTTATTTTTTATATGTAAAATTCTAAGCGTGATATAAATTGTTAGGATATGTGATGTTTTCTAGTTTCTCTTTTGGCAATGGCTCTTCTTCACTTTTAGTCAGTCAAATTTTCTGTGGTCTTTGTTCCAAGATACTTATTGTTTGCTAAAGTTTTATGTTGTGTGATTACTTTTATTTCATCATCCCATATTTTTAATTTTTCCTTTTGTATAAACACTTTGTATTTTCCCAGAATTTCAACTCTGCCTGTGAGAAGATGGTTTTGATATTCCTCCATTCCACAACAATATGGCTGTGCTCTGGAAAATTTTGTAGTTTCTGTTGAATTCTTTGTTTGTATAGCCACAATACTTCCATCATGGAGTCATCTAATTTTACAATGAACTATATTTTCTTTGAGTGCAGTGTTCCACCATTTTGGTCGAAGTCTTAATTTAGTCAAAGTCAAAAAGTAACCCAAACCATCACTCCCTCTGTGAACTCTCAAGTCTAGGAATAGTTCTGATAGGTTTCTGTTTGCAAGGAAATAGTTTTTGAATTGCGGGCTGACTATATGTAGGTATGTATATTTTTGTGCTTATGGAATGAGTTCATTATTTTCATACTGTTATATGTAGCAAAATATCTCTGTCTCAGTCCGTTGGTATTTGTCACTGGCTCTCCAGAACTTCCTAAATATTATGGTTTTCGGCGTTTCCTATTCTACCGTTCAGGTCTCCTGACAGTAAGATGTTATCACTTTTTGTTAGCTTTGTTTAATATTTCCTGTAATTTGTTATACAAGTTTTCGTTTTCTCCAACTCTTCCTTCTTCTGGGAGGTAGAGTCTAAAAAAAAAAAGATACTTTCCCTCTTCCAAAATTTAGTTTTACCTCAGTCATTCTTTCACTCCAGTAAGTGTAGTTAATAACAGTGTTTTGCTTGATTTACGAATCCAAATAATTACACCCGCTCCTGTTCGTGTACTTCTATTTACACCACCACATTTTGTTACATAATTATTTGTTTCCAGTGTACCCTTCAGTTTCATTTTTGATTTTGTAATGGCTGCTTTTTTGTTTCTCATTTAATACCATGTCCATTTCCTTTTCTTTGTGGGCTAGTCCCCTTACATTCCAGGTTGCACATTTGATTATATTTTGCTTTTACCATTTTCGCTTAACTGTCTTCTTGCAAAAGTTCGTCATCATGTCTGTCGTTGTGTTGTCTTTACATTGACGGTTCAAAGTAATAACTCCCTAGACCGGGTTACTAGCATTCCGCTAGGTAGTCCGGTGTGGTGTTGCTACCTTTTAGCCCCTGTACCTGCGTGTTCTGCAGCATTTCCTCTGTGGATGATGAACAGTTATACCGCTGAGCCTCGGTCCCCAGAGCCTCGTTAGCTGGGGTAGGTGAAGATGGGGTTTGAGTAGGAGAGCTTACTGATTGCACTTCATTACCCCTTGCAACCCGTGGCCTTCACAATTACTGTAGATTTCACAGTTAAATTATTCGCGAACGAACGCAACGTACAGTCTTGATGTTTAGGCGCGTAACAGAACGAATACATACTCTAAGTTCGTCATGTCTACCTGTCTGTCCCCATCCACGACGCAGCTCTCACGGCAAGGATTTTCGTAAAATTTGACACTGGGGACATTTTTACTAAAATCTGTAGACACGTCCAAATTTTGGTTAATATCAGACAGATAAAACTTTACATGGAGGCACAAACACATTGTTACCACCGTTACATCTTGGTTACCAATATTACCGGCGTTCCTCTGGTCACTACGGTTAGCTTCGATACGAAGGTTATCAGTGTTCCTATGAAGGCCATGATTTCGTGCACGCGCAACAAGTTTCCACTCTACGGACATTTTCGAATTTGTTTCGTATATCCTTCGCGCAGGCCAATTGCGTCTAATCCATCCATTCCCTAGGTTCTTTAGTTTTCACGATCTGGGCCAAATATTCAAAGTCGCGATACTCTCCCTGTTACGTTATTATTATTATTATTATTAAATCACAGCGGTTTGTCTGTTTTAAAATTGTACGGGTCACTGATCAAGCACTTATTCATTTTCTGCTAAAAACTTTCTAACTCTATGGCATGTACTGCACTGCTTTCTGGATTATAAAATATAGAAAAGGGCTAAGATTATTATTATTATTATTATTATTATCATCATCATCATCATAATTATCATCATCATCTCTTTTATGCAGGGTATTTACACTTATATTCCTGAGACAAACTATGTCCCTAGGGAATACAGTGTTGCAACTATTCTGTTGTTACTATTCATGGTGCTTATATCTTTGGTTCCATTGTTTGAATCTATTGTATTTTTACATTAGTACTTTCCGAAGTATGTGTTTTCAGTGCCCAGTATGGCTGTTTTCTGTTGTTCCTTGACTTCTTGTTTTCCTGGTATGTTGCCTACGTATTTTCTGAATGACTTTGAAATAGTCTCGGTCGTTCCTATTATTATTTGTTTTTACATTCCACATGCGCTGTATTTCTATTGTAAGGTCTTTATACTTTAGAATCTTCTCGTCTTCTTTTCTAATCACATTTCTGTCTCCTAAAATTGCAACTTCTATTAACATACATGTTCCATTTTCATTATCACGGATTATAATGCCTGGTTTGTTGTTGGGGATAGTTCTGTCAGTTTGTATTTGTTGGTTCCACAGTGTGGTTACCTTGCCTCCTTGAACTGTTTCTACTGATTTTGACACATGTTCATACCAGTGTTTTTTGTCCAATTGTACCTCTGTTTCCTTATATATGTTGAAGTGTAGTTGTGCACACACTCTATCATGTCTTTTTATGAACAGTACATAAAAAGACATGATAGATTGTGTGCACATTATTGGGCATGCTGATATTATGTGGTCCATTGTCTCATCAAACTTTTGGCAAAGTCTGCACTTGCTAGCTATATCTGTGTTCAATATTTTTGTCGCACAATATTTATAACGCTTGGTCTTGTGCTGCCACTATTTCACTTTCAGTTTCTGCTTTTAGGTCTCCCTTCGATAGCAAGAGGAACGTGTCTTCTCCACTAATACGCTGTCTATCTATATTTCTAATGTACTGCCCATGCATTACTTTGTTTTCCCAATTTTTCTTTAGGGACTCTCCCAATCTTGCCTTTGTGTGTTGTATTGCATCCTGTTTTGCGTCACTCTTCTCATTTGATTGACTTAATTCTTCTGTGATCTTTGCTGCTGTCTTAATTATTGCGTTCATATTTGGTTGAGTGCTTTCATGGCTTTTAACAATGTTTACAAACTGGTCTTCTTTATAATTCGTGTTAAGGTATTCTGCAATATTAAATATGTCTGCTTTATATGCTGCTTCGATTTGTACCAGTCCTCTCCCTCCTTCTTTCCTCTTTACATACAGTCTGTCTGTCATCTTTTAGGTGATGTACTTTATACAGTGTTAGCATCTTTCTAGTTTTCCTGTCAATTTTTTTTCAGTTCTCCAGTTAATTATACCAAAACTGCATCTCAACACTGGGACAGCTAGTGCTCCAATTGCTGTAATTTTATTCCTGGCGTTCAGTTCAGATTTCAGTATCATTCTTAATTTCCTGTTGTATTCCTGTTTCAATTTTTCTTTCATTTGTTGATGTTGTATGCCTTCACTTTCCTCAATCCCGAGGTACTTGTACGTTTTCCCCGGTTCTAGCTCTTGTATTTCTCTGTTGATGTCGATCACTAAATTTTGCGAGTGAACTAGTTTGCCTCTTTTGAATGCAATATTGGCACGTTTTACAAGTCCAAATTCCATATGGATATCATCACTGAAGGTTTTAATTGTTTGTATCTGTTTTTGGAGCTCTTCCCCTGATTTAGCAATCAACTTCAAATCATCCATGTAAAGTAGGTGTGATTCGTATGTTTGCCTTTGTTGTGTGCTATTATTTTTATTATTATTATTATTATACGATATGGATGTCTCTTGTCACAGCTGTTATTCCTGGTACTTCTCTTGATTCAGCGATGATCCCCACCGCTCAGGCTTCAAGCTTCACACTGCAGTACTTTCCATATTATGTGTGATGTTCCAAGTATAGCTGTATTTTGTAGTGAATCTATCGAATGTTTTCCTGGTACAGCTTCCAAATTTTTTCTTAAGCTTCACGTTACTAATCCAGTGGCTCCAATTATTACTGGTATAATCGTACATTAGATTATTATTATTAGTAGTATTAGTAGTAGTAGTAGTAGTCATAGTAGTAGTAGGTCTCTTGTCCCAGGCCTTTCCTTCCTGGTACTTCTCCTCTTGAACCACCGGTGATCCCCAACGCTCGGACTTCAAGTTTCAGGCTGCAGTACTTTCCGTATTACGTGTCATGTTCCAAGTATAGCTGTCTTTTGCAGTGAATATATTGAATGTCTTTCTGGTATGGCTTCCAAGCATTTCTTTCAACCTTTCGTTACTAGTCCTGTGTCCCCATTTATTACTGGTATTATCACATATATCATGCTTCAAATTCCCTGTATCCCTATATATAAACTCTTGTATTTTATTACTATTGGCACTTACATAGCCGTTAAACACAACAACCTTCTAATAAAAATAAGTAATAAATGTTACATGTTTCGGTCCTTAAAGACAATCATCACGCACTAAAATACATAGTTTAAAAGTAAGTAAATGTGTGTATAGTTGTTGTGAAATTTGTGAGACCTCAAATTTTTACAAACTTTTAAAAAGTCGTCGCAGCATTAAAGTATGTATATTTCATATTTCTCACATATATTTGTGGTTATTATATATTTTCTATGCTGTTCTTCATACTGTTAAGAGTATGTTGACTGGTTTTTATTTGCTTAGATATTAAAGGCGCCTGGCGTATTCTGGTTGAGCGCGAATTCACTTGAAACCGTTAAGTGGCCTAATTGTAACATCAAATGTCGATGTGAGCAGGAATTTCCATACCAGTTCAGACCGGCACTGGGGCCCACCCAGCCTCCTGTATAATGGGCACAGAGTCTCCTTCCCGGGGTAAAGCGGCCGAGGCGTGGAGTTGACCACCCACCTCCATCTACAGCCGAGGTTACCTCTACTCCCGCTCAGGGCTTTCATGACCTGTTCTAGGGTGACCTTTCCCTTTACTTGTACCTACCCATGAAGTTCAAACACAAAGGCAACGAAAAATGAGAAACTAAAATTCTCCATCCCCTTGCAGAGTAGCAACTTCTCCGGCAAGCCGGTGAGGCGGGTAGTCTAGACACTGGGCTGCAGATACAGCTTCAATATTTGACTTCAGTTCTTGGATGAGAGTAATAATGGTTGACGAAAAAGACAAACCGGAGCGAAATGTGATGTCTGAATAAAAGGAGAGAGCCAATTATTAAAAGCAATGTTGCTCATGGAAATAAAGAGAAAAAAGGAGCCAGTTACATTCTCCAGATTCCGCCCTTGAGACTTGAAACACTTGCGAAACCAATGGTCAACATTTCTTTGTCGTCATCGACGCTCTGCATACTGGTGAGACGGCTTTTGTGTTCATGAATGGCATTTTTGAAAAGAGTAAATTTTGTTGAGTCGAATGATAGGGTGAAGTGAATGCTGATCTGGCAAGGAAGTGGAAGAAGCAGTTATGGACATTTTTAAGTAGTCCAAAAAGATGAGGAATTCTACGAAACCCATCATTCAAGATAAATATTACCCGACTGTATTCAAACTGGGTACCCTCAGAACACAACCAGGTTAGTTCAATTCCATTTCAGAAAGTTGGCCCTGTCGTGACTAGGCATTAAAATCTCGAAGTTACATGTCATCCGGATTATGACGTCAAATATACAGGTAAACAGCTACCGACTTTCAAATCAGGTCTCTGCCTCAATCTACAGGGTCTGAATAGTCCAAGAACACTTTCTGAACACGGTGTCATATCCCTGAATACCTGATTTTTCCCAAACACCGCTACGAACACCTCGCATTTCGCACATCACGGTTTTGCAGCTGGATATGGGATAAAGAATATCCATTGGTTTTCAGAATGGTCAGCCTATGCCTTCATAACTGTACGTGTCACATAGTGAAAATATATAATGTGTATCAGAGGCTAGTAACAACACAAATGCACAGCAAGAAACTTAAGTTCATAGGGAAAAGATAAAAAAATAAATACTCCATTTTGGCTGTATACAAAATATGGGTAACATCTCGTCGATAAGAGCCAAAGTTAAATTCGAATAAAGAAAGTCAGAAAGAGATACAGACACACGAAAAGAAAAACGAATGAATGAACGCATTACAAAAAAGAAGGAAATAAGAATGAAGAGAGAAAAAGCACAAAAATTATGGAGTCAGATGGCCCAATATCCTTGAGAGTTCATGAAACTTATCCGAACAACATCGCAAGTCTGCGTGACATTACATATTGCACTGCGCCATCTTCAGACTTCTAAGTAACTATCTTACGGATCAGATTACAAATAAAAGCTGTTTCGACGTCACGTAAAGGAACTGAATCCGGTGGCGTTGTTTTCCACATGTCACTACTTGCCAGTTACAGGTAAGCCTTCAATTTAGCGTAATTAAGAGTTCTGTGTGAGAATTGACCAGCTTTACCTGTTGACGAGCAATGGCCTCAAGACTAATGCTAGCACCACGCTACAGACGGAAAACTTCGTCACGGCTGTTTAAAGTCTATTTCTTGTGTAATTAACACTTTGCACATTCAAGGAAACATTGAATGGCAACTCTGTGTCGTTGAAACGCCACATAATATTACTATAACTGAAGATTTAGGCCCGCTTGACTGTTATGCTCTGTGACTGGTATCACTATTACCGCATGCAATCTAAAGAAACAAGCAGATCATCATAATCGTGATCATCATCAGTGGATGTGCTGTAAGGCAACAAGTAAATAAATCAATTCTCCTCCAAATTTTAAAGTTAAAACACAGAAGCTTTAACTAGACTGTATGCCCCCAAAGACGTGTCATTAAGATCCTCTGAAACGTTGACATGACGTAACAAACTAGAAACTTGATCGTCAGCAACACCGGTTTAAAATTTCATGGCAGGTACTGCCTCTAACTATTGAGGAACAGTGGAACATTTTCTGCACTGACATTTTTTAATCGTAAATCCAGACAGAATATTCTGTGTTTCAAAGCAAGATGTCTCGTGGGTAACAAGGGAGGTGTCACTACTTTAATTGTGATCGAAAGTATTTCAATCCGTTGATCAGAGAATCCTAATATTTCACACGACCTACAGCAGTCAGCGACACTGTCAAATTTAAATAACGCTTACATAAATATATAATGATGTATCAGTCAAACACAACAAAAAACTTTATTATGTTTATTATTGTATTAGGGCAACATGTTTCGATTCTTATAGAATCATCTTCAGGCCCTTCTAAGATACAGATCCTTACTTAGTAAGGATCTATAAGGATCTGTATCTTAGAAGGGCCTGAAGATTATTCTATAAGAATCGAAACATGTTCCCCTAATACAATTATAAACATAATAAAGTTCTGTTGTGTTTGACTGATACATCATTGTATATTTATGTATGTGTTAAACACTTCGTGATGGCAAAAATAAAAAAAAAATTGAAATTAAATAACGCTGTTGCACCACACATCATCGAACTCGCGGAGTCATGACCGGTACACTTGCTTTGTGTTCGGGGGGGCCCCGAGTGCGACATCCAGGCCAGAAACCGCCTCTTTCAAGGCATATGCCGCAACGGTACATTATATAGGCCATGTCCATTTCTTTCTCCATCCTTTCTGCACTCAAATCTTTACAATATACATATCCGTTTATATATTTAACAGCCAAGCGTGAGTCGTCTATCTGTATATCCGTCCGCCAACCCAACCTGTTCCCCCCAAAATGTCGTAAAAATGTTAAGTAGGAACAAGACAGGCAATAAACGTATAACGTAACATTACGGCGCGTTTGTGCAACCACTGTTGTAGTGGAAAACAATAAATATTACATATCCTGAGTATGTGTATGTAGCCTTAATTATCCAGCACAAAATGCGCAGGCACCATAATGTCAACTGTGCCCTTCCCGGTTCTACAGTATTTTCCCACAGTATCTCATAAAAGATATGATTTTTTCTAAAAAAAAAAAAGTTACTGAACATAAAATGTGTTTTTCGACTTCCTATACAACTTTTTTTCTGAAATATTTCTCATTCTAAGAAGAATTATGCGAGATATTAAGAAAAATGTATATTGTCTTCATGTACAGCACTCGTTATTCTTTTCAGATTTCGAATTTTCTCGACATATTTTCGATTAATATCAAATTCAATGAAAATCCGTCCAGTGGGATCCGAGTTGTTCCATGCGGACGGACGGACGGATAGACAGACAGACAGACATGACGAAGCTAACAGCCGCTTTTCTCAATGCTGCGAAAAGTGCTTAAAGTGAAAAGCAGCCCTGGGAAAACTGTCATTTTACGGTCCATGAATTATGTTAGAGGCAGTCATTGTAATTATTCGCCCCGGGCACCTTAAAACCAAACTACGCTCCTGAGTACCAGAAGACAAATTATTTCATGTACCTGTGTTTTACCATGCATATTTATATCGTCTCTAGCTTTAGTTGGTGGTGCCAACAAACTTGATGGAATCACACTGAAACAAGTACCCAGTGCGATACGAAACACAACAATTACTGAACGCGTCCTGTGACTGCGGTAGACTGTGTTTAGTTAAACTATTAGCACCAACGAATTCCGTAAATATGGTTAACTAACGCGCTTCGTACAGGCTGTTGTTTAACTAACAGAAACCACCCATTAAGGGGGCGGATATATTACAACATTCAGTTACATCAGGAGTCGTTGCTACCAAGAAGTATAGCAGGTCATATTGGCCAAAGGGGTGGCACTGACCGTCGTACGTTGCCCTGTGATTCGCTGTTAGTGCTAATACGTACGTGTATATCTAAATGCAAAAACGCGTGCCACTTCAACGCATCCCACACAACGCTGGTACATGACGTAAACATATACCGAATTAGAGTTACAGATATTATATGTATACAGTACATACTGATATTCAACTTCAATTTATCAATGATAGATTCGTGTCTTCAATCAATAAACTTCGACTCTAGTACAAGAGCTGCCAGCTTCAAGGAACTAAACGTGCTACAAAATCAGGCACAAAAATTTAATCATACGAGTAACAACGCACCGACAAAAGTAAACTGTAAGGCTGAGCTCTAAAAATGAAAGCACTGTTGACAAAAAGTGATATCGTCCTTTTAGTGGGAGGTTTGTTAATGAACAACAAAATGTCCGATCCGTGATTTCAAGCTTCCGACGCAGTGTAAATGAGATCTTCGCTCTTCTGGGATGTTGCGCAGCGATCAGTGGGCAGTTATCTTTCATTTTAATGGAGTTCATAACGTCGTTACGTCGTGACATTTTAACACACTAAATGTATGACCGTTAAACGTAAGGACTCCTTATTGCTTGTATGAATGCTACATGTTTTGGTCCTTCCCACGGATATATATATATATATATATATATATATATATATATATATAAAACATGTGCATATGAGTGTTATATATTTTTTTTTTGAGATCTCACATATTATACATTTTTGTTCTCTTT
>Ga0136643_10009846_pt1 | contig 14082 bp, 8 predicted proteins | sample TergutLab28metaG_FD_96883 | JGI IMG/M metagenome (GOLD analysis project Ga0136643, IMG submission 96883) | Labiotermes labralis P1 segment gut microbial communities from Petit-Saut dam, French Guiana - Lab288 P1 (version 3) (version 3) | ecosystem: Host-associated > Arthropoda: Insects >... | reverse complement strand
TACTTGAATGAAAAAAGTAGCGGCTCCAGGTCTAGAAAACAGAGATTAACGGCTGTGGGGAACCGTTGCGCTGACCACGTGACACCCCTCTATCCGCAAAAGTGGGCACTAACTTCGCCGACCAGCGGCGGCCGCTCTGTCGGTCTAATTCGCGTGCGGACTAAGGCCACGGAGTTTAGTTTTTAGTTTTATAAACAGATGAAAGGTCTCTCTGCCGTCATTCCTAATGTTCGCTGCCATCGTTTGCCCACCCATAACCTATAACACACACGATTTTGAAGGTAAATATAAAGGTCACACTATAATCTGCCACCGAGGCACACAGGGACAGCAGAGGTAGTTCTACTCCTTCTTGAACCTCGGCGCTGGATGGTGGGAGTGGCTGCTTAATGCCACGCCCCCTGTAATGACCCGGTACCCACGCTACACACGATTCTAGCGAAGTTAAAATACACAACCGCTTTTCAGAACCAGATGCGGAATCAACACACGATTTCGGGGTGTGAAGGTTACTGAAGCAAATCCCGATACTGGATGTCGCCTACAGTAGTTAATGATATGTATCAGAGTTCATCATTAAGACATGAACTAACAATACTAACAGCATTCTGGTTAGTGTCTTTGCAGTAGTTCATTTGCTATGCCGACTGTAAAACTCAGATTGCTATCAACTCACGACCCAATGACTTGTACAAGAAATGGATTTATAAAACAGTGCCTGCTTGGCCTCCATGTAATTAACTACCGAGTAATTTGAAATGGCCTATCTGCATCTCAGTCGCAACAACATACATGGCATATCTCAAAGGCGTCTAATGACTGTATTAGTATACCGTTTCAGAGCAAAGTAGAAGAAAGTAATAGAGGAACTAAGAAGAGAATCGAGAAAATTATGGAATCAGGAGCTAAATGCCTGTCAGCTCAGGGCGTGACTGACGACAGTTAAGAAATACAGCGAATACCCTCGGCATACGATCTGCACGCACAAACCTCAACCAGGCAATGCATGAATATCAGCACGAAGGTTACTAAACACAACACAACGAACTTCGTAACACAGAATAACGAAACAATACCCGAATTTTCGGGCGTTAGCCATCATCCAGTTTGGGCGTTGTGCAATGCATAGGCGAAAATAAATACGTTGGGTACATTGTGTTAGTAACAGACTTAAGTTCCTTGGTGTGCAGGCAGCACTTAACTTCAGTGACTAGTTCTACTGCATTTACAGGTTAAATAACAATGCTTACAGCCATAGCTATGAACAATTACACTGAATCATGCTAACGTCTTACATAAAGCACAGGTGTGACGACGTACAGACACTACAAATTGTACTCTACTCAACACACAGCGTGATTAGATACAGAAATATGAGATCGGTAGAACATGTAGAACGCATGGAGGATATGAAAAAGCCTGCAACAATTATTAACGTCAATCCTCAAGAAAACACGACACTTGAGGGAACTAAGCACGGATGGAACCTACTATTACACCTGTAAAGTACCTTACAAAAAACTGGATTCAAAATACTCTTGCTTCGTATCCGGAATGATTTTGGTAAGAACTCGGAGCCCACAGAGGTTTCTCGTGGTACTCCTTAGCCCCGCAAGAAACATGCTGGGCTACTACCTCAAATAAGGCCACGATCGCGTCCACCCACATCCTCCCCAATTCATTTATTCGGTAATCACCCTATCATCAGACGTCTTGCAGTACGAGTGACCAACAGATTCGTTATAGGCGGCACAAATATGAAAATCGCTGGTTTAAACTACCTCAGAATAATGTTATATCGTGTGTTTTGTATACACGATATAACATTCCAGAAGCCACGCAAACTACGCTCGTCTTGTCGCGGTAAGTAATGACAGATTTCTCAAGAAACACACTGCCACACGGAGTTCGACAGTGATCTGGTTGACTGGTTATTTAGTTGAATGGACAGTTATAGTAATTTCGTCGGTTGATTATGTTGTTACTTAGAATAATATCAGCACTGCTTACAGGACCAACAATATTTATGTGTCCTGTTTGAAAATGAAACCAGACAGCAATCGTCCCTAATTTCAAACTGAAGTCTCAACAAAAGAACACTTTCGAGGAGTTTGTGCCAATCACTCAGACTACCGACAAGGTTGTTACCAACAAACTGAACTTGTTCATAAATAGTGAACCAATCCTACATGTTTCGACTATTATTTATAGCAATTTTCAGGGAGCATCCACAGGCAAAAACCACACATAACTGAACAATGCTAAAGAAAAACTACTAAAGATTAATGCAGCCATTTTGTTTAATAAAATATGTAAAACCAACAAGCTGATAAACAAAAACATTAACAACAAAGTAAACTTAATAATCACCAAAGTCTACACACTATAATGAACTGTATTTTACTATTTGCAATTTGACAAAGCTGTGTGCTAACGCTGTATATACGTATCTTTTAGTATAATGGCGTTTCCTGAAGACGGCTATAAATAATAGTCGAAACACGTAGGAGTGGTTCACTAGTCATGGACAAGTGCAATTTGTTGGCAACAAACTTACTGATGTGTATCAATCGCGCGGAGGATGTACAATATTATGCACTCACACTCCTACGTCACATCGGATGACTGTGTACAACTGATATCTATGGCTCTTTATAACGTCGAATGCGTGGAATCGAACCTACACCCCCATAACTCAGAGACGGGAGTAGCCTGCATCACGACTCGACCACACTCAGTGCACGCAGTAATTTTCCACACACACACACACACAAAGAAAATGAACAAAACCAACTTCTGTTCTGTCGGTAACATGTATTTATATCGATACTATCGGGGGCCGGCCTCTACAGCTCCTTGTATGGACCTGGCACTTCGTTCAACTTGTAACCTGACAGGAAGCCTGCTTTCGTGTGGCGCCATAAAACAACCCCGAAAATTGGCTTAAAATAATAGGGGTTGGAGGCCAACTTCTGGAATTTACATAAATATTTTAGACCTACGTATTTGTATGGTCGGGGATGAAGGACAAACTTTTGACATAAAGATGGGCAATTAGTCGTTCAAAACGTGGCAAAACAGAAAGGATCGGAAACCACACTTAATTCGTGAGGAATCACAAGACAGACGAAGTACGTATAAAAGTAATATCGCGGCGCGTTCGCGTAACCATTATTGCCGTAGAAAAGTAATAAGTATTAGGCAAATATAATGTGTGTCTGTATTTTTGCATTAGTTATCCGGCACGCAAATCGCATCTTTTCTGCGCCATGTTAAACTGTCGTCTGTGAACTGTCTGGATCTACGATATTTCATCACACTATCTAAAAAACGGCACGATTTTCGGATACAAGTTACTGAATATAAAATGTGATTTTTGGTTTCCTCTACAACTTTTGTCTAAAACATTTCTCATTCTAAGCACAATTCAGCTAAGTATCATACATGAATACGTCTTCACGCAAAGTACTCCTCATTTTGACATATTTCAATGAAACTTGAAGTCTCTCGACATATGTTCGAAAAATCCTCAAATACCAAATTTCATAAAAATCTGTCTGGTGGAAGCCAAGCTGTTCCATGCGGACGGACAGAGGGACACGACGAAGCCAACAGTCGCTTTTCGCAATTCCGCGAACGCGCCTAAAAAACGCAGATTAAATTCAGGCAAACGGCTGTCACCATTACGTTGAGAATCTTCAACATCTCAGATTAAAAATACCACAGTTCTGTCTCTTGGTCTACAATGGTGCGGAGGTCAACCTTCCAGACTCAGAGAAGAATATAAACTGAGGGGTATTACAGAATAAACCGTTGAAGAGAACATATGTACCTAGGAGAGACAAAATGAAACGAGAACACAGTAAGCTGCAGAACTTGCAAAGGTGAAAATCGACGAAACATCTGAAACTAAGAGCAGCACAAATCTGCATCCTGAACACTGACCATGAAACTTTCTAAAGTAATCATAAACTGTGCAATAATATTAGAACACATAAAGGCAACACATATCATAACACTGAGGTCGAATTAATTTATTTTGAAACGCTGTATCGATTACTACAGTTATAAGCAGAAAGAAGTAGTGAAAATTACGAAACTGGGGGAAAAGTGGCTTATTTTCCCTTCGTCTCGGCGTTTACCTGGAGGGCTAACGCGTAAATCGCTAACAATCCGTTTAGAGAGTATCCTAAGCCTTAATAATGAATTACAGGATAGTGAGGCAAATGTTGCAATAGTCTCATTCTTCTAACTTTGTGCTCTGAATATGCTCACTAAATACAGAAATATGTGTAGGACACAGCATAGCGTGTTTTTCGAATAACCTTCCGGTCCACACAAGACACACATACAGATTATAATTCAACATTCTTCCCTGAGGAAGAATTTAAAATCCACAACTCCCGCTCTGTACATGTAGTAAGGTATTCGTAAGAAGTATAATTCTCAAATTGCCATGTGATTTGATCGACTTCTGCTCTGTCTAGAGTACTATCAAAATCTGAAAAATATTCTTGCTCCTCCTACCCAATTTCAAAATTGCGCTACGCCTACAGGAAATCAGTAGCAGTCCTCGTTCACTTCTTCCAGATAGCAATAAAGCTTACCTTCAAGCATACGAGACAAAGGTAATATACTGTATTATATACCGTACTACTACATGGTTTGTAAATGCTAGTGTCTAAACTCGGGGCATCCAATTCACAGAATGCAGCAGCAGTACTGAAGGTTACAGACTATCAATTTGTGAAGCAGTTCAAATAAGGAACCGCGATGTGAAGGGTACAAACTTGCCTAATGGGTGGCTGCCCAACATCCCACAGTACCTACCGCAGTCTCTCGGGTGAGAAACATGTTAACGACACAAATACCACGTTCGAAGATTTATTGGACGTATCTGAAGACATGACGTCAGCATGCTGAAATCGGAGTTCCGTACTATTCAAAGGTTCGTTTAAGAAACCGTGTGAATGGGTGTTTTAAATAGCAGTCCGTAAAACATCAACAACACCAACACCAATTTTGCGAGATTTGAGGGTCGCATGACGATGTCGAGGAAGATTCAAGTGTTCCCGGAAATGAGGTAGCGTGGATTCGAATACAGTTACCCTCATATATCAGCGCGGTCTAAGGCGTAGGTCTGCGGCCGCTCACTTGGTTGGACTACGGGTTCGAATCCCACCGGGCGGAATGGATGTCTGTCCGTTGTGAGTGTTGTGTGTTGTTAGGTAGAGGTCTCTGCGACGGGCCGATCACTCGTCCAGAGGAGTCCTACCGAGTCTTGTGTGTCTCACAAGGCGTGATCTCGAAAACTCAACAATAACGAGGCCTAGGCCAACTAAGGCCGTCGAGCCATTACAAAAAAAAAAAAGCATTTCTCAGGATCTTCTTCGAAACATCAGTAACTACGTACCTGCACGATGCCGTACCTCGTAAGACTTGAATCGTGAAGTACAAGTAACTTCCTCCAAGCGGCAAGGAATACTGACCCGAGAAGTTACATGGTCAGTCGATAAAATTCCATACTTGTGCAAAAGCCGATGGTTCATTACACTGCGCACAAACTACTGTCAATGTACCTATCCTAAGCCAGTTTAGTCCACTCCCTAGACTCAAACACAATTTTTTATTAAGCTATGTTTTAATACTATGTTCCCATTTACCCTACGCATCCCACACGATCCCTTCAGCTGAGGTTCGACGAGATTCTGCCCGTGCGCATGCATCGTACACGTCACAGACATCTCGCCTTCCTTGATGCAATAACCATAATAACAGTAGATCAGGCACGGTAGGGTACCTCCATGCTTAATTAAACAATGCGCCGTAAAGCACACACAGCAGTGGAGGTAGAACTCCGCTCTTTCTTTTCTTCGGCACTACACAAGGCGAACTGTCGGCGTCACGCCGTGGCTTCTTTACCCCGGCACGGAGGACCACAATACTCCCTGGATGGACTGGTGAGTGGTTCCCAGAGAGAGGCGGAGATGAGAAAAATTTCTTTCCTTTACCGAGAATCAAACAACGATTCCCATGTCGTCCAGCTCGTAGACTAGTCACTATACCGACGGAGCTAGCCGGGCTCAAATAAAGTTAGCTCAAAGCGTAAATTCTGCAGTTCATTTCAACATAATTCTCTTCATTTCTCTGTTAGGCCGGACCCTCAGCACCCTCCTCTCGAGCACACAAAATATGAGCCCCTCTTTTGAAGTTAGGTATCCAATCACATTCATATAACGAGGAATGAAAACCACTGGCCGTATTTAAGTCGGATAAGGTGAGACATAAGACCCTGAACCGAATGGTAGCAATCTGCGCCCCCCCCCCCATTTCCACATTCTTCGCAAACACAAGTATTACTGTCTTGCGGGGAGTATCGCCGGGAACACTCTGGTAAAAAGATGCTAACTCTTCGGAGAAACCTACAGTCTCCATATTCATTGTAGAAAGATCACTTTCACTAAGGATGAACTCAGCAGGTTCGTCCGAAACATCCGCAAATTTCCACCGAACTACACGACATCACATACCAGAAGACATTAATCGTCACATTCAATGTCGTTATAACGTCATATGTAACAAATATGTTCGGCGAACCCGAAGTTTCAGCACCCCAATATAATAGCTTGTCTCTGAAAAGTTTTCTGACACACTTCTATCTCATCCGATCCCCACAATGTAGCTCCGTAACTTTGAACCTTACTGTCGTTCCATCATCTCAGCCTCTCATGAGAAACATTTCAGGAGCTTCCTTTGACAATATTTCTATATACACTCGATGTCTCCCAAGCCCTAGTCACATGCTGAAACTATTACAAGTCTGGTTGATTTCACTTTCCTAAGAACATTACATCAGTTGCACCCGTGCGAACAATTCGCACATAGAGAGTAAAATATTTAATCAACAAAAATTGCAGCATCTTAATATGAATAAACATAAAAAATTGCACTTAGTAATGCTTGATGTTGGGTAATTTCTTGCGGTGATCAAGGGACCATAAGCATCGAGTAAATAAGAAACAAAACTTTGAAAACGACAGTCCTGCCCCAAGTGGAGGCTAAGTGAAGCAAATGACATGAGTTAACGTCCCTTGGTTCCGCTTGAGGCAGCACTGTCGGTTTTTAACTTTAGCCTGTTTTTGTTAAAAAACAGTTTTTTAGAAGAAATTGATACGTATACAGGAGACTGCCATCAATCCCGAAACATAAGATTTCTAAAAAGTATATCTCGAAAATAACCGTTTGGTAGTTCGGTAGATAATGATTTCGTAAACAAATCCTACCGTACTGATATGTTATTCGTCATGAAATATCCTATTACCTACCAGCCTACTTCATATTTCTTACGTCTATATATGTTCCCGAACACTTTGTCCTCAAGCCCTTGCAATACGTGTTCTGTCGCTTAAGAAGAGGTCATGTTTCACGTCACAGAAGACAAATGCAAAGCTACCTTAAACACATCCTATGCCCTTAAATTCAGAATTATGGAAGAGAGACATTACGATAAGAGTCTTCGAAATGAACAACAGCAAAACATTTTCAGACTTTATCCTTCTGTTTTCTAATATGAGTGTGTAATTGTTGTTGGTTGGCCGTGTGTATTGTTGTAGTTGTCTTGAGTGTATTTTGTCATCTTATGTATATTTGTTGTACTGTGTGTGCATTGCTGTTTGTTACTTTAGATGACGTACTACTGGCTAGAAGTCAGTATTCGGAAGGTCCTGCGACCGGCCACCTCGACACAGGGTTTTCTTAGCTTCCCTGTGCCTAAAAGCAAATGTTGAGATGGTTCCCAAGATTCGAAGTTGCCACTACATGCTTCTCATGTAGCCCTCCCCACTTAAATTTAGTAGTAACCAATTTCGTGTTTTGTATACATGTAAAATAACCACTGCCACCGGGTGACAACCCAATTGCAGTAAATAAATATTATTTTATTTATTATTTAAAGTCCGTCGAACAATAGCCTTGTCCAAGTAACATCATCTACAGCAAAATCAGTACAAAGCACGTTCTGAATCGCACTACAAAACCACATTACCAAATGCAAAGTGTCGAAAATTTCTAACGTGTGCAGGTACCTGTTTTGCATAAATCGAAAATTCTGACCTCCACAAAATTTACTACAGGGCCATTCATAAGTCCCTCCGGGATTTCCGATCCCTGCGGTCCAGTAGCCGGGATGGTCACGCCGAAGGGGAGCATGTCAACAGAGGGAGAGACACTCCAAGTTTCTGTCCTACCTTACAGGTGCTCGATATGTCCACCCTTGGTGACGCGGCAGATGTCAATCCTGTAATCAAGTTCCTGCCACACACGTTGCAACATCTGACAGCATGTGACATCTGTCGGATTTACTCTTAGCTGCACGGTTACGACACCTCTAGTATGATTTACTTCCACACACATTAAGTCCAAGGGTCGTTTCATCATTATTTACTCATGCAAGAAGGACAGCTATGTCAACTTAAAACGCCGGCTAGGTATTAGAATAAATAAAGTTTCCACGTATTTTAATATTATACAGACACAAACAGACCCAAATCGCGAAACCGCGACACGCAATTCCATTCGGATCTGCAGTCAACAATCGATAGTACACACTTACCGGTTTATTAGTACGGCAGCAGTGTTAATAACCTTGTTACTCCAGCAAACACACTGCGTTCTGCTGGCAACTCAATCATTCTGCCCCGTTCTATATCACGTATTCGGAGGCTCTGCCCATTGTTTATCGGCAATTAATCTAAATTGAGCAGCCACAGCTACAGAGCAACGGCCGAAACAACCAATTAATAGATCCATCTTTTCCTGCAGAACATGAGAAAAATAGGTTCATCGCTCCAACTGTTTGAGGTCACAGACCTTATTCCCATACATCGTGTTGGAGTTCGGAAGTTTATCGTCTTCAGAAGCATTCCCAAAAATGTGCTGAGAACAAGAAAGTTGGATATGAAGAGCGGTTAAGTTCCTAAGAAAGTCTTTTTGCATTATGTGTACAGGAATTCGTTGTTACTAGGTACATACATAAAAAAAACTGTTGTAGACGAAATACAGCGTTGTAATTTTTCACACCGTGATCGAGTTTATGAAACTCAACAGTGTTTATTGCACTTCTTCCTACGTTAAATTCCCTACATGCCAAGGCCACTGTCTCTACCAATACTAATATTAACATCATATCAAGAATAATTTGTGTGCCACGTATATTAAAACTATTTTTAAAATTACCTTAATTAAAATTAATTAAAATTTACAAGAATGTCGAGAAACCTTTCGTTGACAGATGTGCACCAAAAGTAGGTTAGTTTTATAAAATTTTATGCAACACCTTCTGTCCAACGTGGGTTGAGTTACGAGTGCCGCTGCGTGAGTGTGCGGAATGTTAACAGTCATATCTATCTATAACTAACAAACACGACAGAACAGAGTCCTTCTTGTGAAGCCAACAACTCTCCGGCTAATCTGCAAATTCCCTGCAATTGGCGGAACCCATGGTTTCATTATTCGACTCACAAAAGCCCCGTGGAAATTTGTCAACGCGTGCTCTTCAAAGCGAATGCCCCCAATGTTAAAAACAAAATATTTCGACGCATTGGTTTCGGTTTACTAAGTATAATTTCAAGGAATGGATTTTTTCGTAAGTGATGGATGAGCATGCACTTCATAGTAAATCCATAATTAAACTCTGAACACTAAGTTTAACCTGTATTCCATTTAAACACTCAGTCCGTATGCACAGTAAACACACTCCGTCCTAGCTACAGAAACCAATTAGTCAATTCTGTAGAAGGAAATGATCGCTGTTTCTTCTGAAATCGACATAAAGCACCTAAATGCACTGTGTGAACAGAAGGTACATTTTGTTAATGTTAAGCCTGGTGGTTCAAAGAGTAACCACTATGGTTTAAAAAGGTTCAGAATCTTTCAAGAACCGTTACGACAGACGCAGTTAGTACAGACAGTAGCACACGCATGGTGCAGTAAGATCATGTTAAAGCTCTTCCATTACAGGCCTGGACAGGACCTTAGGGTTCCAAAAGGTTAAGGCTCCCAGAATTCATAGACAATCGGCACATGAAGGTGGTAAGGTTGTAAATCCTATGCACCAGCCGCCTTTACCCCCCAGGACATATCCCTGGTGCTCATTTCTGTTACAGGCTGAGTCGAACCCAGCGCTATATTGGGGTCGGAAGAAGGATTAAGTCAATGAAATGTCCCAATGACCCAATTGGGAATCGAACCCGCGACCTTCCGGCTTGTAGCACAGTAGCACGATAAGATAACGTTGGTCTACTAATATCGTCTGTGTGTGTTTATTATTGACCAGTTTATTTAGCTTACGTGCTTCTTTCGTCACGACACAGAGTGCAGTGCCTCAACAACAGCAACAACTGCAACAGCAGCAACAACAACAACAACAACATTCTAGCATATAAGCAGTCCTTAGAATTTATAAGTTAGATAGGCAGTAACACTTGAAGTACCGTAACTGCTCTGCGTATCGCCAGTTTTAACATTAAAGGAACCCACAATTTGTCCTCACAATACTTCCACGTGTTTCCCGCGATTCTCACAACCGAGCAATATTAAAAAATAATGCAGATTTATTTGTCTTCAAATGGATACGTAATTTACTTGACGCGGCGCGCGCATCGAACTCGTTTCAACCAACTGTAACATAAGATTAAACCAGCGCTTTTATTCGCGATATTATAAGGGCAAAATGGTTGAGTTTCAATGAATTTCTGTAGTTGTTTGAAACTCAGTGTGCGCGTTTCGTATTTTTGAAATCAGAAATGACACCGCTAGATTCACGAAACTGTAGTTTCAAATTGTATGAAACTCATTGTTTGAAACAAGTTTCTACGGCGTGTGCGCCGCTTAAGTCCAAGAATCTGAAGTGTTATGTGTCTTTGGTTGTCAAGCAGTCAGCCAGGAATTCCAAAAGGCGGTACTGAGTCCTTATTCGAGCGGGTTACGGTCGAAGTTTCCAAGAAGGACTCCAGCTCGTTATGTCATCCTAAGAGTCATCATACAATAGCCATACCATAGGCTCTACTGTCAGCCAGTTCAGTCCAATCCACACGCTCACACGCTATTAATTTTTATTCATGAGCCTTTTTCGTTTAACGGAAGACATTCGGTTTTGTTGATACATTTAAAGTATTAATTTGTAAATCACCATCCAACACAACTATACACTTAGCGTGTAACAATAAGATGCATGTATGTAGTTTGGTCTTAACAACGGGGCTATGCATAAAACTTAAGAAAAAAAACAAAATCAACATGTAGTCTACAGTACATGTTACATGCTGACTGTGTCTGCTAAGACCGAAACCTGCACACTTGACTTGCCAAGCCGTTTTAAAATTACTTTCCCCGAAGGTTTGCGATGGAAATGTTTTGAGCTACTTGCACGCATTATAACCACTGCTACCGGGCGACAGCCCATTTGCAGTTAAATATATTATTATTATTATCATCATCATCATAATCACCATCATCATCATCTCCTTTATGCAGGGTATTTTTACTTATATTCCCGAGACAAACTATGTCCCTAGGGAATACATTGTTGCAGCTATTCTGTTGTTACTGTTCATGGTGCTTATATCGTTAGTTTCAGTGTTGAATCTACTGTACTTTTACATTAGTACTTTCCGCAGTATGTGTGCAGTGCCCAATATGGCTGTTTTCTGCAGTTCCTTGACTTCATGTTTTCCTGGTATGTTGCTCACGTATTTTCTAAATGACTTTATTATTATTATTATTATTATTATTATTATTATTACAACTTGATCTGCCCATCTCATTCTTCTTGACTTGATGATCCACGCAATATTTTGCGAAGAATACAAATTGCGGGGCTCTCACTGCGCAATGTTCGCTACTGTCCTGTTACTTCCTCTCTCTCTCTCTGAGAACCAAACGTCATCCAAAGCACTCTTCCAAAATTCCCTCAACCTATGATTTTCTCTTCGAACCGTGCAACCATTTAGGTGAGTACGGCTTTTTACCATAAAGGCCCACCTTCAACCTCAGGACAGTCCATGAAGAACACTTGGCAGACACACCGGCCTTGCTTCCCCCCACCATCACAATCTACCTACGTCCGATACCCATTCATCTTCCACCCAAGATATGGTTAATTATAGCCCGCATCTCAACAAAGACATATATTACCGTATCCTCGAGAATAAAAAAAAAAACAACAATTTCTTTGCACAAGGTAACAGACCACATTTCGCACGGACACAAAACAGCGTATCCGTCTCCATCTTGACACTCTGAAAAGTGTAAAAAGGACGTTACAGGGCAGCAGATAAGTACCCGAACTTTGTTACAAGTGTGACCAATTCTAATCCGCCATACAGGTCCCCGTGACACTGCACTAAACGAATATATTTCGTTGTATGTGTTTGACTACGGGAAAACCAATTCGTGACCGGACAGACAAGAGACTGAATAGCTGTACCTCTTATCTTGAACCGTGCGTATTAACAGCACAGTCCGTCAAGTCGACTGAGCTCGTCGTACAGGCAACAGTGATTACTTCGTGAAGTTGCAGCTATAGCTGTAAATTGTGATTAATGACCGGTGAGGTGACTGCATGCGCCCTGGTTGACACTGTAACTTCCTCTACATGCCTGATACTGACCTCAGGGTTCAAGTTATCCTCTCTTCCTAGAAACTTCAACAATAACGAGCATGTAAGGATATACGTGTATTATACGGCAGCAAATGAGGGAATCACGATCCATAACAAAAGGGATAAAATATTGATTAGCTCTGTGATCCGATGAATGCAACTGCTGTTCGCGGTGGCACCTGGGGTCAGTTCTGGGAATGCGACATGACTGACACTTCGAGAAGACTCCATTACATGAAGAAATTAAAAGCAGCAGCTGGGAACGTGTTGTTATGGCCACCGCACACCGGCAGTCATTATATCTGTCATACTAAGGAACAGAATGGGAGGCTCACATTCAGACGCACATAGCAAATTCGAATCTGCTAATCACATAGCCCGAAGTACGTGAGACCACAGCCGTAGGACAGTGTAAGGACCTCAGAGCGCGGAAGTACAGACACTCCCCGGATTACGCAATTTCAGACTTAGGCAATTAAAAAGGGGGGGGATTTAAATAACATCATTGACACGTGTTCCGAATTTTCCCTTGCGGTAACAAAAGCACTAAAGACGAAAGTGGCGGAAGAATACTGCCGGGCGATGACAAAGGCAGCGGGCGGTCATGTTGCGGCCGATCAGATTCCAATGTGCTGGAGTTTGAATTTTAATTGGGCTCCATATATAACTGACCATGTACCGACTTGACCGAATTTGACGTACGTCGAATTTTTCGGCGCCTAACTGCTACTTGAGAATGGCAGTGTCTGTACCAGGAGTCTATCCGTATCACACGACAGAGCAGTGCGGCCTTTGCGGGTTTACACATCTTGTGCATAAGCATGTGGTAAGACCGCTTGGACAGGGTGTTGGCCCGGCACAGGGCCTGTACCCACACAGCACAACACAAACACAGCAAGCGAAGACATACATTTAAGCACCGCCCGGGACTCAAATCCACGATCCCACCGTTCGATTGGCAGAAGATGAGCAGAACTTGTGATCGGCCAAGTAGCAGAAGGCTGCAGGTAACTAACATATAATGAGCTTCGTATGTTTGTCTCCCACCGAATACTGCTATGTTGATGAAACAGAGAAGCATGTGATGGGCGGGATATGCAGTATGCAAGGGGAATAAATAATGCGTGCAAAATGTTCTTCTTAAACCATGAAGATGAAGGGCCAACTGTGAGACCAACGATGGACGGACGATGTTGAGACAAACAGGTCAGGCAAGAAGAGTGTTAAGGGTGGTGAGTACATTTGGGTGTGGTGAGTACATTTCGGTGTGGTGAGTACATTTGGGTGTGGTGAGTACATTTGGATGTGGTGAGTACATTTGGATGTGGTGAGTACATTTGGGTGTGGTGAGTACATTTGGATGTGGTGAGTACATTTGGATGTGGTGAGTACATTTGGGTGTGGTGAGTACATTTTGGTGTGGT
>Ga0136643_10009837_pt1 | contig 14089 bp, 6 predicted proteins | sample TergutLab28metaG_FD_96883 | JGI IMG/M metagenome (GOLD analysis project Ga0136643, IMG submission 96883) | Labiotermes labralis P1 segment gut microbial communities from Petit-Saut dam, French Guiana - Lab288 P1 (version 3) (version 3) | ecosystem: Host-associated > Arthropoda: Insects >... | reverse complement strand
GTCTCTTTCCCTCCGGCTTCCCCACCAAGACTCTATACACCCCCCTCTCCTCACCCATACGCGCCACATGCCCAGCCCATCTCATTCTTCTCGATTTTATCACCCGCACATTATTGGGTGAGGAGTACAGATTATGAAATGACACTTGAAAACAAAATGGAAATATTTTCTTAACACAGGTAAATACATTCCATGCCCATAAAAACTCATGTTAAATCATAACTGTTTGAACTATGGCACTTTGTATATCACAGCCTTATCTTTCAGGACAGCCCGTCAGTCGCGATAAAAATAATACGATACTAAGTACTGCAAAAACTAAATATTGTGTCATAATTCATTAAGTTTCTAAAGACCTGTGTGGCTTCAATGATGATGGCGGTCGACTGCCGAAACATGCAGTAGTGGATTAATGATACTTCGTGTTCCATGGAACACAGATTTTCTTGAGAAGCAAACCGGTTCTCAGTTAGTCAAGAAATTCACCGTATCTTGTATAACCTAAAGTTCTATTACTGCAGTCACAAGTGCCCGCTACCTGTTCATATCCTGAGCCAGATCAATCCGTTCTATGCCTCCGTCCCACTTCCTGAAGATCCATCTTAATATTATCCTCCCATCTACACCTGTGTCTTCCATGCGGTCTCTTTCCCTCAGGCTTCCCCACCAAAACTATGTATGCATCTCTCATCTCTACCATACATGCTAGATGCCCTGCTAATTTCATTCTTCTCGATTTGATCACACGAATAACATTTTGTAAGGAGAAGAGAACATAATTAATGATATGTATTGCCACATGCAAAATGCTATTTCTATAAAATGAAATACAGATTTGGTTTTTCAAAGAAACTGTGTCATGTCGAAGGTTATTTGTGGTCAGTTGATATGTTAGTACGTTTTGGAACTCTTGTCCATGAAGGTACTGGCTTCTGACACACGTTTGTCCGTTCTTGTTGCTGTGAGATCATTCCTCGACAAGCACAAGAACACCACCATATTCTTATGTAGCCCTGCAGTCCCGTCCTATACGAATCGCCATGAATTAATCCTGATGCTTTCATGACAGGCCGCATATACGAATTTTAATCGTAATCCGTCGTGTGGTTGCGAATCTCAGTCTAGGGAATTGTTATGCATGGAAATACGACCTGTTATTCCGCGGATGAACCAGTACTGGTAGGCGTGTAAGTTCGAGGCCGTCCGTCAAGGTCATTCACAGACAGTTTCGTTAGCCAACAGACAGTCTCTTAGTTGGTGTTCCGATGGTTTTGACGTGTCTCAGCAGTGCTTACAGCCCCCCCCCTTCTACAAAGACACATTTCCATTCAACCCATCTCTTATCTTGTTGCAGGTATTGCTATTTACTGCATGTAACGTGTTGTTTTGTGTTAGCAAACTGTTTCGAACAACTGCGTGCCTACCATGCCTACGGGAGTCATAAACTCAGAATTGATTCTCAGATCACGTTGAAGGCCCTACGAGGAAATAACATGATCGAACAATGAGGCATGAAGTGCACGCAGTAGTTCAAAAAGTGCGGTCCGCCGACCACAGGAGGTTCGTGAACCTCATTCGTGCGGTCGTTTCTCTCCGTTCGCCCACTTTTAGTCACGTATCAGCGTGGCTCCCACTCTAGGGATTTTAACTGCTATTTGAAATTTGGGGGAAGTTTTCGAAAAACTGGAGAGAAAAAAAAAACCAAATTTGGTTAAAAATCGGGCAAAAAAAAATATCGGCTGCTTTACATCAAGAACGCAGTACGAAATATTATGTAGCTAGATGATATTACAGAAAAAAATCTCATTGTTGCATCTATGTGGCAAAACTGGACACTTTTATATTATGGAAAGCTAACTGTTGGTCGGGAATAAGCAAGACAGGCAGTGAACGTGTGAAGTACTGTTGAGGCGCGTTCTTACAGTTATTGTTGCAATGGAAAAACAACAATTATTACTTATGCTGAGTGTGTATTTGTTACCTTAGGTATCCAGCATTCAACGCGAAAGCTCTTTATTGGTATTTATGGCCTGCCCGGTTCTACATATTTTTCCACCTTTTCTCATAAAGAACACGATTTTAATACAAAAAGTCTTTTTACGTCGATAGTGTTTTGATTTCCTTTACAAATTTATCGGAAATATTTCCCATTCTAAGAAGAATCAGGCGAGATATGATCAAAAATGTACAATGGTCTTCATGTAAAGTACCTTTCATCCTTGTCGGATTTTAATTAAAATTGAATTTTCTCGACAGTTTTTCGGAAGATAATCAAATACCAAATTTCACGAAAATCCGTCCAATGGGAACCGAGTTGTTCAATGCGGAAGGAAGGACGGACAGACATGACGAGGTCAATAGTCGCTTTTCGCAATTTTGCGAAAAGCGCCTAAAAAGGAAGTTATTGTTGCTTTTTATTAGCAACAACTGTGACATGAACATATTGCGATGTTACGTTACATATGGCTAATTTTCTTATCTCGTTCTTGTCGACTCATTCCACATGCATGACGTTGAATTATTATTTGTACGTATTCTTGTGTTTCATTTTAGGAGTAAACGAGAAAGTGACTGAGAGTGTGAGAGCAAGTTAACTATGAGTTGAGGGACGAATGAGTGTCGTTTGAATGAGAGAACAAGGGAGTGAGAGGGCGACTGTGTGAAAGACAGAGAGAGAGAGAGAGAGAGTGACCAAGTGAGGTAGTGAAAATGTTTGAGTACGAGGCAGTCATCCATTGGGATAATGACAGTGAAAATGAGTGAGTGAATGAGTGAGTGAGTGTGTTAGTATGAGCGACTGAGCCTGTTAGATAGTGAGAGTGATTGAGATCAGCGATTCAGTGAAATTGTGACAGTGATAGATGGTGAGTCAGTGATTCATTGAGATTGTGACAGTGGTTGAGTGCCGGTCAGTGATTTATTGAGATAGTGACAGTGATAGATTGCGAGTCAGTGATTCATTGAGATTGTGACAGTGGTTGAGTGCCGGTCAGTGATTCATTGAGATAGTGACAGTAGTTGAGTGGGAGTCAGTGATTAACTGAGATTGTGACAGTGCTGGAGTGCGAGTCAGTGATTCATTGAGACTGTGACAGTGGTTGATTTCGAGTCAGTGATTCATTGAGATTGTGACAGTGGTTGGGTGCCAGTCAGTGATTCATTGAGATTGTAAAAGTAGTTGAGAGCGAGTGAGTGATTCATTGAGATTGTGACAGTGATGGAGTGCGACTCAGTGTATTCATTGAGACTGTGACAGTGCCTTTGCGAGTCAGTGATTCATTGAGATTGTGACAGTGGTTGAGTGCCAGTCAGTGATTCATTGAGATAGTGAAAGTGGTTGAATGCAAGCCAGTGATTCGTTGAGATAATGACAGTGGTTGAGTGTCAGTCAATGATTTATTGAGATTGTGAGAGTGATGGAGTGCGAGTCAGTGATTCATTGAGAATGTGACAGTAGTTGAGTGCGAGTCAGTGATTCATTCAGATTGTGACAATGTTTGAGTGCGAGTCAGTGATTAATTAAGATAGTGAGAGTGGTAGAATGCAGGTCAGTGATTCGTTGAGATAGTGAGAGTAGTTGAGTATGAGTCAGTGATTCATTGAGATTGTGACAGTGGTTGATTGCGAGTCAGTGATTCGTTGAGATAATGACAGTAGTTCAGTGCCGGTCAGTGATTTATTGAGATAGTGACAGTAGTTGAGTGCGAGTCAGTGTTTCATTGAGATTGTGACTGTGATGGAGTTTGAGTCAGTGTTTCATTGATATAGTGACAGTGACGGAGTTAGAATCGGTGATTCATTGAGATAGTGACAGTGGTTGAGTGCCGGTCAGTGATTCATTGAGATTGTGACAGTGATGGAGTAAGAATAAGTGTTTCATTGAGATAGTGACAGTGACGGAGTGCGAGTCAGTGATTCATTGAGATAGTGACAGTGGTTGAGTGCCGGTCAGTGATTCGTTGAGATAGTGACAGTGGTTGAGTGCCGGTCAGTGATGCGTTGAGATAGTGACAGTGGTTGAGTGCCGGTCAGTGATTCATTGAGATTGTGGCAGTTATGGAGTAACAGTCAGTGTTTCATTAAGATAGTGACAGTGACGGAGTGCGAGTCAGTGATTCATTGCGAGAGTGACAGTGGCTGAATGCAGGTCAGTGATTCGTTGAGATTGTGAGAGTGACTGAGATCGAGTCAGTGATTCATTGAGATTCTGACAGTGGTTGATTGGGAGTCAGTGATTCATTGAGGCTATGACAGTGATGTAGTGCGAGTCACTGATTCATTGAGATAGTGACAGTGGTTGAGTGGTAGCAATTGATTCATTGACATAATGTCAGTGGTTGCTTCCAAGACCGTGATTTTCTGAGATTGTGACAATGATTGATTGAGAGTTCGTGACTGTGACCTTGAGTGAGAGTTCCAGTGAGTGACTAAGTGGCGTAGTGACAGTAACTGGAGCGAACAATTTATTTGTTTTGGTAGTGAGAGTGTGTGAGAGTGCAAGCGAGTCAGTAAGTGTGACCAAGTCGTATACAAGGTCATTTTATGAGTAGTGGAGTGACGTCATCCGTGCCGTCTTTCGCAGTACCGTTTGAAAGTCGTACAAGAAGCTCCAATTTGCTCCTGATGCACGCTACTGACATACACGTGTTCACGATTTTGCAAGGCTTCTAAGTTTGGAAAATTAATAACGTAAACAACTTTCACCTTCGAAGCCTCGTTAAAACTTTTCCTTTTAAATCCAAGAACTATTTTCTCTTAGGGTCTGAACTCCACATTCTAAAGAAATGCGTAAGAAATCTAACTGGAATTTAAGGCTAGGTGTGTATTTTAGAGCAGGTTATAAGCACAGACTGTGGGCCAGGTAGCTCAGTCGGTATAGCGACTGAGCTACGGGCTGGAGAATCCGGGATCGAATCCCGTTGGGGACGAGATTTTCCGCCCGTCCAGACCGGCCCTGGGGCCCTCCCAGCCTCCTGTAAAATGTATACCGCGTCTTTCCCGGGGGTAGAAACCCCATCTAGTGCCGAAATGTCCTAGAAAAGTGTAAAGCTATACCTCTACTCAACCTAAGGCCTGCATGGCCTATAAAAAGGGTGAAAAACTACTTAAAACACAAATTGAACTTCCAGGTCCCGAAGTGAAGTACACAAAATTTAAGATACCTTACGGAGTGTGGATTAGTATGAAACTTTGTCGCGTACAATCATTAATGTGTATGTAAATGGAAAGGTAAAGGTAAAGCAGTCCCATTAGAGGCCTGGAATAGACCAGAGTTTTCCAGGAAGACTGCCACATTTCGTGACAACGGCGCAGGATGGTGGTAAGGTTGTCAGCCTTACACACCGGCCGCCTTTACCCCCAGAAAATTTCTGTTAGAGGCTGGGTCGACCCCAGGGCCATAGTACGATCGGAGGGATTTTATATTGATAAAGAATTCCGCTGACACCAGCTGGGATCGAACCAGTGACCTACCGATTTATATCACAGCACCTTAGCCACTGTGCTACCGCGGTCCCCCAATGTGTGTGTAGGTCTAGCAAGTGCATTATCGTCATGAGCAATGAAATTAAAGATGGCGGCGTTATTTCAGACACACGAACTCTTGGCTGAAGTATATATATATATATATATATATATATGAATAAATATCATGTTAAATTCTTATAAATGAAGATAATAATACTAATAATAATAATCTTAATATTGAAAATTATCTAAATATAATTAATAATATTATCATATCAGCATGCTCAATATTGGCAAAAACAATACATTAAGAGACATGATAAAGCGTCCCCAAATACGCTTCAAAATGTGCAAGGATATGCGGCAAATTTGGAGAATGAACCCTGGTAAGAGCATGTACCAAAATAAGTAGAAGCAGATCACGAGGATAAGGGCACCATATTATGGAACCAACAAGTGCAAATAGACAGAACTATTCCTAACAAAAACTCTGACATCATAATCCTTGCTAATGAATGAGGAACGTTAATGTTAATAGATGTTGCAATTTCAGGAGACAGAAATGTGATCAGGATAGAAGTCGACTAGATCCTGAAATATAAAGACCTTAACAATGCAAATACAGCTGTCGTCGAATAAGCGGTATTTTTTTAAGGAACCGCCCCGTTGTGTTGTAGTAGAGGTCAGTTGAAATGTGATGGCACACGCGCAGAAACCAGAATTCGTCTTTCGGCGAAACGGACGAGTCCATTTAAATCGACGGGGACGTCAGTTCAGTCGACTACTGGCAGCCGGGGTTTGCGCATCAGCGGTAGTAATGCTGGATATAACATGTTCCGAGGTAGTGTGAAGAGTACTGGCTACCCACTGCATTCGCTAGTTTCCCCTTCACTTCCTCTGCCGTGCGTCACCGTGTGCCATCACATTTCAACTACAGTCTACTAACTAAAAAGTTCTAGAGAATGGGATTCCATTCTGTAAGCACTGAACATGTCATACCCATGTACTCAAATGTCTGCCTGATGACGGTTACTTGTAACCTAATAATGTAGCAAACTTTACGTTATTGAATTTATTGTTTATTTTGACCGAACGACGTTTTATTTAAAAGTGATACCGGCAAAAATAGGAGCAACTGGCACCATCTAAAAATTATTCAGAAAGTGCCCGATCGGCATGCTAGGAAAGCACATTCGGGAATTGCAGGAAACAGCCATATTGGGAATTTGTAAACACTTGCCGTGCGATGTAGCGATGTCAAAGTACGCAACATTCGAAATGGGAAATAACATTACAGGTAGCATACAATCTAATTACAGGATCGCTGCAACACGGCATACCTTAGTAACGTGGTTTATTTCAGGTATGTAACTGTAAATACAGCACACACACACACAAACCTAATAATAATAATAATAATAATAATAATAATAGGAATGATAGTATTAACAAATTATAACAGTTTAAATATTTCTCAGGTGTTATTAACTTCAAAAATCGTCATCCCTCTTGTGTTTGTCAGAACCTAAGGTAATAATTCCATAAGGATAAAGCGGTCATAACACAACTATATTATCAGGTGTATATAACTTATCAACTGCATGTTTCGGCCAATGCTGCTCTTGTATCATATCTATAAACCTTCTCTGATAAATTGTATCCAACATGATGATGGCCACAGCAGCATTGGCCGAAACATGCAGTTGATAATTTATATAGAGCTGTTAATGTAGTTGTGTTACGGCTGCTGTATCCTTAGAGAATTATTATCTTGTGTTTCAGAGGTGTGTAATGTGGTAACAGAAACGTGTGCAGGTGACTACAGACACTTCTAGAACTGCAGGACCGATAAATGCAGTGACGATACTTCAGATGAATAAAAGTCCGAATCTGCGTTGACTTGTGATTTTGACTGCAGGAAACAAAGGAGCCGACATTAGTGGACGAGTAATTCGCAACGCGTACTGTCTTCAGCCGCTGAAACACTAGTTCCATATACTTATGTGCTGCTTTGCACAGGGTACTGTTCATGTACTGGAGTTGCCGACTAGGATAATTAAATTTACGTAAGTTTCAAATTCGTTCCGTGGGTAAAATTGCTATTAAAATAACCTAACCTAACTTAGCTTATGTAACGGAGTTGCCGACTAGAATAATTAAGTGTACGCAATTTTCAAATTCGTTCCGTAGGTGAAATTGTCATTAAAAAACCTAACCTAACCTAAAACAATTCGCAACGCATGCTATCTTCAGTCGCTGAAACACTGGTATCATGTGTTTGATTCTTGCGGCATGCAAGGCTGTATGTCGGCTATTTATAGCCCGTATTACTTTGTCCGTAAATTAAGGAAAAATAGCTTTTTGCATTACCATACTGTTGTGGTGTTTAACACATTAGTTCTTTTTTAACATTTTATCGATTTTCAGTAACTTGTTAATGGAAATTATGCCATTCGATGACTTTCCAGGCTTGTGTTTTTTTAATTTCCTACAATCACTAGTAACAACATGGCAGACCCGCGAAAGTGTGCGACGGCAACGATACTAGTCCCTGTTATTTTTTAGTTATTTACATTTACTAAGAAAATAAGCAACTTGTTTGAAGTAAATTTTGTCTGGCATGAAATTACAACATGGTGGCCATGCGAGTTTTTCATTTGGTTGTAGGTTCGTTGCAGGTAACTACTGAAGTATGGAATTTAGGAACATGAAATTTCTTATGGATATAGGTCATAATCACTACAATAAGACACAGCTGTAGCTGCGGTTACAACGAGACAATGCTGATAGATTTAACACACACAGATGCTGTGGTTAAGTATTAAGGTGTCCACAAAAATAGAATAAGGTAAAGCGGCTGGGATGTGGCATTGGTCACCCTAATTTATTTTGATAATGACGCAGGCAAAAAACATGAACTCGAGTAGATGCTATTTCAAGTGCGCAATACTTGGCGTCCATTTTGACTTCATGTAAAAACAGGGATACATTCACATCACAGTTGCCACATAAAACACACTTTACAGCGATTACAGAAGCTACAGGTTCAGTTCCAACCCTACCGCAGAGTAATCATGCATTACATAATAAATTCACAAAATATATGTCAGCACAATATATTTATTGGAGCATTTTTTGTGTAAATACAGAAGAAGATGAGGTATATGGAATTTTGATCTGAGCGTATCTGGGGATTATACCTTGTTTCAGACATTGGCGATTAAAATATGTTGGAACAGCACCTCTAGACTTTGGCTCATAAGGTATTGTACAAATAGATGCTTTTAGTTTTGTACAATACTTTATGAGCCAAAGTCCAGAGGTGCTGTTCCAACACATATTTCAATCGCCAATGTCTGAAACAAGGTACCATCCCCAGATACGCTCAGATCAAAATTCCATATACCTCATCTGCCTCTATATTTACACACAAAAAAAATGCTCCCATGAATATAATGTGCTGATGTATATTTTGTTAACTTATTACATACTTCATTAGAGCACATCGTGATGCCTTTTCTTAAATCATGCATTATGTCACTGGGTTTGTTGAAAACTGATACGATCAGATGATGGTACTGCATGTCCATAGTTGGTTAGTTTTGAGACTGACAGTTCTGGGTCAGAACTAAAACTGTAGGCAGTTGGCTGGCATGAAACCTGATTTTGATCCGCTAGAAACTGCTATTAATTCTGACTTTGTAATAATTCTGAGACATCTTGATTCTTGATGACAAAGGCACTACTTTTCTTGAAACTTGAGGAAACACACACTTAACGATGTAGCGTCACGTGAAACATGCGGAACCACTCGCTTAACGATGTAGCGTCACGTGAAACATGCGGAACCACTCGCTTAACGATGTAGCGTCACGTGAAAAATGAGGAACCACTCGCTTAACTATGTAGCGTCACGTGAAACATGCGGAACCACTCGCTTAACTATGTAGCGTCACGTGAAACATGCGGAACCACTCACTTAACTATGTAGCGTCACGTGAAACATGCGGAACCACTCACTAAACAATAGAGCGTCATCACAGAACACCTGAATCTTTAATATTATATAGAGATATGCAAGTGCAGAATTGTGTGTGTGTGTGTGTGTATATATATAGATTTCTGAGCAGATTCAAGTGGCTTACTTAAGTGACTTACGGAAAAGGATTTTGATTTCAGGGCTGCCGTGTACTTTTACGTTAATGGCTATAACATTTAGGCTACTGAAATTATTTTTGTGAAGTTTTGTATGGAGATGGTCCACGTAATAAATGCACCTCAACATTTTTGGAAGTTTTAATTCTGTAAGTACAAATATTCTTAATTAAACAAAACTAAATCAAATTAAAATATTTGCGAATATTGAAATTTCTGTGCAGAGGATGTAGGCTAATTTAGATTAGTATTTAGCCTAGTTAATACCTAACTAATTTTACACTTACAACCCATTATCTTCCCATCTTATTGTTTCGTGTAACGCACGCAGCCATATTGTCCTCTGCTTCGTCACTGTTTGTACGAAATGCGACCCACTCACTTTATCCATTATCTGCTTGCAAAATAGCACGACAACCCTACCTATCTCATGTCCTTGTCCTTTTTGTCTGTCAAACAGTCGTTGTTAATTTCCACGTATTTTTACGTTGTTTTTACCATTTTATGGGGCCGGGATAACTCAGTCCGTATAGCGACTCTTTTCGGGCTGGAGGTTCCGGGTATCGAATGCCGGTGGGGTCGAGATTTTCCGCGCCTGTCCAGAAGGGCTCTGAGGACCACCCAGCCTCCTATACAATGGGTACCGGGTCTTGCCCGGAGGTAAAGCGGCCGGGGCGTGGCTTTGACCACCCATTCCTATCTAACGTCAATGTCAAAGAAAGAGTAGACCTTTACCTCTACTCCCCCTCTGGGCTTTCGTGGCCTGATTTAAGGTGCACTTTACTATTATGTGATGTCCTGATGATGGTCTCAGAAGATAACGAAATATGTCGATGGATTGTAATATATGATGAAATCGAATATAGTTTACTAACGTGCATTTGTATGTTTGTTAGTTAATGTAAATATTCTTCATTGTACCTACTTGGATCGTGTGAAGTAAGGTAAGGTAAGGTAAGGTATGTGCAACCTTGTACAGGCACTGAGGCTCTGTAGAGTCCATACGTCCCATAGGAGGACTAGAATTATAGCTCTACTCTTTCTTGACTACGTAACTAGACGGGGGTGAGGGGTCAGCGTCACACCCAGGCCGCTCTTTAGCCCCGGGAAAGACTCGGTACCCGTTGCACAGAAGGCTGGGTGGGCCCCAGAACCGGTCTGCACAGGTTTGGAAAATCTAGCCCCCCATCGGGATTCGATCCACGGACCGTCCAGTCCGTAGCCAGTGGTTATACCGTCTGAGCTTCCGGGCCCAAAACGTGTGAAGTAAAGAAGGTAAAAAGGTAAAGTGATCCCGTTACAGGCCCGGTGTGGCCTAGAGGATGTGTAGAGGTATAGCTCTACTCTTAAATGACCGCGGCACTAGAAGGGGGTGAGTAATCAGCAGCACGCCCCGGCCACACTTAACCCCCGGGAAAGACCCGGTACCCATTGTACAGGAGGCTGGCTGGGCCAGAGGGCCGGTCTGGTCAGGTGCGGAAATTCTCGTCCCCACCGGGATTCGATCCCGGACCGTCCAGCCCGTAGTCAGTCGAAAAAGGGAAATAGTAACACGAAAATTTTAGCCAATATGTCACTAATGCTTCCGATTCTTGAATATGGGGCTTCGTGCTGGGATCCGTACAGGGAAGGTCAGCTAAACGCGTTAGAACTCGTGCAAAAGAAAGCGGCTACATTTTCAAGCCACACGAACGATTTGGTCTGCAAAAGTTCGGCATAACGTAGAAAGACATGCATTTGCGCTCCCTTCAAAGCACACACCGTAAAACCGGCAATGAAATCTATATGAGACCATTCACAAGGACCATGCTACCTGAGCAGGAATGATCACGATCGCAAAATTAGGGCAGAAAACAAAGAACAGTTATCGGTAAGAACTCCAGTAAACAGGACGATCAAACTGTGGAACCAACTGCGTGCACAGACACTAACGGCTTTCTCATGCAAAACAAATGCTATTAGAAAAACGTGTAGATTATTTTTATGAATTAGACACTGAATTGTTTATAATTATTACTTGTAAACATTGTTTGGGATCCCAAGAATGCATGCAGCTTTATAGTTAACTGGTTCATAGTGAAGGCCTGATGATGACCTAAGAGGGTCGAAACATGTTGCCACTCAAATTATAATAAACTAGTTGTGTTTAACGGAAAATGTTATTATTAATATTTAGGAAAGTAAATATAAATAAGTAGAAGTGAAGGGTTTCTGAAGGGTGGGGGTGACGAAACTTCCAAAAGTGCGGGTAAGTTAAAAATTGGAAGTGAAGTGTAATGAAATGAAGTGGGTGAAGTGAAGTGTGTGAACTGATGGGAAGTGAAGTGAAGTGAAGTGAAATGAAGTGGGTGAAGTTGGTGAACTGATGGTGAGTGAAGTGAAGTGAAGTGAAATGAAGTGGGTGAAGTGAAGTTTACGAACTGATGGGAAGTGAAGTGAAGTGAAGTGATGGTCTTGGATGAAATGTGTGTATTATCATTGATTTGTAGTTATTTAGTTGTTTGTAGAGAGTGGAGGCACGCGGTGGCGCAGTTGGTTGAGACATTGCGCTACAAGTCGGAAGGTCGCGGGTTCGTTTCCCGATAATGCCTTTGGAATTTTTCATTTGACATTTGACTACGGCCCTGGGGTCGACTCAGCTTCTAACAAAAATGAGTACCAGGAGTATTTCCTGGGGTGTAAGGCGACCGGTGTGTAGGGCTGACAAACTTACCACCATCCTGTGCCGACAGTCTTGAAATCTGTGAGCCTCAACCTCCTGGAACCCTCAGGGCCTCTCCAGGCCTGTAACAGGGAATGCTTTACCTTTAAACTTTTAGTTATTTGTACATTCTGTGCAGTACGTTGGCTCATTATTATTTGCTTCTCTTTGTTTCTAATAATTCGACGTCTGTTTTTTTTATATATTCTTTTTAGGTTTGTTTTTTGTTTCGTGTTTTTGTTTTTTGTTTTGTGTATTGTGTGGTTTTGCATTGTTCTGTGTATTGTTTTGTGTACTGTTTCTCCTCACGTGCTGTCCCTCTCCTATTTCTATACATGTCTACCGACTACTGCCACCAGGTGGAAGTCTAACCGCAATAAATAAATAAATTTCAATAGTCTTATTTATCAAGTCTCCAGCGATTTTCATAAATACTCTGAAGTCTCAGCACCTACCCATGCATTACTCAACTGCATGATTAGGCTAAAACTGTAATTAAAAGTGTAGGTTTGTTACTGACCAGACCCAATTAACGTCGGGTCTCGTAATGTGTAGAAAGTACTGATATTTTCAAAAAAAATAACACTCAGATTTAACAATAACGCTTGTAATGTGTTCTGGAAGTGCGTAGTTCGAATATTGTCAGAACCACCGACTAACCTAAGACTTTTACATGGTTTTCCTCAACCTCTCTGGAAAAATAACACGGTATTATCTCGTTTAGACAACGACCACTGGCGTATTTTTTTATTGCTAAAGCTAACACAACACTTTGAAGGCCATGTATTTATCTGTATTCTACAACACGTTTCGGCCATCATCAAGTAGAATTGCAGTAACATAAAACCGAACAGTATAATGAGGTGGAGGTCTCCGCTTCACTGTTGTGTGTTGAAGTACATAGGTTAGCTGTTATTCTCAGCGAAAGAATAGTATCGAAACGTATAGGGTAGTGGGCTAAATTGATAAACCTTACTGCAGTCCCAGGAGGTTGAGGTTCCTAGAATTAAAGACAGTCGGCACAGGATGGTGGTAAGGTTGTCAGCCCTACGCACCGGCCGCATTTACCGCCCAGGAAATATTTCGGGTACTCATTCCTATTACAGGCAGAGTCGAAACCAGGGCCATAGTGCAGCCGGAAGGATTATTTCAGTGAAAATTCGTATGACATCATCGGGAAACGAACCCGCGACCTTCCGGTTTGTAGCGCAGTGCCTCAAACAAATGCGCCAACACGTGCTTCGGATAAAATTTTTCAAAATGCAATTATTATTGAATTCCTTTAAAACCTATCCCTCATCACATACACTTCACCTTCCGTGTGCCCCATTTCGACAGTTCCATAAAATAGACCACAAGGAATCGAATGCAGTTTGTCTGCACATCGTGCACTTTCTTCAAAATATGGACAGTAAAAAAAAAACTGTGTGCATTTTTACCTCGTAAAAACAGGTTTAATGTTTCAAGCATATTTACGAATTTTCATGAAAGACTAAAACGAAATAATTTACTTCAAATTACACGAATGTCAACAACTGCAATTGAAGCTCGTAATTACGAGTATTATGACCACTTCAGGAAATAATTGACATACCTGAGAGTAGGTCGAGTGTGGCGGTAGAACTGGGTAATTGTACCGGCTACTTGCAGAAACAAAATGGAAAAAAATTGTAGAGCTGAAAAAGTAATAAGCTTTGAAGTACGTGAGATTTGTTGGTATTTGTATATGTGTGGTGTGTGTGGTGTGTGTGGTGTGTGTGTGTGTGT
>Ga0136643_10009832_pt1 | contig 14091 bp, 8 predicted proteins | sample TergutLab28metaG_FD_96883 | JGI IMG/M metagenome (GOLD analysis project Ga0136643, IMG submission 96883) | Labiotermes labralis P1 segment gut microbial communities from Petit-Saut dam, French Guiana - Lab288 P1 (version 3) (version 3) | ecosystem: Host-associated > Arthropoda: Insects >... | reverse complement strand
GGGGGGGGGGGGGGGGGGGGGGGGGGGTGTGTTAAAAATTAAGCCATGGAGGAAACAGTTGATGCAGCCTGGTTACAAATGTAATTAAACAGGTAGGAAAAAACTGTGACCTCAGACACTGAAGAACAGATGAAAGGATCCAGAAAGAAAAATTGATGAAAACACAAATGAAAGTAGATCCAGGGGCATAAAAAATCTGATTGAACATGGTTGGGAATTGAGAAAGACGTGAGATCAAACTTAAGATGGGGGGACTGAACAAGAGATGACAATTTACAGAGAATAAACAAGGGAAAGTCACAGAGGAAGTAAACCAATGGGACATAGGAAATGAAAAAAATGTGAAAGATTTTTGGACAGGGGACTGAAGAGGAAGAAATGACAGCACCTTGTGCAAGGGGTATAGGAAAGAAAAGCCATGAAGGAAGAAAAGTGCTAAGAGTGGTTACATCAAGGAAATGTGGTGTGAAAATAAGTTTAAATACGAGACTGAAGGAGAAGAGGTGATAGGATTGGGATTGGGGGGGATAAACGGAAGGAGAGCTGTTTCTGGATCAAGAAACAGAGGTGAAAAAAATAACACTCTAAGAAGGGGTGAGAAGATAAAAAAAAGATTCAGGATGTGAGGATAAAAGAAAGTGAAGAAAGAATTGGTGTGGCAAATGCCTAAAAGGGCTTACAGCAATGAATAATAAAGGCATAAATTACAGGAATCAATAAGGAGAGAGGAGGTAGGCCCTAATACATTTCACTCCTAAACCTCATCATGACATACCCCTGCAATGTGGTTCTGTAAATTTCTTCCCGGAGCAAATAAAGGCTTCTACAACCTGCTCGGACAAAGGCTATACATCCTGTTCATCCCACATTTCAGTGATCTGCCAACAACAGACCCCTGTTCCTCCCCTCTTGAAGGCCCTGTCTAATATCAACTCACCTACACCCTCTACTTTCCCCCCCTTTACTCATGTACTGCACCATTCCTATCTTAAGTCACTTTTTCTTATACCCTGGAGATGAAAGTGGCAGTTTCCTCTGAAACATCAGTAAATTTCTACCATGCTATACTGTGTCATATCACAGAAGACCCTTCTCATCCCCTACCATGACAACCCAATATCTGATCATGTACTACATAAATCTAAAGTTACAACAGTGGTGATACTGAATTGCCAGGTAACTGAGAATGGCAGAGTACAATTTTTATTATTTCATGCGAGGAGTAACACTTACTCTCTGTGCTGCTCAAGATCTGCCACCACAGTGTATCTTTGCTGTTGGCTTTTCATGCTCATGATGTTGCCTGCATGCAGTATCAATTAAGTGTGAATGCATATGACTTAATTCATCTTCACACATTATGAATGCCCACATATGGATATAGTGGATAGTGATGTTAAGGTTGACAGCGGATGATTAGAGATGGGGAAGAAGGTTCCAATCCTACAAGTCACTTGGACATACAGCACAGTAAGTTAGTTCAATGATTTCAGGCTTCTGCCACGGTATAAACGTTAATTTCATTCTTCAGGGACGTTATGTGGCACATATTGGTAGTTTAGTTGTTGACATTTCAGGACAACCTATCAGTCCCATCTTCAAGGATCAAGGAATCCAAAGGGAACTTTGAAGATGGGGCCGAAGGTTTTCCCAAAACTTTGGTAACTACCAATCTACGCTGCGCAACATTCCATAAAAACAAAAATCTTGTTATTCAGTTGTCAGTTTCACAAGCACAATGGGATTACACAAATGTGGGCAGTATAAGAACAAATGTACAGTTACAGTAATTCAGACAGGCAATTCATATTTGCTCTTAGTTCATTCACCATTTTCTGAACTGAAAAACTTGCACTGTACTGGATAGAAGGTTGATTGCGAATTATGGATTCAGAAGGATATGGCAAGGGCCTAGTTGAAGTACTGGTTCCAGAGCATTATCACTTATCTGCCTCAAAAAACAATAACTTAATACTGGACACCCTTACTATAATCCAGATATGTTAGCTCTTGAACCAAGAAATTTTACCAATTCAATGCAATGTGTAGTTTTATGCCACCTCTATGTTGGTTAATAAATTTAAAAATTCTCTATGGGTAATTTTCAAATGGTATTGATGTAGAGCAATGACAAAAAAAAACGACGATTCAAGTCATCTGGGATGTGATACCACATCATTGGGTCAAGCAATCCCTTAACCTTTTGGCGCCAGAATTATTTTTTTAAATTTTAACACACCCTGTATATAAAATGTGAATAATACAGGAACTAAGTATGTTAGAATTATGAAACAAACTGCATTTTGAAGAGAAAGAAAACAGAGAGTATATACCGTGTTTAAAATATTCAGTACCTATATTTCTTGAATAAATATATAAAATGCAACTTTAGAGGTTAGCAGTGTGGTACGACCACTATAGTTGACATTAGGCGTCAAAACGTTAATCTGCACCAACACAGCTACAAAAACCTCATATCTCACAGAATTAATACAGATGCCAAGCAACTACAATTACTATACTGAAATCCTGACAATCCCTACTGAAATACATCTCTGAAAGGGTGCTGTATCAATGTAACATTGGACATAAAGAGTACCTGATTGTAATTACATGAGATGGCACACAATTTGCATATGGACATTTCTTTGAAACTTCTTCTTGAAGCTGTTGACGATATTGCTGGAGCTGCTGTAGTAGAATGGGGTCTGACCCATTTACCCATGTATATACTACATCAATTGGCACATTTTGACACAGTTTGCTCTGTAACGACTTTCCCACAATGTTATCACTGAATGAATTAAAGACTGTATCATACTCCTCTTGACTCCATGTCATCCACACCTACAGAAAAATATTATGACACTAATCATCACAACGAGCATACTTCAGTTATTACGCTTGTTATAAAGAGGTAACAATGCTTAGCTGTATCTTTCTTTCTTATTTCTTAGTCTTGACCTCTTTCTGCCTACTCATTGTAGGTGCAGAGGTTAATGTAGCCCTTGATCACACTCAGTGACACACACACACACACACACACTTGGTAGGACTTGTCTGGACAAGGGATCAGCCTGATGCAGAGGCCTCTACCTGACAACACACAAGACTCATAAGAGACAGACACCCATGACTCCAGCAGGATTCAAACCCACAAGTGAGCAGTTGCAAAACAACACCTCAGACCACCCGGCCACCAGGATCAACACTTACAAACGGGTGTTTCCACTCCAATACACAATACACATACTAGAAGTCTCCTCTGTATTCCAGAACCAAATTTACATCAATCACAGTTGACCAGAGTGCTGCTGCAAGAATACAGAAAAATCTAAGGTCTGGGCAAGAATGAAGGTTGAAGCTATAAAGTTGTACTTTCATATACCACTATGTTAAAAGAACAAAGAAAACACTTCTTCAATGCAGTCTAAACACAATTATGGTTTTATTTTGTTTTTAGTGTGGAATGACAGGCAGACTCCTATGTCACAGTGTCTTTTTTATTTGTGGAATGTTGGTTAGGCCCATGTATGCTGAATAGGCATGCAAAAATGTCTTCATGCAAAGCACCTATCAAGTTTGTCACATTTTAATCAAAACTGACACAGTTCAATAATGCCATTAAATTACCGATTATCAAATTACATCCATATCCATCCAATGATTCTCATGCTGTTATATGCACACATATGGAGAGATGGAACCATTTTAACGGGCATTCCACAGAGATGAGAACATACTGGAAAGTGATGAATCTTAATTAACTTAATGATGCTGATTCAACTGAGCAGTTTTAGTGTCAAATGACATAGGTATACAATTCTGATTTGTAGATTGCTAAGAATTTGGAAGGAACCAGCCAAATGACAACATGATCCTGGTATTTATCTGTCGCAATGGAAAAAATCTGAAAATCCCTCAATCAAGTACATCCCACACACAGCTGTAATGTGCTATTATTCAGTATAAGAACAGGTCCACTAACTTTGGTCTAAACATACCATTGTGACACAATATATAAAAGGAAAGTACAAGAACCATCAATTGCAACTCAACTGTGACATTTACTTTATGTGAGACTGTACAACATGTTTCAGCCTTACAAGGCCATCATGAAGCACTTGTATATATAAAAACTGTACTACACATAATTTTCTCAGCATTTTTAAAATACCAGTACCCGATGATGGCCTCGTAAGGCCAAAACAGGTACACAGAAAATAACTGTCAAAGTCAAGTTGTGTTCAATGCTCTTTTACTTTCTTTTTATACATGGACTAATGTTTGCTGAAAGAATTTAGTTACAGCATCAGCAGCATTCATTAGTGCAGCACGGTGTGTAAAACTGAGAAATTATTGTAGTGTTGTGCCCAAATAATTTGAAGGTTTGTCATGGTGCAAGGTAGTAGCCCATCTCAAAGCCCTATCTGTAGAATTCTCCATCATCGTAATGACATTGCATCAGGGTACTCTTTGGGTACTTCAGTTTTCCCACACCAATCACAGTTCCATAAATGCTCCATACTCATCTATAACAATTCTTCAGACATGCAACAGGCTGCACGGTAGCTGCTATCACAGCCTTCTTCTGTAGTTGTACCTTCAGTGCAGACCCAGTAACTGAATGTATAAATGCTTTATTGTAGTTCATCATTTCAAAAATATGATGCACCTCCCTATCAAATGAATGGTTCATATATTTATTAGCACTAAATACACAAGTAACCTATTAATCTAATGTCAAAATATACATTTATAATACTTTACAGGATAGTTGTAATACTTGTTTGAAAATGGCATTTGTTAAATTGGTTTCAGCACTGGTTACCAAACTGCAGGTTCTTGCCGTTTAAAAGACTTATATATTTATATTGCGCTTTTTAATCCAGTCATATTTTCGGCTGCACAAGTGGTGGGCAATCGACATCACTTTCCCTTGATTCTTTAGGTTACCAATTATATCTTCCCTCCTGCATACCTCTTTTGCAGACAACTGAAACGATAAATCTTGAAGACCATTTAGTTAATATGAATAACTAGAGCGACGAATTTCTCATATGAAATTACGAAATGCGTTACGGAAGTAAAACAAATGCAGCATGACATCAACTGCTCACAGTAGCGCACTATTATACACCCTATTACGAAGTAATGTGATACGCAGCAACATGGAGCTACATAAACAAGGCAACTGAAGAAGACTCACTAAAGAAATCGAAGACTAGCTTCAAAACAAGAACTGAACGCTGTTCAGCTAAACTAACCTCGCCAAATTGAAAAAAGGACACAATTATTGTGCTAATACATATTAAAATGATGATTATAGAGTATTTTCGAGACAACAAATCATAAGTATGTCTTTGCACTATTTTCCATAAAGTCATAATAATTCTCAACACAATGCATTAACATTGTATTGCATCAACTCAACTGAACCACTTCGACACAACCAATGGTTACCACCATTTCTGAACCTATACTATATGATTTAGTGCTCACAAACTTCACTGCATGTCCAGCAGCCACAGATCATTTCAACAGTTGGCAATAATCACGGATAAAGTCTACAAATACCTCTGTTAATCTGTGTAATCGTCTGTCCTGACACCGATTTACGCAAATGCTGTAGGAGCTTGTGCAGGAAGAGAAAATATAGCTCGACTCAGTTCTTAACCTCGGCGCCAGGTGTATGGCACTGATCAGCCTCAATTGCCGGCCGCTTTATCACTCGAGAAAGAGCCTAAGTATCTGTAGGACAGAAATGGGTGTTACCCAGGGCTGGTCTGCACGATTTGGAGAAAGAAAAACTCTCGTCCCTGCCGGAATCCGACCTTCGGATCGCCAAAGCATTAATCTGTGGTCTATCCTACGACTTGTTACGCTATCCTACCTCCCCTACGCAGAGTTCACCTGTTCAAGCAATTGCCCTGGTGGTGATGTAGTAGAATCATGTACCATGATGTCAGCAATCAATCGCACTGTAACAAAGGTAAGTATTCTGGTCTTCTTGGATGCCACGCTGTGTTGCAGGATTAAAAGATCCCGCAAGTCTGAAGGAATCGGAATTGCAGAAGTGTGAGCCTCACAATCTCTGATGAAAGGGGCACAACATTCCTTCGGAATGATTGGATGTCAGTCCTCACTACAAACAAGGTCACAATCCAGAACACCAGTGTTGTTCAAACCTCCTACACCAATCCTGTTATTACCACCATGGGCACCCTATAACAAAGTAACCATAACAAAAACTGCTTATTCTTCGAAGACGTCTACTCACAAAATACCAGGGCCTTTTATTTATTACATTAATGTCACTACCACATCTGAAATATATAGTCAGCATGTCTGTATTAACAAACAGTTGCAATATTACTATTGTAAACATGTGTCTGGACCAAAAATAAAGATGACATGCAATGTTGGAAGGAAGCTACACCTTCAAAATCGTACACCAAACATACATCTATAGTTGACAGGCTGTACGCAATAATTTTACTCTGTATGACAGCAGTTATCAAAATGTGGTCCACAAGATCACTTTCATATTCCTGTTATAAGACACCGGAAAATTTACTGAGTATTTGAATATTTCACAAAATCTGTAATCTGCACTCTTCTGCAATATTACACAGCGTATAGTGGTAATTCTTTAACATTGTGTCAAGACAGCCTTCTTGGACACTTGTCTTCTTTGATTTATTTGCCTCTGAAGATGGAACCAATAGGTTGACCTGAAATGTCGGTAAGGAATTGCCACTACTCACTGCATAAAAACCCAGAAGAGTGCTTGACAGCAGACACCTAAATTCACGAAATCTGTTTATGTGGAACCATGGTATAACGGTATGTTTGTTCATCAATCTGAGTAGATTCTGCTCAAAAGAATGTGAATATTCACCTGTTAGGTTCCTCCAAATGAGTTTCAGGTCCTTGAATTTTTACACTGTAATAAAGAAGTTATGAGTTTGTTTCTTGTTTGATATTAATAAAAATTTAAATATTAGCACATGCTGTGCCTTACAGATCCACATGTTGAAATAATAATGTTATGATACATATACATGTACTTTGCCCTGATGGATTACACAAGATCTGACCTTACTTTAACGCTTGAGGCACAGAGGGTATCCATATGTCTTGCCACCTTGCACCATATGGTTAAAGAGCAGCTCATATATTTACATGTCAAAATCAAAATATTATTAAGTCTTCAAAAGTTATGCATCTAAATATGACATTCTCATATGGATATAATGTGACTATAAAACCACAGCTCAAAAACCAACGTAAGACATGTTTAGTTTTCAGGGCATTCATTGTTGTAAATCATCACTCATTTATCACAAGTTTGATGTTACTGTCACAATATATACATACTACAGAAGTTTAAATATGTGAAAGACACTTTGTTACTTCAGTTATCAGTTTAATTTCTGTGCTACCATCGACCTCAGAAAATTCTTGTCACCAAAACACTATCTTGCTGTTCTTACAGTTCACAGTAGTAACTTCCTAGTGTGAGCTTCCATCTGCTTGTATACACCTTACATAGATGCTGCAGGCTGATTTCCTACCCCTGACCATTGTAGGTGATCTGTTTTACAAACTATTGTTTTCTAATGTACTTGTTGCTACTCATATGCAGTTTGAGTCTTGAATATTAGTTGAATGCAAGATGAAATATGTATCTGAAGAACTGCCTTCAGTGTGATGTAAAATTAAATTAATTCCTGATAACCCACATAATGAAAATCTCTACAATGCAAGAGTACCTGAACTGGTTAGACAGAAAAGGGAACACACATCCATTTCACTTTTTGGACATGCTCCCAGTTTGAATTAAATGAGTAACCTGAAATTGGGAAACTTGCTTTGTACCACTATGTGCCCTGTTGTTCCTAATAGCAGTAGTCTTACATACAGATCTACACCTGGTGGTACACCTAAGTAAATAATGCCAATGATGTCACTGTCTGCAAGTGTGTACTGACTTCAGTCAGAATCATTCTCTATTTCAAACATTGTACATTCAAGTGGAAGGTAAAATTGTTCCTCTGCTTAATTAGGGACCATGCCATGAAGAAAAAGAGGAGAGTGGATGTGTAAATTCATGCATTCTTAACCCTTTGGCACTGAAATTAAATCTTTGACGCCGGAATTAAATCCCCACCCCCTGGCCACTTTAGTGGCCGTTCGGCTATTTAAAGGGCTTACTGTGTTATATATATATATATATATATATGTTGTTCGGCAGCTGAGGGTTAATCTCAGCACTAGCTGGAGGTGCAATGTCAGCTTCATGCCCTGGCTTCTTCACTGCCTGGGAAACAGCCTACAGCAACTGTTGGACAGGAAGGTTAGATGGGCCCAGACTTTGTCTGGACACATGAATGAAGAGACACATCCCTTGCCACTGCTTGGCATAAAACCCCTGCTGCCTAGTCGGTAGCCAGTATCTCAAGATAGTCATCCCATATTACTTTTATGTGGGTTCTGGTTCCTATTTACTCTGCAAAACACACACACACACACAACCTAACCAGGAATTACGTATGCAGCCATATTTACCAAGATTTTTTAACAACACACTACTATATTGTATTTTATCATTTTAATAATTCATAACTTTAGCTGACAACTTGTAAACTCCCTGAAGATGGTGGAAACATTGTAACATGTAGGAGTAATTTTAATATAAATTTACACCACGTATTTGTTGGTATATAATAAACATTTATTAGTCATCCCATATGTTTGAAGCATGATACTGTCATACTTCTGACTTTACTCATACATTGGTCAAAATATTATTCCCTGTGTATGACTTGTGTTGTATGACAAACTGATCACTGACAGTCAGTAAGAAACACTGTTTCATGATTGGGAAGTGCAACATTTTGTTGCCATGGCCATAATTCACATACCAAGCAGCTATGAACAATAAGCTGGGTATTACACAATAAAGAGCTATAAAAAAGAGACCCCTACAGATGGCAGCCAAACACTAAGTTTTAGACAGAAGCACAGTGAAAAGCAATGCTGATGTTGCAGTTAGTCTTCAGGCAACTTTCGAAGCCAAGACTGCACTAGAAAGTGTTCTGAAAGGGTAGCAGTACAAGCTCCAAGCCAAAGGTGTTAAATGACAACAGACAGTCAAATATAACTGTTTCATCTGTAACATATTTCAGTGACTAAAAATTATGGGAAAGACTTTTGGTCAGAAAGCAGAAAAGCATGTATTCTAGAAGAGTAATTTAATGACACAATTTGAGCAACAAACAATTTAAAATAAAAGTGCCTGATTACTGTCTGAACTGTGTAACTCTGGAAAAGGTGTGGTTATGATAAAATAATGACATCAACATTAACACTGACAAAATTATAGCAATTTTGTGTACGCACACCAAGTGTTCGGACAATTAACTAACTTCAGAGAGCAGAATCATTCTTGGAAAGCTATGTGCCACTCAGTGAATCAAAAAATTCTCCACCTTTGTGGAACCTGAAAGTTCATTGCCACTCTGCAATGTCAGAATATCACATTTATGAATGGGTCTGATGATGGTGAATTGAGGGGGCAGTCATGAAATTTGATATGCATACCATTTACTTTGCGTAATTTTTATATTCTATTTACTGACACCCTTTATTAATATGTGTCCTGTGTACTGACTGCATTTTGATGCTGGCTGTTGCATGGTCTTCCTAGTTAACACATCTTGCCATTTGTAGGTGGTTGTATTCATTGCATTTCCTGTGTTCATAGTGTGGACTGTTGCACTTACTTGGTTTCCCTTGTTGCACTCACAGGCTACTTGTTGACATGTGTTTCATTTCTTTCACTGTAGCTTGCTCACTTGTGGGTTCTCCTGTCGTGGATATAAGTACAGCAACCAATAAGTGAAAATGTCAGTTTTACAGGAATGCATTACAAAGAGGGAAATAAATGGAACGGAACAGAAATGCATATCAAATGTGCAGCAGGGGAAAAACAGTGAAGAATATGGAAACATGTGCATATAATATAGGATACTATGAACGGCTATGTGTTAGGATGACGCTGAGGATAACGCAATAGTTAGCATCGAAACGTGTCAGTACGTGTAGGTGGTTTTATAAGTACAAGAAAATACTAAAGGTTGTATAGTAGTTAGTTGTGTTGCCGATTGACGCTTTGAGACACGTTATATTAGTACCAATGATCTGCGTGAGGGGTCACGATTATCATCCTAGGCGTGTTAGTTGGGTGATCTCTGTACACAGATGACAGGGCGGTCACGTTGCCACTTTTCATAACTGACTTGCCAATCTATATACTAGATGATCTGTGCTCACAACAGCACACTACTAGTTCTTGTCCTAAGCCAGACATATCCAGTCCACAACTTCTCATAGTAATTAAGACCCACTTTAATATTATACTCCCTTCTATACTCAGGTCTCCCATGTGATCTCCATCCTTCAGGTTCTCTGGACTACATTTCTGTATTCATTTCTCATGCTCTGCCCATAACACCCTAAAAATTTTTGGTGAAGCACACTATGAAATTGTTACAATTGTAAATATAAGTACTCACAGACATAACTTATATCCTACATTGAATGTAAAAGATATCCCACAAGTCGGTATCAAAGTTCAGATCACCTGACATCAGTGCAATCCCTAGATTATATAACGTTCTATACAGTTTCACGCAAAGTAGGCAATTTATGACATGAAAGAGAATGTACATATAACACAGTGGCATGTTTGTGCAACCATTGTAGCAGTGGAAACGTAACAATGCAGTATGTATGTATTGTTGAGTGACATGTCATTGTTGACAACATAACAGTATTAAGCACTTCACCAAAATGCATTTAAGGCAAATTTATGTCATGTCACCAGTAACAATATGACGTACTTAGGTCTTCACTGTAAGTGCCCGATATTCTTGTGTGATTTCAACTAGTCTGGAGTTCCTTGAGAGATTTTTGTGAAAGGTCCCCAGTACCAAATTTCATGGAAATCTGTCCACTGGGAAACACACTGATATATGCAGACAGATGGACAGACATAACAAAGCTGATAGGTGTTTTTCATGACTACACGAACGTGCCTAAAATGTATGGTTGTAGATACACGTGCACAGAGAGTATGTCATGACACTACAGACAGCCACACAACAGAAAATAAAGACTGAAAGTATGCATATGTAGACATAAACGTCTAATTTATTGTATTCTTGTAATAACAATTTCCATAAACCAGAGGCATCTTTTAAACAACACTGCAATTTGGCATTTAAATACTAAACTGTTACACAAAAGGGAATCACACTCAACACACAATTCTGGTAGTTACAATACATGCATAAAATGTTATATGTACAAAACAGCATGGAAAACAAATTTATTCAGAAACTATACTAATAAATATTATGTCTGTTCCCTGTTCAGAACTCCAACAATTCCCAAAATAATTTACATGCTGAAACAGTATAATCTCTTGAATGAAAACCCTTTACCATGAAATATACAACAGTCTTGTATACCCTGCACACACATTTATATTTGTGTCTTTAGAGGGTAATATAATTGCCCAAAAATGCATGGACAGAAAATACATATTCACTCTTACTAGTACATATGCTGTGCCAATTCCAGGAAAATAACACCATCACACTGCCAACTATGTTGTTCTGATTTGCTGTGTAATGACTGATATTCTTACTGTAAATTAACTGTATGCTACTGTATAAGTTATTGTCTTCAGGGGCATCATGCAGTCTGGTACGTATCAGCAGAACCTGCTGCCTCCATCTGCACAGTAGAAGGGTAAGCCACATGGCAAAGGATGGTACATAATACGACACAAATATGGGAGAGAGTAGCCCTCGAAATGGCTAATCTGCAAACTGGAGGGGATGGGCAAGAATCACTGAGGGATAGGAAAAGAGGTCTACTTGCACAGCCCCAATTTCTGTCCTTGATTCCCCATCGTTTCCTGTGCTCCCTGAAGACTCTGAGAGAGTGGTAACTATTGACCAAGCTACATGACATCACATCCAAGAAGGCTGTAATCTTCATACTCCCTCCTGTAAAAAACTTCAATCTAACATAAAGTAAATAATTTAGTTAATGCAATGCTCACCAGAACTGGCAATATACAGACCACATGTTGTATGCATAATGGGGGTATGTTTAATACCAATTGATCGTAACAGAAATAAATCATATTATTTAATACCCACCAGTGGGAACCCTCAAAAGCATGGTTTGGTTAACTGCTCACTACACTGCTTGGTGCAACACTGATCACAATATGGACAGGTAACATGAAGAGACACCACTACTGTCCATACAGCAATGAAAATTCCACATGCAACATACAACAATTGAGTGTATATCCAGAAATGTGATGTGTTGTAGATCAAATGTACTAAATTTATGGCTTGAATCTGTAATATGACTATGATACTGATCAGATCGGTTAGTAAATTAACCTGTCATTTGTACCCAATTCCTCCAGTTATTTAGTTAGTTGCATTTTGTCAACATTGCAGAATGAACAACACACCTGTTAATAAGAAATGGCTACTGTTCCTTCTTGGATTTGGATGAGGTTAGGGTGCTCCCAGCCTCTGATGTAGTCACAGCTTCTGATGAATCCTTTACGTAGTTATGACTGGGATTACTTGCATTCACCTGCAACATTGTCACCTCTGAATGGTCTACATTTTTACACCAAATGCAGATTTACTTTTTATTATGGCAATGGAAAAAACTACAGTAACTACATAACTAATACAATCAACTAGATATTTGTGACATACGCAGTTATCACAGAAGCAAATTAACATTGCTTTTTGTAGGATGTGACACCACATACTCTGATTGCTATGTACTGACGTTTCTGAGTGAAGAGGGAGGCAGCAGGTTTCTCTGAAACGGTGGTATCTACCAGACTGAAATGTGTCACCTCAAAGAAAATAACGTGTATATTACTTGCAAATAAAAACAACACAGGTGACAAAACACACACAGACTGAGAAGGATGTCAAACGTCGTCCAAAATGGATCATAACAAAATAATAAGATTAATTAATTCTAAATTAATCCCCAGTTACTGCAATAACAGTAACAGTGCAACAGCAAACAAGGTTTACATGCAAGAGGTAGGACTTACAACATGATGGGCAACATACATGTAACATAACATTTTTGCATGTCTGTGTATTGCTTATACCTCCTTGGATGTCTTAACAGCCTGATATAGCACTCAAGGACAGACTTTTTATAGCAAGGTAATTTTGCCATCAACAACCCAACATGCTCAGGTCTTCCTATCAGGCATGCAATATTTTTACCAGACTTTAACCAAATTTGGGTTTTCTGAACAGATTTTCATAGAAGCCTCCAGTGTCAAATTTCATGGAAATTTGTCCAGTGAGAGCTGCACTGATACATGAGGGCAGACATGACAAATGTAATAGGCACTTTTCGCGACTATACGGACACACCTGAATACTTGTCAAAATCAATACAATGTTAGTTATATCACAGGTAAAATGTGTAATTTACTAAGAAAACATGAACGTGTACCTCACTGATCATCTAGAAATCAAAGTTACTAGAGACTACAAGCCTAAAGGCAAAGTAATACAAAACAGCGACATGTTGCATGAGCAGTAATAGGAGGATATACACAATATAAATAACAATGAGTGTTGCAGAGTCTAAAAAGAAGGAATGAACAACAACTGGGTATTTACAATCACAATTAATAATCCTATCACACAACTTAAATTCTTAACCCCTAAAGTAATTTACACCATTCAATTTGTAAAAACATGGGATTCTCAGTTATTATGGGACAACTGACACTGTACAATGACTACTACTGTCACATAAAGGAATGATTAGCAAGATGATGAATTAAGCACAGCCAAAACATGTGGCTGAAGAGCAGTAATGAAATACAGTAAAATTCCTTTAATCCAGAATCCATGGAACCAGACATGTGCTGGATTATCAAGCCCTCACAGATGTGCACCCCCCCCCCCCCCCCCCTTGGACTCTGGCCCCTGTTTTTTGTTTTTTGCTCCC
>Ga0136643_10009829_pt1 | contig 14093 bp, 6 predicted proteins | sample TergutLab28metaG_FD_96883 | JGI IMG/M metagenome (GOLD analysis project Ga0136643, IMG submission 96883) | Labiotermes labralis P1 segment gut microbial communities from Petit-Saut dam, French Guiana - Lab288 P1 (version 3) (version 3) | ecosystem: Host-associated > Arthropoda: Insects >... | reverse complement strand
TCATTCAGAAAATACGTGAGTTCAGAAAATACGTAAGCAACATAACAGGAAAACATGAAGTCAAGGAACTCCAGAAAACAGCCATATTGGGCACTGCACACATACTTCGGAAAGTACTAATGTAAAAGTACAATAGATTCAACAGTGGAACTAACGATATAAGCACAATGAATAGTAACAACAGAATAGCTGCAATACTGCATTCTCTAGGGACATAGTTTGTCTCACGAATATAAGTACAAATACCCTGCATAAAGGAGATGATTATGATGATGATGACGATGATGATAATAATAATAATAGTCTCCGAAATTATAGAAAAATTATTCGCCCCTCGTGTTTCTCTTCCCTGTGGCGCTGCTGCCCAACGCGGACCACGGCCTCCTCAATCTAGAGGTTTCTAGATCACACACAATAACGCACTATATTGGGTAAGAATCCCCTGGACGAGTGATCAGCTTGTCGCAGAGACCCCTACCTAAAAACACACATCACTCACAACAGACAAACATCCTTCCTCCGGCGGAATTCAAACCCACAATCTCAGCAAACGAGAGGCGGCAGACCCACCCTTTAGACCGCGCGGCCACTGGGATCGGCTGCCCCTTGCACTAAGCAGGATGATTTATCGTGTACACAAGGCTATTCTACTGATTTAACTCCTATGCCAGCTTAGTTCAATCCACTCCGTCCTAAAATATCATCGTGATGGCAATATGACAGCAGAAAGTCATTTATCTGCAAGAAACACCAGCTATAGCAGTGACAAATGAGGCCTGACGTAACACGAGATCAAGGAAGTCACCGCATCAAATCAACCTTCTGAAGAAATTTCGACAGGAAATGTGGATCGTTAGAAGCACGACATCATAAACCGTGCCTCGCGCTTCTCAGAGTATACGCACAAAAATTTGCTCTCTAACCGTAGCGCCAGAGGAAATACGAAAAATTATCTCAGCTCTTAGCTGACACTCCGAAATCTGTGAGTTACACGTTGATTGGTGTTTGTTTGCATTTCACTTGACGAAGCTGCTAGTTACTCAGAACTGCATGGCTTCGAGTGATTGCAAGGGAGGGAATAATGGGAAAGAATTTGAAGAAGTTGGTGTCGCATAATTTAGCTACGGATTTAGACTGGAATGGTAGTCAAATATAAATCAGGATTCCAGTAGGGCTAAAATTTATATTTTGTGGGTTGTCCCTTTACAAAAAGTAGGGGCGATAAAGTATACAATGGGACTTAAAAGGTCAATATGTACCAAAAGCAATTAACAATCACAAAGCTAAGACAGTTTAAAAATGAAGGCTTTCATAGCGACTACAGCAAGACTGCAGAACCTCCATCCTGCTAACACAGTCACCAGTTTACACAGTGGAATTCCAAATTTAATTTGAAGATTTTCGCCATGTTGTTTATTTAACGACACTTTCAACAGCTCAGAATGTTGGTTAAGTGCAGCGTCGAGTGTAACTTTGACCCGTGAAAATAAATCAGAAATTTGTACGTGGAAGCAATCGTGTCTCCATTGGAGGCAGTAGGCCCATTCTGGAATGACTTGGACGAAATTATAAAAACAGTCAGTATTAGTCGACGAACTGGGGGAGATTAGAAACGTCACCACAAAATTTCGAAAATTTTTAGAGTAAGCTGTTCGTTATAAAAATCCAAATCCACTAGAGATTTACAGCATATGCAGGAAGCAGTACCAAATAAAGTGGATTTTAGTTAGGCGTATTTTTATGTTGTTAAGCGAGGAGTGACCAGGTCGAAGTGTGCAACATTTTAAAGAGTAAGTCACGATCGAAGTGAATGTCAGGCTGCAACTGATCTCAGTCAGATCATCTCGGTTTTGAAAAGCTCAGAATCTGTATACAGAACAGTACGGTCTGTGAATATTTGGGGCGTCCCTCTCTGATGAAGTTGCGGGTCTGTCCGTTGTTTATAGACCAATTAAAACGACCTTTCTAACCAATGCTTTCCGATTTTCGAAAGGTTTCTTTTTTTGGGGGGGGGGGGGGGTTCCCAGGCGTCGTCTTGTGTCCTTCTGGAAAGAGTATGGCGCATTGGTGGAATTGTATAAACAGGATAAAACCGAATTTAAAGACTACTTGTCACCTGAATTGCATTTAAAGATTCGGTTCGCACCGCGTAGTAAACACACTAGGTCTCAAAATTAAAAGCTAATCAGTTTATTCTGCATAGGGAATTAATCGCTGTTTATTCTGAAGTCCATATCAAAACATAAGAACGCGATCTTGTGGGCAGAATCGAATTTCTGAGAGACAAGCGAGATGGAATATACAAGTGCAGTAACAACTAGGTTTTAAACGATTAATTCCGCTGCATCTGAGAAAGGAAATGCCTACGATGGCGATGCGATTTTAAGGCGAGAGATCGCAGTCGTATATTCAATTACAGATATCTTTATTTTTCCAAGCAGTCACACACAACTCACAATACAAGGTAAAACGGGCAACATGTTGCCGCTCGAACAAGCCACAATCAGGCCTATAACTAGAATAATAAAAAGAAAAATTAAAACAGCAAGCAGGTGTCAGGAACGGACACCACACAATAACCTTCCGTTATTTACATCTTCAACATGTTCAACTGAAGTCACAGGAGTGAAATTTCATACATTAACCTCTTAAGGAGGCATAATTTGCTAGTCACGTATATTTTTCACGTCGCTGCCACGATCCGGTTACGTTATTGCTTTACACTTCTTCCATTTATGCCTTCGTATTTTTCCTTATATACGCTTCTCCTCTCATTCTGTCTACATATACATAAAATACGCATTTTACCCTTTACACACTATGTTTTGCCCTGAGGCTTCATGGGTAATATTTTTTTTAACAATTTTCGGTCCACAATATACAAATAACCAACAACATACACTTCACCTATAGGTGTGATGGTACCAGAGGCTGTGTAACACAATTTTGACCTCCTGATGATGATCACATGTGCTCGAAACATGTAGAGGCATGAAACAAACTTATTGTGAAACAAAAATTTTGTGCATCAAGTTGGTTAATTACTGAGATAAATATACTGAGATGCATGGTCAGCAAAACGTAAAAAAAAATACACTTCACTGTTTATGATGTATTGTGATCACACTTCTCTAACCAATATGTTTCTATTGCTATTGCGGCCATCTTCAGGGTGAAACTATTACAAGAATACAAGGTACAATGTGGTTAGTTGTGTCGTCCAACCAGCATACCACAGCGTCTACAAATCACCTACACGCTAATTTAAAACTCACAACATCACTGGATCAAGCATCACTCCGCACAGGCTAAACAATTTCTATTCTCGAGATTTTACTCATTACCCATTTTTAACCTACATTTATATTACTTATATAATTCTAACTTAAATTATAATAATTTCTTAATTGTTACGGAGTGCATTCTTGTAACAGTATCACCCTGAAGATGGTAGCAATAGCGACCGAAACAAGTTGGTGAGAAAAATGAGTTAAACCCTATAAACGCAGAGTTAAATCCCATCTGTCCTTTGCTAGAATTATTCGGAACTCACCATATTCTCCACGTTAGCAGTTAAAGGGTTAAAATGCATCATAAACACTGAAGTGCATTTTGTTGGTTATTTGTATATTATGGAAATGATCACTGCATGCAAGATGAACATTTTAAAATAATTTTTCGGTACATTTATAATTGTATCATTACACTGTAAAAATGCGAGATCTAACAACTGCTTGCAGTTTTAATTTTTCTTTTTAATATTATAGTTATAGGCCTGATAATTACTTGTTGAAACCAAAACATGAAGTCCACTGTATCTTGTGATTTTTATATGGATGTTTGGAAAGAGAAATGTACCTGTGATGATAATGTTAATACGAACTGATGATATACATGGGAAATCTACTGTGATATTTTAAGATATTGAGTCCAGGCTTCGTCGTTATGTGCAAGAGAATCAAACGACACCTGTCTCATCTGTCGGATTACCGTAAGGTCTAAACAATAAGGGCACGCACTGGATCCAGCTACTTAGGTCCACGTTCACTGAAAAAGTCCTTCTTGAGCAGTGAGCAGTCGCTCAGATGGTCGAGAAATTTCAAAGTCCACCACTGGTCCCTCTACTCTACTGGACTCGTCTGCCTCATTACAAAGACCAAATCCTCCCACCCTTTTACTTAAAGATCCATTGTAATACTACCCTTCCATCTGAGCACAGGCCTCCAGGGTGTCAGTTTCTTTCATGTTATTAGACGAACTATCTTACCGCTGTCGATTTCAGCTTCCTAACACTGTGGTTAAAATATTAACATTTATGTACGTGAAACCCAAACAACGCGCGAAACGGCAAATTGTTATCAACATTATTTTATTAGGAACTCCAGTATTAGTGAATGTTGGTGTAATTCTGCTGTAGACAAACTCAGGTTATTTCTCTTTATTTAAAAAAAAAAATACCTCAAGTCCTTTTGTTACTTTCGTTTTTAATAATATCCTAAATTTTCTGCGAGACGCGCTGTATTTTTTGTTCACAATTTTGCTTTCTCAAGAGCCGAAGGTGTTTTTCTGTGCAGGTTTTCATTTCTAAAATCTTTATTCCATTTCCACTCTTGTATCAACACATTTTCAATGCTAGGCTATAGAATTTAATAGTGTAGGCCTTCAGTGCACTAAATTTACATTCCTAAATGTTAAAATTCACCCACAGAAAATGTAACAAAAATTTTTGTGTGTCAATGTTCAGACAGGATCCCTAATACAAATTCAGCTCTTACAGACGCATACAAATATTTTCACTTACACTGTAAAAAGGTAAAGCAGTCCCATTACAGGCCTGGACAGGCCCAGAGGGTTCCAGGAAGTTAAGGTTCCCAGATTTCGTGCCAACGGCACAGGATGGTGGTAGGTTGTCAGCCTTACCAACCGGCCGCCTTTACCCCCAGGAAATACTCCTGGTACTCATTTCTATTAGAGGCTGATTCGACTCCAGGGCCATAGTGCGATCGGAAGGATTTTATGTCAATAAAAAATCCACTGACACCTGCTGGGATCGAACCAGCCACCTTCTGATTTGTAACACAGCACCTTAAACTTACACTGTAGGCATAATTATTAATAACGTAGAACTGGAGTTTTCTTTTAAACAAGGCATACTATCCACCATGAAAACTAATCACCATATTTATTTACAAATCACGTGAATAGGCACGATTAATCTTGAAAATTTCAGACCGTCAGTCACTTATGAACAATTTTCCGCGACCTTAGATAACTTCCTGGAAATATAAGGCAGCAAACTTGATCCTGTGAACTGTAGCTACTAAATAACGAGACTGTAAGCGTAGCTTCTGAAGTACACTATCCAGTACCTAATTAGATATGTTAGTATATTAGTCCCCGCGCAACCTTTTGCAATTCGCCTGCCAAACCACGCTCCGTTACGTTGACGTAGTGCCATCATGAAAACGGGGTGAATATTTGCTGTCATAAACGAGTGTTGTTTTAACCGGGAATAACAGTGTTATGGTTTACAGTGATGAATTATTTAGTACTGTAGAGTATCTGTCACTATAGACGGGGTGTCCGTTAAACCGCCGTCGTTATAAGCGGGTTCGACTGTGGCTTAATAAACGGTTACGTTTCTAGATGAAATCATGCTAAATAAAGAAATTTGGCAAGAAGGAAACATCAAATTTCTTGCAAAATCCAACAAAACCTCGACTGAAACCTTCAATGTGTTAAGTCAGAAGGAGAAAACAGACCCAACAAAAGCGCTCTGAATAAATGACTTCAAAGCCTGGAAAGCTAGAATGGAGCTCTGTGGTTTTCGAAATTGCTTGGAAGGTGTTACATGTCTACTTTCATTAACAAAAGACATTTTTTGACAAGTCTCGTTATTTAATTGCCACATATAATATGAAACACGACCACAGTTACGTTGTGGTATCACGGAAATAGAGTCGTGGTGAGACCGACAAGGAAATATTACTGAATGAAGCCGCGTGTTCTTCGGTCCAGGTAAATCACGGCGTACGCAGTGTTTGTACGCAGTACAGACTAGCACGCGTACACGCAGGCTCAATTAACAGGCTATGGAAGTTAGTAGTAAGCTCCTCCCACAAGCCTCCGGTCTCCGCCTAGATCGATAACATGCCGCCCAGTTGAGATTTATTTTCCCGCCAGAGCTTCTGGTATCCTTTTCTCTCTTTCTTCCAGATCCGCTCCAAAAGTTGTTCCCAATAATTAGGGCAGAGGGAGAATTCGACCCAAAAAAAAATACACCACACCACTGAAACCGTTCACAGGTCTGCAGTTCACAAATGCCCCACTAAGTCTGCCCAAGTTTTGAATTATTTTATTGTGTGACAAGACGGCCGCATCTTTCTTGGGGAAGCTTCGTTTACTGATGTTAGAACAACATAAGTATTTTTTATGGCGCGACGACCCCTAGTGGGCCAGGGCCTCCTCATTGTCGAGGCTTCAGGATCACACTCAGAAGCACAGCACTCGAAAGGATTCCTCCCGACAAGTGATCAACTCCGTCGCAGAGACCTCTACCTGACAACACACAACCCGCTCGAGAGACAGACAACCATATCCCGGCGAAATTCAAACAAACCCACAATCCCAGCAAGCGAGCGATTGCAGACCCACCGGGATTAGCCATGCATAATTTACCGTAATAAATTGCAAATCATCCAACTTATGCTGGCAGTCATTAAGGTCTGGCACTATGAACAGTACGCTCTTTGCATTGACTTCAGTCACATAGTCCTGTAAATCCAATGACGGCAATCCTAGCAAAATGGTACCCGACCGAAGGCAGTGTATCATGTGTGGTCTTAGTTAAGATAACTCCATTTTCTCTTGTCTCACAGAATACAATCCGTCGTGGCACTACAGATGTTTACTTGAAACAACTCGAAAAGCAAAACAAGGGCTATACAGACCTTCCTAATCTGTCCAATTTGAATTCCAGTTTCTCTATATCATTTCTTTTCATGACAAAAATTGAAGAATGCACATTAAATAGGCCTAATCTCACGTCATTGCAGATTATTATAGACACTTGTAGGATGTGTGAAAGTTTCTGCTTAGAGAAATCAACAAAAACCACATTCCCACCACAAAATGTAAAGTTAAAAACAGCTGCAATGTTAATAAATTACATTAGTCCTGATAAAAATAAATATTTTACCACTAAAAATTAATCAACAGCTCGGAACAGGCCACATGACATGCATATGTGACACGACAGTCTACATTTATGGAGCAGAACTACACTGGCACACATGCAAGAAGACACACGTAAATGGTAAAAGTAATTATTAAATTTTTTCACCATTTCACCATGCATTTTAGAATATATTCACTTTATTATAACCAACTTATGCACTTATATGTTTGTTTAAATTATGTTGATATTTTAAAACACTAAAATATAACACACTGAAACCATTAATCACTCCTACATGTTTCGGCTATCACATATAACCATCCTCAGGGAGTTCCTTGTACATACTAAAGTTACTACATATGTTGCCCTTGTGGTATGGTGGAAGCATGTCCGTGGAAAAATCATAACCATTTAGTACGACGATAACTAAATGGTTATGATTTTTCCACAGACATGCCTCCACCATACCATAAGGGCAACATATGTAGTAACTTTAGTATGTACAAGGAACTCCCTGAGGATGGTTATATGTGATAGCCGAAACATGTAGGAGTGATTAATGGTTCAGTGTGTTATATTTTAGTGTTTTAAAATATCAACATAATTTAAACAAACATATAAGTGCATAAGTTGGTTATAATAAAGTGAATAATTATTAAAACTTAATAGTTCATAAAAGAGTGTTTAGTCACAGTCCAGACACAAGGACGATATTTTGATACCCCCACTCTAAATTTATGAATGTGTGGTACTTTGCAATTCCCGCGTTTGTAAACATTTTGCTGCAAAGGGCGAATAGCCGGAATTAAATTGGATGTAGCATCCCCCCAGTGGGACAAACATGACCATTTTAATAAAAAGTTTTCTTTACAGCAAACAGCATTACAAGGTGCAGTTCTATACATCTTGAAAACTGTTAATTCAAACAAACAATACAAGGGAAAAATTAAATTATTTGCGTAAAAGTACGCCTTAACATTGAATGCAACGCATAATTTTATTTCTGGATGTCATTATAATGCGTAAACTCTCGCGATCTGTAAAGAAACAACTTACAGTGTGACGTAGAGAAGTGTTATTCTGCAAACTCGAGCACTAAATTTGTGTTGCGGAAGTTTAATTTGCTAATTTTTAACTTTATTTTTTGCACAAAAAATTGCAATACTATAACCCGCGTCAGTAGGTACACAAACTCGAAATGGTACGAATTCGATTTCAAATTCCTAACTATCTAGCAATAAGCCGACTTGCCTTCATTACTATTTCAACGTAAGCGCAAGTATATACCAATAAGTATCATACTTTGTCTTGGATCCACCAAAAACTGAATAGAGATAAAGCCAAAGAATTAATACTTAAACACACCAAAGGCGTAAAAACAGGGTGATCCGATGGTGACACCACGAAGCGTAGACCTAAATATACCTAGCATTCTCTCTAACGTTATCACTTTCACCATACGTAGTGTAAACAATGAGACAGTCCAGATTTATTTATAATCCTAAAGTGGGTAAACCTATACCAGTTTCCCCGAATACGTCAATTTTAACACTTTTTACACAGTCACAATTCAGCTGACGCGCTTCCAATGTCTTTTAATGCACACGTGGGCTGCCAACATTTGATAATATTAATACAGGTACCGTGCGATTGTGTCCTCTCCTTGAATTGGGGTGGGAGTGAGGGAGGGGGGGGGGAGAGGTACGTTCAGTTAGTAGTGAGACAGACTGCCTGCAGCTGCTGCGAGCTTGCTCACCATCTGCTGACACAAGATTCCGTTTGCAAAAGAGCAGGCCTGTGTTTGGAATGAATCGCGCTTCCAATAAAATTGAACTCTTATAGGTAATTTTGAATTATTACTACAGAAACTTTAACAGCACGAATTTACTTCAAGCATAGCCCATCTACATTTTAACATCCCCTTTGACAAAGAAAAATCAGCATGCGACATTAAGTTTTCCGTTGCAGTTTGGGCCTCGGCTTGGTGAGTTTCGCCGGTTTCACAGCCGATCAAATAGGAGTGCCCATACTAGCATTCACGTTCAGTACAGGATGCCTTCACGAAAAAAAAGCATTTTAATACAGCAAAGAACATTTTCGCGGACCGTCAGGGCACCCAGAGTGAACCGGGCTTTCGGACTGGCACTACGTACGTATCACACATTGGACACCACGCACACGCCATTTGTAAACTTAAATAGTCAAATGGGGACGAAATATACGACGCTCTGGTAAAAACTGATCTGGTTATTAGCTGTATTCCCTCATAAAAGTGTTCATAGAGAGCACTCTAACCCCACTACCAACGCCTAGTTAAAACCTCAAAACTCCAAACAGAAAAACAAAAACACATTTACACAAATACGAACATTTCTGAAAATAAGGCTAATATAAGTTCTAAGTCAGGCATCACATAACAAATATCCTACAGGTAGTTAGTATTTTAACAGTACTACGTGCGTATTAGGCCTATGAATATTGTGGTCCGAGAAGCTACAAACAATATAAACAAAAAAGAGTAGGCATACTAATAGTAATTAAAGCTTTCCTTTCTCCTTCAAACATTGCAAGATAATGTGTTCCAGTCTAACGCATTTCAGTTCTGTTAACATACCGTTTGTACTAACACACCTTATTGCAATCTGAATCGTTGAATTCTATGGACCACAATTCTTATGTTGAGTCCTACACAGTGCACTGTGATGCAAACACGTTTTCCAACGCTTTTTTATACTCGTCGTCTACCAAAGCAAAATCTGTTGAACGTATGACGAAAATATGAAAGCACTTCGAATGCACATGAAGTCACTGAACAATCTTGTGGCACACTTCGAAGTTGGCATGTGTTGCATCAGAATCAAGAAAACACAAAAACGTTCCCAAGGATCTTGAAATACTGAAGACAAGGAACAATCACATCAGTGCCGACGAACCGCGATTCCACCGACACAGCAATGGAAGCATACCTATTTGACTGTTGTGCTGCTGGCAAACTGCTCCAAGTAACTGCTGGGGCGGACAGGAAAGCACTGATCACCACACCAACACCGCTCCCCCACCCCTACAATGCTGGCGCCCGGCTGCAACTAAGCCCGGGAGCAATGCGCGACAGAGCTACACCCTGGCAGACTCTTCCCCACTCTTTCCTTACCCCCTCCCGTCGTCCGCAGATGCCACCAACAGCTCGCGGCTCGTGCCGATCGCCCGCTCACCCGCCCGCCCGCATGCCCGCCATCGCGGTGCAACCGAAATCTCGTCACTCGGCAACTTCCGTTGGATCCACTCGGCCAATTTCGGAAATCATCGCCCGTGGTTAGATTACCCCATCTGAAATACCGTTGTTCTCCCTCGGTCAGCCCGTGGCCCACGGTCAGCATGTGGCACATGACCCGTTTTCATGAGGAATTCTCTTGCCTTGTGGCCAGCATTTTCTTGAGGGACCCAAGAAACAAATGCTCTGCGTTTTTATTCCTGCCAAGGGATGTAACAGAGCGTCGACTTGATGCAAGCAGGCCGTAACAGTCTTCCGAGACTTGGGGTTCTCACAGTTGTACTGATAACTCCAGTCACGTGGTACATGGCGCTCTGCAGTTTGGATTTTAGACACCAACTTTAACAGGAACTTGCTTCATGTTTGTGGTAGTCTTACACGGAGTCCCTAAGTACGGCAGCAATATCGTACAGAAAGCCTGCACCGGGACATCCCGTGACAGAGTAGTGCTTACGAGCACGATAGAAGATACGTCCTGTAACTGCCTTAGCCTTTTAAAGTCTAGAGGTTGGTTTCAGTAACACATGGCCTTCATTTGTTTTGTACGGATCTTAGAACCAACAAGGACTTTTATTTTATACAGGATTAGCAGATTCGTTTTGCATAACCGAGGTGCAAAGTGTTTACTGCGCGGTATGTGCTGAATCATATACAACAGACCACATTTTCTCCTTAAGGATTAATAGCAGGCCCACAGATCACATTTTTGCAACTCTTTCTCTCCGACGATTTATAGGCCTTCATTACGCTGTTTAGTCCATATCAGTCACTAAGCCTAATCTAAACATTATTTCGGGTTTTGCAGTGACATCTGTTTTCTGCAGAAATGCATGAATATGTCTGGAGAAGAATAACCGATACGTGGAATGACTCATCGAAGGATTGTTTTCGAAACACGTGTTACAGAAACTATTGTTTGCAGAAGATGCAAATTATTTAATCATCTGTGGAAGCAAAGTCATGAATGTGTTGTCCATAAAAGATGTTCTTGTAGTTTTTCTTGTGACGGTAGCGCCAGCTGTTTCTACTCAGCTGTAAGATATGTTCACAAATACTCTTTCCCATTGCCATGTTTCGTGACCTGATATTCGCGAGACACAAAAATAACTAAGACGTCATCTGAATAGATTCAAAGATTCTATGTTTGTTATTGCTAAGTAGTTGTCCAAAATAAAACCACATTTAAAACAAGCATTTCGAGATTCATCACCATTTTCTCAGAAACGATGAAAACCAAATTCCTTTGCTTATTTGGCTAATTTAAAAATAATGACAGTTTCCATGAAATGCAAGTAATATTCAGACAAGTGTGCTAGACCTGCTTATATAAAAAAATTTATTACTAAAAAAATTACCAGAACACACAAGCAGAATATTTGGGCAACAACTTTACAGTATTCATTTATAAATTTAGTGTTTTTTGACCGTGTATCGTGATATATCCGTACAGTAAGAACCAACTAACTGTGCTATGAGCCAACTAGATGCACTAATAGTGCATCTAGTTAGTCTTTACTGTACGGATTTACAGGATTCATTTCAAACTCCTGCTCAATAAAAACGAAATCTCTCATTTAGACCAGTTTCTTAAGAATATGATTCCGCACGAAAGAAAATAACTTAACACTAGCCCAGTTCTATAGCATTTACTGTCATACCTATGAATATTATCACAGCAGGGTCTACTTCTACAGCCGGTATCATTCAGCTTGACGTATGTTTGATTTGAGATTTTAAACTCTTTACCCTTATGGAAGCATAATAAAAACTTTCCCGCTTCTGTCCTAATTATCTGTTGAGCAAGCACAACACATTACTAGCTTTCGCATGATTTCTCAAGACAAAATTTTCCACACTGACTTATTTATTGACAGTGTAAATATGTCAGAACAAGGTTTATAAAGTCTACCTGTGGTGGCAGTAAGGTTAGACTATAAGTTAAATTGGATAGGATTTAGAAGGAAACATTGAAGGCTAATTTCAGACAAAGCCCCATAATGGGACAGGAGGGAAAGAGAAAACCTTGAAAGACTAGAGTGAGAATTCCGGTGCTCTGACCGAGACACCAACAGGGAACTTTCAGAACACAAGTCAGTAACGTCACTATTAAACTTAAATGGTCCGTTAAGGAGAGTAATTAACCTTTTAAAACCTGTTACCGTACTAACCATCAGGTTTAGCATACAATTCCGTCTTATCTTCGCAAATCAAGTCTGTGTGTTTTGTATGTATCTCAGAAAAATACAAGCGATTATTTCCCTATACATCATCAGCTGATTGATTTTTATAACTGAGATGGAGAGTGTTTACTGCGCGGTACCTCCTGGGTCTTTAAATGAAAGATATTGCATTTTGTGATTACAAGTTTAAAGAGATTTTTTTTATTTCTAACACCCTTCAAGTAACAACAGCAGTAACCTTTTTTAAAAGACTCCCCGTGGTAAAAAAAAAAAAAAAAAGGAAAAATGTCAAGCAAATGTAGACCTTGTCAGAAGATTTGATATTAGGATTGAATAATTTGATATAATGAATTGATTGTTCACGAACCTTTGATTAAAACACCGATATCAGGAATATCTTTCCTGCATTATAACCACTGCCACCGGGCGACAGTCCATTTGCAGTTAAATATATTATTATTATTATTATTATTATTACATTATTATATTTTCAATCGCAAAGACGATTCCGAATGACGTCGTGAGCATGTTTCTAAAAATAGATCTCTCGAGTTTTTCTGACGATGAACTTCAATATCGCAGTGAGGTGTTCGTCTGTATGCCATGAAGCTATATATGACTGTCGCTGTATGAAATTCCACACATGAACCTTCGGCACTGAAACACCAGCCATATGCTTATTCCAGCCATTTCTTGGAGAATAATCATTGTCATATATTTAATAAAGATTTGGCTATTGAAGGCAATTCTGATGAAGAAAAAAATTCCAGTTGTCCTCTGTGATTCATACGGATTCAGCCACCCAATTGATAGCCAGACACTGTAATTCCTGATGATTCCACTTACAGTTATAAGATTACAATCATAGTCTATTTTAGGTACTTGGAGGGTCTGAGAAAAAATAATCAGTTGTAGAGTTAGAATAGGCAGCTGCCGTAGAAACACGTGGGAATGCCGTAATTTGCAAACAGAGGGCCACGCGCGTACGTACGCTTCCGATTATGTTGATACCCAATAGCATAGCTTGCTCTTTTATTGTCAGGCTGAGAGCTGGTTTTGTTTGTCGGAGCCAGCTGTGAGAACCAGTTTTCTTCCAGACCTTCAAGCCAGGGGCATAGCGATGGAATGTATTTAGACCAGTGTTTCCCAAAATGTGTTCCGCGGTTCCGAAGCTATCCGCCACCAGTATCCAGGATATCCTTGGATACAATTCTGTAACGGCTACTTTGAATTTTACATACTTGTTAATTGAAGGAATAATGTTTTGTCAAGAATAATAGCAGAATTTCTTTAAATGGGTATAAGTTTATTTAGTATAGCCATTAGAATATCTAATTAAGAACCCCCCCCCCACCCACGAAGAGAGCGACAGTCATTTTAATTAAGATCAAATCACGCAATGGTTTCTTACGTATGCTACTTGTACGTATTAGTGTCTACCTAAAATCAGTTCTGAGATAATTTT
>Ga0136643_10009827_pt1 | contig 14096 bp, 5 predicted proteins | sample TergutLab28metaG_FD_96883 | JGI IMG/M metagenome (GOLD analysis project Ga0136643, IMG submission 96883) | Labiotermes labralis P1 segment gut microbial communities from Petit-Saut dam, French Guiana - Lab288 P1 (version 3) (version 3) | ecosystem: Host-associated > Arthropoda: Insects >... | reverse complement strand
TGTGAGTGCGGTAATGAACCTTCGGGTTCCGTGAAATGCGGGGAATTTCTTGACTAGCTGCAAACCAGTTAGCTTATCAAGAAGGACTCTGCACCATGGAGTAAGTAAGTAAGTAAGTAAGTAATTTGCCTGTTTTGCTACTTAGGGTTTGTGTGTGTGCTGGTTACGATTTTCATCCAAGCTTTATTAAACAAAAGGGCCCTTAATGGCTCCGATAGACACTGTACTGGATGTAATCTACCCTCTTCGGTTTTATCCTACACTTGTGTGAAAATTTGTAACTGAAAACTATTTTCTGGTTAGTGAACTGACGAAGTTTAGACAACTGGATTAGGACGGACTTTATATTTTCGATCGTTAAAGCACTGTAATATTTGAAAATTATCTTCAAAGCCACAATCTTTAAAGAAACTAACTACGTGTAAAACTCACTTACAGCGATCCAAATAAAGCGGTTCTTGAAGTGGATTAAAGTAAAAGAAATTTCCACTTTGTAAACTACATATGACTTGGTTTAGGCACTGGGCTACTAGGGAGCAGTTTCGATTCCCGATGGGGTCATTGAAATTTTTCATTAACTTAACCGTTCCGGCCGTACTATGGCCCTGGGCTCGACTCACCCTCTAACAGCCATAAGAAGGGGGAGTGTCTCTTGGGGTGTAAAGGCGGCCGATGGGTAGGCCTGACAATTTTGCCGCCTTCATGTGCCCATTTTCTAGAAATTGTGGGAACCTCATCCTCCTGGGGCCCAAGGGCCTGTACATGCACGTATAGATATTGTTTAATCTCTCTTGCTAACATTCGTTTAAGAGAAACGCCGTGTAAAATTTAGCCGTGAGCTTTTAATGAACGCGTACTGAATTCTCTGTGAGGTAGGAGTTTAAATCTTATATAACTGGTGATTTATTTGAAAGTAGATCTTAAAGTATTAATTTTTTAAGAAAAGTGTGAAATTATCTTTGCTAAATCTCGTGAACTACAATTGTTCTGCATATGAAAATAACATTATTCATTGTTAGAAGACTCAATTTTGACAGTTGTCTGGTTAGCCCTTTCAAATGCTAAGTTTTACTTTCAACGCTTGTCACAAATCTTGAGCAGAGGTCACGATAGCTTAGTCAGCAGAAACACTGCGCTACGATCGGGTGGCTGGTATGGATTCTTGGCTGAGGCAAGCCACCACATCCACACTGGCTCTGTGGCCCAACTCTTCTGTTTTGCGGTAGGTATCTAAGGTTCTTTCCCCACGGTTACAGGGGCTGGTGGTTGGATGTGATAACAATTTTCTATCCAGTACTAATGTTAATGCATATTTACACTACTACTCATTGTCTTCATAGGCTTGGAGTTTCATTAATCAAGGTAAAAACTTAGTTCTACGAAATTTCAGAACACATCTTAAAATTGATCGTGCTGTTTAGCTAGCAATATTTTGTTAATCACACGTGTTATTAACTCGCTTGACAGGGACAGTACTAACTTTATTTGGCCAAATATTTCTTAACTCTTAAACTGATACTCACCTTTCTATGTAACATTTTATGGACAGTGCAGGTTTATAAGAACATATTTGAAGTCTGATAATGTTATGCGTATGTCTGTGAGGTTTCACATTCAAGTGTTCCCGTTACAGGCCCGGTGTGGCTCAGAGGGTGGGTAGAGGTATAGCTGTACTCTTCCATGACTGCGGCACTAGAACTGGGTGAGTGGTCGTCAGCATGCCCCGGCCGCAGTTTATCCTCGGGAAAGACTCGGTATCCATTTTACAGGAGGCTAGGTGGATCCCAGGGCTGGTCTGGACGAGCGGAAAATCTTGTCCCCACCAGGATTCGATACCGTACCGTCCAGCCCGTTGTCAGTCGCTATACCGACTGAGCTACCCGGCCCAAGGTTTTACGTGCCTCGCTGAATATTTTATATTCACTAAAGCACGTCACTTCAATCTAATCACGAATTTACTGACTGGTATTACAACGACCAAGATTTCTGTCCCATTTATTTCTCGGAAACTTGTAATGGCTCGTACTGGAGGCCAGCTGAGGAACCTTTCTTCACTCAAGAGCTTCCTGCATACGCAATGGAGAACTGTTAGTGGAATTCTAATGGTCTTTCAATTGATTTCACTTAGAAAGGTGGAAGCAGTTGGCGAGTGGAATCTATTATTTGGTAATTGTTTGTGTTACTAATGTTAGAGAGACCACACTAAATTTGAACAAGAAAGGAAATGTAGGTCGACTTCCATTAACCATTTACAGCACAATTGGCTGTCCAGTCAGGCCTTAAGTTTCGATCTATTTATAGGTTTAGGTAAAAGATGTAGGTCTGAGAAGTGCGTTGTACGTTGTTAACAGGACGTGGCACTTTTATCCTTTTCTGCACTCAACCGCTGTCCACATCGGTATTCTCTCTCTTACAACGCTGAAGGGAAGAGTGTCGTGTAAGGCCGCCCTGAAAGGACAACATTAATCTGAATCCATTACTTGAATAGGGCTGTTCTGCATGTTCGAAGCAGTTTTCTTCATAAGGTGTAAGCATGGAGTTTGGGTTCCTGTTTTTGTAAGCAAAAGCCTAGTTATTTGTTTGGCAGACAGTAGCACATTGTATGGAAATAATGTACACTACAGGCAATGCAAGTATAAACGTAACATTGAGTCGCGTTCGCGTAACCATTGTTGCCGTGGAAAAGCAGTAAATAGGTCTATTACATATTCTTAGAGTACGTCTGTAGCCGTAGTTTCCCAGCATGCAATGCGCGTGCGCCGTGCTATATTGTCACCTATGGCCTGTCTGACTCTACCACGTTTTATCACGTCTCATACGGCGCGACATTCGGTAAAAATTTATTGAACGTCAAATGTGTCTTTTGATTTTTTGTACAATTTTGAAATATACTAAGAAGAATATACCAATAATTGTTTTTTGCAGTTACGGTTTTACTAATGCCAGATGCTGTGGATACAGTGACATGAGCTCCTGATGATGGGTGGAGATACCACCCGTAACATGTAGAGCGGTTTACAGATATAAATAATCGGTATGTAGTTGCATCTTGTTGGACAATTATTGGCATATATTTCAAGATGCACGGATTCTTGAATGTGAAATACTAAGAAGTATTCAGCGAGACATTGTTATACGGGTAAAAACGTGGTACAAAATATCTTGTTGTTTTTGTTGTTGCTGCTGCTGTTGTCAGATTGTAATGAAACTTGAATTTTGTCGACAGACTTTCGAAAAATATTCAGCTATGAAATCTCACGAAGTTCCATCCAGCTTGAGCGGAGTTGTTCCATGTGGTCAGATAGACTTACGGACGGACAGGCAGTCACCGACAGACATGACGAAGTTAGTAGTCGCATTGCTTAATTTTGCGAACGCATCTAAAACCACGCATGAACTCTTATTGAAAACTGAAGAAATTAAACAAAGTAAAATACAAAAGAACCCGCAGTAGCCCACGTTGTGACGAACAACTGATTTATCTTGGTTAATTTGACGCACTCCTTATCGCGTTATATCTCGGGCTTCTAAATGCGAGGGACGCAGTGATGGTGCTTCCTCTACATATGTGCCCTTGTGCTTATTTACCTGACATTCAGGTTTAGCTTTAATGCTGTGACAACCATGAGGGTGCATTAGTACTCAGGGTGAGTGTAGTACAACAGATGCCAAGAGCACAAGGAAAGTTTACATACAAAATACGAGACAGGGTAACACGCAGTAGGGTAGAGTAATTGGGAAAACTACACACAATTTTGCTGAATGGCTGCAGCGTTCACTGTCGTCTCTCTATATTTGCTGTGGAAACACAGGATGGGCCACGAGAAAGTAGCCCCCCTTGCATTTTGCACGTGTCCTTGTGATATTCTCTCTGGCGTTAGTATGTATATTGCGTAGAGTGTTTGAACAGTTAGTAAACAGTCGTGCTGTCAACGTGTTGAGCTATACCCGATGTAACATAGTGATTTTGATGGCTGCAACTGCGTGGCTGATGTCTTTCAGTTTCTGTATCGTGTGCGGATTTGATTCGAATACCGTACTTTTCAAGTGTCCGCAGAGAAATGTTCAAAATCACTGTGTTACATCGGGTATACCTCAACATGATTAGACGTGCGCAGCTGTGTGTTGATGCAGGAGGCAACCACTCGCAACATCTTCCATGACGTATCCTTTCAAAATTTGGCTACTGTATTAGTTTCTGTATTTAGGCTATGCTACGGACCCGGGCTACTATTTCGTGGCCCATCCTGTATTTAATGTTAAGTGTGAAAACGTGTGTATGGGTAATACTTAAGGCAGATAAAATTAAATTGAATTGAAATTTGTACATCACGCCGAGCACTGAAATTATATTTCAGTGGAGTGTTTGTTTCTTGGAGTTATTTAGAACCAAGTGTATTGCGGTTTGCAACTTAGGATAAATTACAACAAAAATATTAAATTTTATTAGCTTATTTTTCTCTTTTACACTAAGGACATCAAGCGTAATGAAACCCTACGCTGCCTGTTACTCACAGTACTGCATATGAACCAAGTGAACGCATTTTAAGGAAAGTTAGTGTGACTATTATGCCATTGGGGGGACCACGGTGGCTCAGTGGTTAAGGTGTTCTTCTGCTCCATATCGGAACATCGCTGATTCGATTCCAGCTGGTGTCATTGGAATTTTTCATTGACATAAAATACTTCCGATCGCACTATGGCCCTGGGATCGACTCAGCCTCTAAGAGAAATGAGTACCAGGAGCATTTTCTGAGGGTAAAGGCGGCCGATGCGTAAGGCTGACAACCTTACCACCATCCTGTGCCGTTGTCATGAAATCTGGGAACCTTAACCTCCTGGAAACCTCTGGGCCACTCCAGGCCTGTAACGGGACTGCTTTACCTTCATTATGCCATTGGAGTGACCTGAACGACATAATTTTAATTTCCTACGATCAGTTATAAGCACATGGCGGAAGGACGAAAATATGTGGCGCTGGGCACATTAGTACAGCTTGGAAGACTGTAAACTCTGCCAGGGTAATAACGTTTAAAATTTAAAGTAATAAGATGTTCCACCATTTTATTTAGAATTTCGTCTATCGGTACTTTTGAGTTGAGCTTGTGTATATGTGACAATACGGTTATAAATGTATGCTGCGTTATGCACGAAATATTGTTGGCAAGCGAACAATTACACAACACGACATGGATGTGAAACCTGCAGTTTGTATCGTGTACATTCTGTGTATACAGCGCCTCTATCATGTCGCTGTGATTTCAGTTTTAACCTTTTAAATCTTACTGGTTTCGTGATGCACCATAAAGTTTAATATTCAATAATTGCAGTTTCTGCCCACACTCTATTTATGTTTTTTGTATTTATCTGAAAAAAAATAGCGACTTGTGCCACTTACAGTATAAACTGATTGGTTTTTATAACCGAGATGAAAAGTGTTTGCAGCGCGGTACGAACTGGGGCTTTAAATAAAGCAGTCTGCGTTTCGTCTTTAAAGGGTTAAACTCCTAACACAATTTCATATGTAGTATGTAGGTAGAAAACTCTTTTTCACCAACAGATTTAACTTAAACATAAGGAGTACACTACTAAGGTTCTGCATTTGAGCATAACTTTGTACAGTGCTGGAAATTTGATACTTCGCAGTAGAACATAAATACCTGAAAAGTTTGGAAATTGTGGTGCTGAACAAGGATTGGGAAGAGGCGATTGTTCGAGAAATGAAGAAGAATTAGGTAGAGCCAGGGAGACAGTTATTATATATATACAAAATAAAAAAGAAGGAAGGCCAGCTGGATTGGTCAGATATTGCGTACTGCCTTTTTAAACATGTTTTTGAAGGAAAGATAAAGGAAGAATAGAAGTGACAGGAAGACGAGGAAGAAGAAGAAGACAGAAGCATCCGGCATGGCTCTAAATGGAAAGGGGGGATACTGGAAATTGAAAGAGGAAGCACTAGATCGCACTGTGTGGAGAACTCGCTTTGGAGGAGGCTGTGGACATATAAGACAGATTGGGGAATGAATGTATGAATGAATGAATGAATTTGTTGGGTATGTGATGTTTGTTGGACCGTGCATCAACCAACTAGATGCCACTTGTTATTTTATTGTACTTCTTATATGCTCAACATGTTTCGTCGTGCCTTAGCCTGCAGCCCGGACACTACTCCAGCCTAACTGCATCTAACCTCCAACCTACAGCAAACCAAGAACGAAACGACCAATGTGGTAATCAACATTATAGTCGCGAGCTCCTGATGATGGGCATAGTAGTGCCCGAAACATGTTGAGAATATAAGAAGCACAATAAAATAATAAGTGGCATCTAGCTGGTTTTTATTCTTCATGTTGGTTATGATTAGGATCGATCTACCTAACAATTTTTTTACCTACGATTGTGAAACTAGAAGATGAAGTATTTGCGGGACTTACTTATTGAGGGTTGAGGTTAATGCCAGTAAGTCAATATGTTGTCTGATTTTAATCTTGTCTGTGTATGGAATTTTAGTTGAACTGCGAATTTGTTTAGTTCATTGAACGTTTGCGGAAAGTACCAGCGCCTGGTGTAAAGGCAGTACTTTGTCACTATTGTCGGAGAAGTGGTCGCACATGCACGGCGTCCCTTTTTGTACGTGGTTGGTCTGTAGTAATGTGAACTGTAGCGCTGACACGGTTGCTTATACGTCATCTCTAAATAATATAGGACATAGCACTGTACTGGCCTCTGATTTTTACCCGTAGTTGGTAATGGAGTTCGACTCCTAAGGTTGTGTGTATGTAGAAGTAGATATTATTGTGTAGTTTGTGATGTTTTGCTGCCCGTGCAGCTCAGTATAATCTTAGCAATTGACCAACTTAATGCACAAATTCTTGTTTTATAATAAGTGTATTATATTCCTCTACATGTTTCGAGTACTGTTTTGATCATCATTGGTAGGTCAAATTGTATTATACAGCATCTGGTATCGTCACACACTGTAGGTGGCCGTCCGTTGCGCAGAGTGAGAGGGTCCTCTCCCAACCTGCGCACCGGACGGCCACCTACAGAGTGTGACGATACCAGATGCTGTATAATACAATTTGACCTCCTGATGATGAGCACAACTGTTCTCGAAATATGTTGAGGAATATAATAAACTTATAATAAAACAAGAATTTATGCATTTATTTGGTCAGTTGTTAAAATTATTATGTAGACTTGCACTGTTTCGGTTTGAAAGTTATGTGACTTTACAGTGAAGGTTTTACTGTGTTGTGTGCGTAATATTTAAGGTTGTCGTGTCGCGAATTATTTTGCCGTATAATCTGGTAAATTGGGTACAGTTGGAGGGAGTCTGTCGCCTCGATCTTTAGGGTAAATTCAACATTAAATTTTCTTCTACTCTGAAGAAAGAGGCAGCCGGTTTCCTCAAAATGTTGGTATGTGCCTACCAGTAAACACGGACTAACCTCCCAACAAACGGAAATATTGGTAGTCACGCTCGTTGAAACATTTAGCTTATGATCAGTTATATTCTCAAGATATTATTTGTTATGTAATCCGAAAGTTCATTGACACAGTTGCAGAAACTCTTTGTTTTTATCTTGAGTAAGCTCAGTTTCATGTATTCGTAAGCGGTAAATTACTTGTAACTTAGTAAATTGTTATTTTTTTCCATATACATTCGTGTCAGAGAATGCATCATAAGATTTGCTGCTTTGGAATTGAAATAAAATGTATGCGAAGGTTTTCTTCGGTTAGCATAATATTAAGTGAAGTATGCAAGCTGCCAATCGCTCCATTTTATTCTTTGGTCCTTTCTTGATTAACATTCTGTATATGCGGGTCGTTCTCAGGTTCCTTCCTCCTACATTCAGTATACTTGTAGTCTAGTTTTCGCATTCATATGAATAGATAAATGTTTGCTCTCGTACTTATTTTAATCTTCAGTTTTATGGGATATAAATTATATAATGAATAAATCATCACTTTTAATTCCTCCCGAACTGAAAACATGGCCACATACCCGTAATAGTCGGAAATCCTTGTTTTTAGATTTGTTACATAATATGGTTTTAAGATATGATTAGGCCTACGTTTTTTGGCCGTTTTTTGTTAAAATTCGGTGCTATTAGAAAAGCAGAACGTTTATAGCATAATTGACTCCATTATATTGTATATAATAGGATAAAATAGCCTGCTGTCAAACTATTTTGAAAGAATAAATCCTTCGAAATTTAACAATGTAGTAAAAACAATTTGTCCAATAAAGCAGAAAATATATTTGCTTTTACTGTATATCGATTTAGTCTTCTCTTTCCTTTGGTCCTTGTGACGACCCTGCAGTGCCCCAGATATCTTCAAGGCGATCAGCCGAATGCAGGACGGTAGGTCAAACCACTTTTTAAAGTATATCGAGTTACCCACCTGCATGTGGCTATTGCTAGGCCCTCGGAAACTGTAAGCGGCCAGTGGTTAGATACTGAGCGTTGTAGGGACCATTTTGTTAAAGAAACTGACTGTTGTTTGGACTAACTCGTCGCCAATTTGTACTGTACTGTCATCTGTGTACATTGTTAGCTTCAGAATGTTGATAGCCGCGGATACGTCTTTATCAGCAGTATTTATTTATCAAAATAATCATTAGACGTAGATAAAATTATTGTGAATTTTTTTTTTCCAGCAGTGACAGCTTTTTGGATTAAACAACACTCATATCGTTCATAGAAAAGGTAAGTGTAGGCTATTTATTGTACTTATTATTTTACTGGCTGGAGGTTTCCCATTTCCTAATTTTCTCAGTTTCACTCTCTGTAATTTTGTCTTTTCTGTAAATTTTTTTTTCAAAATTACCGTATAAATTCTTTCCATGTCTAGTGCATACTTTACTATCCACATATGTTTTAGCTTTTATTGTCTCTAACATAACCGTTTCTTACATACGCCTGTTTTTTTTTATCCATTTGTTTCGGCAGCGGATTCAACTTAGTCTCCCAACATTTATTATTCAATTAACATAAGCACTTACGGGATAATGGTAAAACTCTCAGCGAACATGTGAAGGGTTTTACATTTAGTTACAAAAATGACGTTCATCAAAAACAGTTTGTACGATTAGTAGCTTTATCACTATCCATTTTGAGGGATCCTTTGTAGGTGAGGACAGAGGACGACCTTTTAAATGTTAGGACTTAACGCCGACTACTAGACCATTGACGACAACCAGTCACTTGAAGATGATAGCAGAGCCAGCTTGCGAAATAACGAGTGTATAAAAGAGGCTGCACCTCAGGCGCAGTAGCGACTCGGGTTTCGGAAGTCGTCATGCGGAATTGCGACCGCACGAGCAGCAGGAATAGCAGAATAATTTTCGTTCTCTCGTTTTCATGGCGACGCATGCCTGGAAATTTGGACTATCGTCGACTGGTTTATTTACCGGCGTCCCTAGCCTGAGGCGTAAAAAGCTAAGAAATTCTGTGGGGAGTGCTCTTCACAGGAATTTATTGAGCAGGCGAGAGGAAAAAATTTTGTTCCTTCCGTTTTAGTGATCTGGCGGCGCACTCATGGCTGGCTCCGGAAATTCTCTATGCTGAAGACAGTGGACTTTGTCCGTTAGTGTGTTAATGTAACAAATTAAAACTTAACAAAATAATGAAAAGTCAAAAGCCTTGTCGAAGCATTTGTCAGTTAATCCCACGTTTTACTCCGCCATTGGAAGTTTTCGCCCGATTTTGCTATGTATTTTGAGAGAATAGATGAAACATAGATATTGTTCCGGCCTTTGAGTAAATGTGAACTTATTTTTCAGGTCGTCGTCAGAGCAGTTTGCAAGAGGAAGGGTTCCCCTTTTTTATTAGTCTCAACAGGTTGAGGATTCTAACTGAATTAATGACGCGAAATTCCGGTAAAGCAAGGGGAAGTACATGTGTATAACATGTCTTCACAAGGTTTTGTAACTAATGTTCTTCGGCAAAATGCCATTTTTTGTGTATTTAAAAACCATCGAAAATTACCAATTAGTCTTGCTTGGCTTTTGGAGGCTGTAGTTTAAATATCCCAGAACAATTAAGACAGGATGAAGAATTTTAGATGTTGTGGTCTGTAAGGCAGCGGGAGGTATTGTAATCGGTAGAAATGTCGAAACTTCGGCATAAAATGACCAGCAAATAATGTGAAACTTACTATTTTCTGCCTGAGATATAAAGCCGTGGCCTGCTAGGTATTTACCGAAGTTTTCGAAGAATATCAGCAAATTTCTGCCGGATAACATGGGTGTTGCAGATGTTCCGGACAAACTCCTGTATTCGTTACCCGATGACGCGGCGTTACGTCCCAGGAGAAAATATTCATCATGGCTTTTGCGAGAATGTCAAATCTGACATATCTGTAACTCCAAAAGAAATGATGATGATGATGATGATAATAATAATAATAATAAGTATTCAATAACGAACTTAAATTTAGCAGAGAATTCTGTGATAAAACAGTTTAACATGTGAATATATTTAATTTATAAGTTCAATCAAAACCGTATAACGTATGTTACAACATTGCTTGCTAAAATTAGCTATTTATATTAAATTATTTTTTCATAGACGCTATTGATGTGCTTGATATACTGAACTTTGCTTCTTCCGTATAAGGGTTGTTACAGTAAAAAGAGAAGTACTGTTAGAGAAATACAAGTTCGCTTTTCCTTTGAGTAGAACGTTTATGAAGTCTGGCTTGAAGATATTTTATTATTTATTGACAGGGAATGTTATTAATGCTGCCGTTACGTCTCTTTTAAAGCGAATGTATCCCTTTTAGACAAATGACTGTGCCTGTAGCGGACCGTGGTTATTTTCCATTTTTCGAACTTCATTTCCCTCATTCTGTGTAGACAGTCCCATAATATGACTAAATTAAGGAGGTTTGGAGATCAATTTTCTTTCTTAAAATGCGAGTATATTGACAGTATATTGACATACACCCTCTGGCAGTCTAATGAATTGCTTTAAAGGAACCTTGGGCTAAAAATATTCACCAAATTTTTATAACTTGGAATGCTGTGAATTAGTACGGTGGTTAATATGCGTGTCACACGTGCGTCTCCTTTTAATCTATTTGGAGTAGACATTTATATATTTTTGTTCATGTGGCGTTTCGAACCGATTCTTGGTCGTGGCCCCCTCATTGGACACACTATTCTCGGTAGGACACCTCTGGACTAGCAATGAGCCCGACACAGAGAGATCTACCTGAAAACACACAACACTCACAAGAGACAGAGCTCCATGCCCGCATGCGGGATTTGAACCCACAATCCCAGCAAGCGAGAGGCTGTAGACCCACACCTTGGATTGCGCTGCCACTGGGATCAGCGTATTGTGAATTGCGTTATTATATGAATTTGGTTGCAGCTTAAAACCTAGGGAAGTATACTGCACAAATAATATAGGTCTTGGCTATGTGGGGTATCTAGTAGCAAATGTATAGTTATCGGCAGTAACAGGGTACGTGCATTTTTGCGATGAAAACGAAAATGCTGTTGATTATACGTTACTTTTAACCCTAATGTGTACATGCTGTCACCATATTGAAATTGGTAGTGTACATTTTCCGTGAAACTACTTTGTGGGTTGTTTGACCGTACATCTTCCCCATGAAATAACTTGAAATGCCAACTTGATGCAACTAGCTAATTGTATTGATGTATTCTTAGCTCGACATGTTTCGGGTACATACGCCCATCATCAGGAACATTAGATGTTGAGTTGCAGCATATGGTTTTCTGCACGAAGTTTGTGGAATGGTGGTGGTCTTGAGAGCCGCTGCGTAGGTCGTGTGTACGGTGCGGATGGTGCCGTGCAGGGCACCATCCGCACCGTACACACGACCTACGCAGCGGCTCTCAAGACCACCACCCATCCAAAAACTCGGTGCAGAAAACCATATGCTGCAACTCAACATCTAATGCTCCTGATGATTGGTTTATGTACCCGAAACATGTCGAGCTAAGAATACATCAATAAAATTACCTTGTTGCATCAAGTTGGCATTTCAAGTTATTTCAACTACTTTGTATTCACAAAGAACCAATACCAACTTTTTGCACTGTGTTATTTGTTTTTTGGTTAGGTTTCCGACGTGATTGAGCCTGACTCTAATGGGTAATTTGAAACAAACGCTGCACACTTTATAGAAGCCTCTCTGAAAATGGCCTATTAAGTCAGGCCGAAACATATTGGAAAACGAACCAACAAATAAATTATACAGTGCAGCGACTCTGGGTAAATGACCAACTTGATGCACAATTACATTATATAATACGTTTATTATTATTATTATTATTATTATTGCAAATTGTAATAATAAACGTATTACAAAACGTAATTGTACATCCAGTTGGTCATTTATTCAGAGTTGTACCAGGATGCACGGTCAGCAAAACATAAAATACAGTGCAGCAAGTTGGTATTTCTATCTCCGGAGTTCGAGCAAACGAATTTTTCTTACTTTTAGTGCGAAATTTTACTACTTCGCCACCTAGTTCCATTTACCACTCTGTTCCTGTTCGTGCGACCTTCCGTTGTAGACACTAGTTTGCTGTCATTAGATTCAGATATATTGCTTAAACTGTTCACATTCTTGACTCCAGCTGCTTCATATTTCTCCTCCTCTTTGTTTGTTTACACGACTTCAGGTTTGAAATTATACGATTTTAGTTTGTTCTGAATATTGCTCCGTTATATCCACATAAACTGCTTAGGATGTGATGAAAGCTACGATTCAGACAAGTGGGCACTACCCAAAAATGCGTATATGTATCGAGCAGTGGGTATTACAATTGAAAGAGTCTTAGCAAAACGTTTTAGAAGAAAAACTCAGCTGAAGTTCTGTAAAGTTATGGCTATACCGATCTTGCTGTATTGGTGTGAATAATGGTTCCTTACGAAAGAACAAATAGTCACACGTTACATGATTGAAATTCCTGGGGGAAATGCTTGTTCATATACGAAATGGAAATATAAGATACGAATTAAATACATTTCCAGTTTTTAATAAAATTGTGGGCAATAAAGATTAGTGAAGATTAGTGGAGGGAGCGTACTTTACGAATGGACGAAGGTAACCAGCGATTGCTTTCCACAACCGTCCTACTGGAAGAAGAGAAAGAGCTAGACAACGAAAAGTTGGAAAATAAAAGAAACGGTTACAAAGGACTAATCCTTAACTGGAAGAAGAAGAAGAAGAAGAAGAAGAGGAGGAGGAGGAGAAGGAGGAGGAGGACGAAGACGAAGAGAAGTTTAATGTCCTGATATTTGTACGTGAACAAAAATCGATCTTGTAGGTGCATTTCGGTGCATGTTGTAATTTAGTGCGATACTCTTTCGGAGAATGACGTTAGTCGTGTGTCAGTTTCAAACAGCTGTTGTTGGCCTGCTTCTGTACATTGTGTCACACACATTGAGTTTATGCGTGAGGGAATTGAATTAACTATTTATACATTATAACACAGTGAATCTGCAAAGTGTGTACATATGTTTCCAGAATCCTGTTTAATCCAGATGTCGCTATGGTGTACTTGAAAAGAAAGCACTTTTTCTCAGTACGTAAATAATTTTGTGGTTGTCAGTTTTAGTGAGCTGCAGACAGGTCGCTTGTGAGTGCGTCGCTGTCCCGACTGCTCGAGTGAACGGAAATATGAGGTAATTAACGAGTAGTAGAGGTACTGTACATGGCTAAGTGCACAGTGTCTTGAAAACACGTTTCTTCATTCACGCACGGCTCTGTCGTACTTCATAATCGTTTTCACGAAACGAAGATGTTACGTGAGGGATCAGTGCATAACAGGAACTGCAGGTTCAGTTTCTCACACGACCAAGTTCCTTAACTCAGAAAAACATAGGTTTCCACGCAAGTTAAATTTTTTCAATGAAACTTTAGTCGATGCACAGTGGTTGTGAAGGTGGTGGCGGTGACAACAATGGTGGTGGTGGTGGTGGTAGTAGTGGTGATGGTGGTGGTGGTGGCGCAGGTGTCTGTCATTACGCTACAAGTTGATTGTCCATCTCGTGACCGATGATATATATCGTGGTCCCGAATGAAAGGTACTGAACAGTTGTACATAC
>Ga0136643_10009826_pt1 | contig 14097 bp, 5 predicted proteins | sample TergutLab28metaG_FD_96883 | JGI IMG/M metagenome (GOLD analysis project Ga0136643, IMG submission 96883) | Labiotermes labralis P1 segment gut microbial communities from Petit-Saut dam, French Guiana - Lab288 P1 (version 3) (version 3) | ecosystem: Host-associated > Arthropoda: Insects >... | reverse complement strand
TTGTTTTGTGTGTAAATGTCCACTATTGCCTTCAACAGTGTGTCTGGGATATGTCTGGATTTCAAAATGTTAAATAAAATCTGTCTTTGTATGTTATCAAATGCTTTCTCATAATCTATAAACGGCAAATGTGTTTCCAAGTTAAATTCCCTTCTTTTTTCAATTAGTAATTTAAGGCAAAATGTTGAATCTGTACATGACCGTCCTTTTCGAAATCCATTTTGTGGTTCTTTCATAAATGCTTCTGAAAAATCCTGCAGTTTATGTTTAATTATAACATGTATTAATCTATCATATATTAGAAAAACTAATATATATATATATATATATATATATATTAGTTTTTCTAAAATTTTTGAGAAAACCAATAAAATGGATGTAGGTCTGTAATTGCTCTCACCCTTTTTGTAAATGGGCTCTTTACTTTTAACTTACCTCACAGCAATTCTATAAAATGTCAGTGTCAGCTAGAAATAGAAAATTTCACTTCTTTACTTTTTTAGGAGCTAGTGGTCAGTCCTTGAATCTTCAAGCACTTAATTGTTAGACAATGCAGCATGCATAGACATGGTGCTGTGTGGTGTAAACAGTAACAAATATAGACAATAATTTCCGTGCACATGACTTTACCTCAGTGCTAAATCTATGACAAAGTAGATTCTATTGAGAGTAAGCCCCAAAGCTATTATGCTTCATGATTACTCTCTTAATTTTACTTATATATGTTATATAATTGTTTATTTTTTGTAGAAGAAGACACAGAGGGACGTGACTTACCTAAAAGGAAAGTACACAGGCGCAAGTCCTTTGTATGTTATAAATGGTACAGTTATAAAAGGAAGAGACCTCAATGCCACAGCCAATTTCTTTATTGACCTTGATGAGAAACTGTTACAAGGAAATGTCAACTACACACCAGGTATTACAAGATATTTCACTTCATTTCTTACACACTCTCTGTCACCGTTTGCTTCGTTTCTTTGTGTTTATTTTCCTGTTGCCTACCTTTTTCAACTTTCCCAAAACTTCATGGGCTCTTAATATTCCTGCATGCTTCTTTCCTTTTTAAATTATTTTACTGATATTTCAAAGTGACTGTCACATACCAGATGCCAGCAGCAATCCATCAAGCAGGGAGAAATTGAAACATACAACATTTTACACCAGACAGATTTCTCCCATTCGTTATTTATGTGTTTATGGATTCACTTACCCGAACAGTGTTTTAGTGTAGTAACACAAGTTCTTATATAGTTTTCCTCTTTTGAAGCAAAAGAAATTTATCTTACCTACAAGACTTCTTTGAACAAACAGCTGTGGCTTTATTGTTTCAGATGCTTCAGAAAGTTTCAATATGATTGGAAAAATTCCAGATGCTCGAAATGTTATCTTCAATGTTTGGAGAGATTATGAAGAAATACGTATTTCTGATGTGTCCTTTTATCTGCGTTTGAATCACTCACGTCTTATTACTTCAAAGTTCAAGTGGCGCCCTGAAATTAAAACAGAAATAGTGGTATGCTTATTTGTAATTATTTTATAATTTCATAAATTAATTTTTCTGTGCATCTTATGTTTACACTTCTTTCTTCCTTTCCCTTCTTCATATACCTTTGGAACTAACACATTTTGCAGACAAAAGTAATTTCATTGCAGCATTGCAAGTAACATACATTTCCCAAAAGGGAATCACAGGAATTTAACCTTGCAGTATTTTTACAGGCAGCAACATAACCCCTGTAAAACATCAGGAAGACAGAGGTAAGGCAAGCCAATTGGTTTGCCTGTCCAAGATCCATGCTGCTGTTCCTCTCCTGTAATATGGTTCCATAAAGTGATGTTATATTGACAAATAATGATGTAATATGTGGTTGGTTTGTCAATGTTTTAGAAACTGGTGGTAGAATTTATGAGAGTTACACCCCAAGCGTAACATCTCCTGCATTCTCACACTTAAGTAATAATTCCTTCTGACCTACATTTGAACCCAGAATCAATACGGAATTGTATTTGGGATCTCGTAATTACTGATTCCCATTGTGTAGAAGCGTGCGTGTGTGTGTGTGTGTGTTTGTGCACGCACACACTATGTTCGTGCATGCTTTTGTTTGTAGTTTGTGCATGTGCATGTGTGTGTGATAAATGATTATGCGACAGTAGTGTTGATCAGCTGGAGAAAATCTAATCTGATGTTATTTTCTTCATTAAAAGTCATATGTCTTGTGCACCAGGGTTTGGCCTTGGCCCCTGAGGTTAATAGCTGCTCTTTTGAGCACTCTGAAATCTATGTTTGTTGTTAAGCTCTTAACACAATAGAAATGGTCCAAAGTGGATTAGCTGTTGGCATAAGAAATTAATGTGTCATTTATGTTAAATTCACTAAAATTTTCTAAGGCCAACAGCTGCATCAAGTGATTTGAACCACTTGGGACAGATGTCAGCCCGGGAAGAATGTGTTGAATTGGGTTTGTCATGAAAGCTCAAGCCATATGTAGTATTTGTGTTGAAGGATTGTAAACATAATTTTATTTGTCAATCATGTTTACCCTATTGGAAGCATTCTTTTTATAATGATTGTTCTGCATTATTATCCTCCTTTCTAATTATCATTACTTTTGATTTCAGACTGGGATTCATGACATTTTTGATACAATATGGAATTCTGTTATAAGTGGTGTTGATTACTGGAAGCATTACATTAAGTCTGAAACAACAGAGGCTGTAAATGACATTTGGCTGGATGCAAAACCAATTGTACAGAAATTTCTGGATGATATCAGGTATTTTATAACTGCAGCATAGAGTCTGTTTTCTGTATGTGCTTGAACTACATATGTGTGTGTGTGTGTGTGTGTGTGTGTGTGTGTGTTGGCAGGAAAATAAAGCTATCCTTATACAGGCCTGGAGAGGCCCTTAGGGCTTCAGGAGGTCGAGGCTCCCAGAATTTTCAGAAAATTGGCCCCTGAAGGTGGCAAGGTTGTCTGCCCTACACACTGGCCACCTTTACCCTCAGGAGATATCCCCGGTTCTCATTACTAGTAAACGCTGAGTCGCCTCAGGGCTGTATTGTGGCCAGAAGTATTAAATGAATGAACAATCCTAATGACCCAGTTGTGAGTCAAACCTGCGACCTTACAGTTTCTAGCCGCCTCAACCAAGGCAGGAAAACTATTCTGATGATTTTCAGTCTTAGCAACAGGAAGGAAACATGACCACTTCATGTGCAATGAATTATGAAAATAATGTTCAGATATGGGCTGTAGTGTACATTGGTAATAATAGCTGGCCAAAGAAAAATAATAGGAGTTGAGAGGAGCAATAAATACAAGTAAGACTTGCAGAAAAGTTGTGAAGTAATTAAATCAAATGAGGAAGTGCTTACCAAAGGGATGGTAAAAGCAAATTAAGTGAAGTGAAGCTCTAAGGACGTCTGTAATAATATAATAATAATAATTATTATTATTATTGTTGTTGTTGTTGTTGTTGTGTTCAGTCACACCACATCTTAAGGTTTTTTGTGACTACTCTCCATTTAGCCCCAGGTCCATGTGGTGGTGGTGGTGGTGGTGGTTGTTGTGGTTGCCTGTCAGTTAACTACGTGCATTATTTGTACATATTTTAACCTATTTAACTACTTGTATTTTACTTTTGCTAAGCATCATTCTACATCACTAACAAATGCTTTATTTATTCATCATAATACTGTCATTTAAGCTGCCACCTTGTTCATATCCAACCATTTTTTACTTGGACAATGCATTCTCCATTTTCTTCTTTCCAGACAGCTGAACAATGTATGTTTAATGTCCTCTTTACCTAAACACAACTGGTGTCTTCCTTTTTCCACTTTTCTACTATTTCCTTTTCCACACTCCTGTTATTAACCACACTATCCCATTTCTTTCCTTTCTGGTACTCCATTATGTAGATGATCTCATACTCCAACAAAATTTCATGTTTTTATACAGTCCTGATAGACCTTGTTCGGACAGTTCTGCCTTTCCATATCAGTACGTCTTTAGTTTATCAGCTTTATATATGTATATGTTTGCTCCTCAGTTATTACTCATCTGTTGATGGTATTTACTGACTGTATATGTAACTCTGATTTAAATTCTAATTATTGCATTATCCTTTCAGTGAACTGAAGAATTTGTCTGAAGATCTGGAGGAATTCAGGGTCTATTTAAACAAGTCATACAATGCGAATGAATTTTATATTCGAGATATCGTAGGTATTACGATGTATGTCATTGATGAATTATCACTCAGGTATGTATTAGGCTTTTTTGTATAAAATAATAATTTTATTTGACTTGAAATATATTTGGATATGTGAATGACTGTATATTTTATGATCGTAAAATTTCAGGGACCATATTGAATCTGTGCCTGAAATCCTAAATGAGATATGGGAAGTGATGGGAGAGTCTGGACAAGCAGTTAGGAAGTCACTTCTTTGGATTATTGAAACTGTAAGTTTCCCTTTCCATGCAAGCATCCACAAGTCTTTTTTTTAAACAAATCTGGTCTTTAACACATTTAACAGGATCAAGAACACTCAGAATTATCAGAACTCTTGCAGTTGTGTGTTACAGTTAAAACAAATTGACCTATATTATTTCTGTGTCAACTTCACAGCTAGTAAAGTAAAGTAAGCAGTTGAGCCGTGTCCCAGGGCTTATGTGGATCACCTGGTAAGCCTCTGTTTCCTGTTCCTTGATCTTGTGTGGTTCTTCTTCACTGTATGTTACATGGCCCTTGACAAACCGCCAGACTTACATTTTAAGTCTTGACATGGGACAAGCAGTGAGTGTGTGTTTCTTGTTATAGGCAGATGATGAAGGTAAGGTTTGAGAAATTATACTGAATTGTGTCAGGAGCTCTTTAGACTAATAACCAGAGGCTGTGTTGAGCATAGGATGGCAGCATGTAGGTGAAGGTTGACTTATCATCTGTGTAACTTAATTATTTTGTGCACCTTACAATTATGTTTATTGATTTATTTATATTTTACATTCCATGGATCTTTTGGGATAAACCCCATTTAGATATAGGAATGGTCAACATAGATATGAATACAATATATAATGTCATGATATGTGTGCTATAGCAAGCATCTGTCGTAGCACAAAAGTAGAACAATCCAACACAAATCAATCAATCATACTCTAATAATATGAATACTATGACAGTGTAATTACTATACTATGCATAAGAGAAAGTAGGACTACATAAAATTCATCAGAGGAAATAAATGTAAGTAATTTAAGGATAGATTATGTATTAAAGTTGTTGGGAATAAAATTATTTATATTTATAATTTGTATAAAATTTATATAAAGTTACCTAAAAGTACCAAGATCACTTCTATAAATCCAATCAAAATATTCATCAAGTGTATAAAATGAACCCATCAAAATAAACTTTTTTAGAGCTAATTTAAATTTTTTTACATTCCAAGATAAGTTTTTGATAGTTTGGGGTAAATGACTGAAAATTTTAATCACAGAGTAATAAACTCCCTTTTTATACTTAGTCAGTTTTATTGATGGTGGATGTAAGTCCGAGCTGTGTTGAGTGTTAATAGAGTGAACTGCAGAGTTAGATATATACTCATCTATATTCTTGACTATGGGCCCGGTAGCTCAGTCGGTATAGCGAATGACTACAGGCTGGACGGTCTGGGATCAAATTCCGGTGGGGACGAGATTTTCCACCCGTCCAGACCAGCCCTGGGGCCCACCCAGCCTCCTGTGCGATGGGTACCGGGTCTTTCCTGGGGGTAAAGTGCGGCCGGGGCGTGCTGCTGACCATTCACCCCCTTCTAGTGCCGCAGTCATGGAAGAGTAGATCTATACCTCTACCCACCCTCTGGGCCACACCGGGTCTGTAACGGGAACACTTTACCTATATTCTTGACTACAAACAATAATACTGACAATATGTACTGAGAATGTAGTGGGAGAATGTTTAATGTTTTAAACAATTCATAACATGATACTCTATTATCAACATTCATGATAATTCTTATTGCTCTTTTCTGTAATTTGTTTATATGGCTCACTTACAGTCATGAGTGTTTGGTCTTTTTTTCAGTGATTCATCTGAATTGCACCACCACATAACCTTGGGTGAAGAACTCAAAGGTTTTTCCTTCTTGATCCCTTTTTCCCCTTTTTTCTTCTCCTTAGTCTAATTAATTTTTTTTTTCAGATTTTGCACCCCAGTACAGTGCAGTAAGATACACAATTTTTGTGTACAGATAAATTGTATTTCTATTTAAAATGTAAACTTATATTTGTTCATTGGAGGTGTAATGACACACATTTTTCACCTTCTCTAGATCAAAACCTCATACAAGAAAGGTATAGACTTTATAAATAGCATCTTGAAAGGTGAAGCCACAGTGCAAATAACTGCTCTGCTTGAGAAGTTAATCGAGACATATGACAGAGTAAGTACAGTAAATTTATGTAAATAATGAGAAAATGTTAATTTTATTACATGTGACAACTGTCTCTTTTAACACCCTTTGCCATGTTGCATTCACAGACCATCAAGGACCTACATGTGGCATTCATGAAACAGATGGAAAATTTTTGGAATAAAGTGTCTGCTTCATTCTGGAGTCACTGGCACCATTTCTTAAAAACAATTGAGCCTACATTTATTAAGTTTATTCATTTTCTTGAAAGTGTTCTCTGGAAAGCAAGCAGAGAAATCGTAGGTAAGATTCCTGTTTGGTTTATCATTGGAATTATAAAACTACTTTTCTACTAAATGCAGGTATATGAACGCAAGTATCCTAGATATTGACAATTGTAAAACTGTATTAAATTCTCATGTATTTTTGCTTGGATAGAATGGTTATAAGTGCAATTAGGCATTAATTGGGCTGATATGTAGGCACAAGGATGGATTAATAAAGCTGTAGAAGCAAAAGAAGGTATCCTTGTGGTGTGTACCCACTCTTTGAGAGTTACTGAAATTTACACTGCAAGCACTTAACTGGCTACAGTCGTCAGGTGAAAATGACACATTTGGTTTTAAAGTGAAAATTCTTTGTCTTTTATGAGTCATGTTGCTCTCTTCAATATGTTGCTATGCACCACAGAGATGGACAGTTCTTGTGTCTTGTGATTGACAAAGCATTACACCAGGGGCAAAAAAATTTTCCCAACATCTAGGAGCCACCTCAAAATTCTACATGCAGGAAGAGTGAGATGAAGCAAGTTCTGTACTGAGAGTCCACAAATGTTAGGAACCACCATATAAAATTTAGTCCCTATGGCAATCTAGTGTATGGGATTTGTGCAGTCCTGCAGTACACCACATGTTTACATTAATATCATTACAAGTACATCTGTAATGCTAAATCTGTGAATCAGGCTGTAAATGATGGAGCCTTTGTTGTGTTACAAAAATTATTGTAGTCTAAACAGAATGGAATTATCTGTTAAACTTTAATTTAGGGCAGTATTAATGTCCACTGCTTTTATTTCAGATTTCCTGTATGAAAGAAAAAATGATGTAATGGAATCACCATATTTCTCAAAGATATATGAACTTGGGCAAGATATAGATAAATTGTACAAAGACATTATGAAGAATGACATTTTAACAAACATCAGGAAATACTCCAAAATACTGTATGACTTCATAAGTGAAAAATACTTTACCATGGTGCCATTTGGTAAGAATCTCACTAACATTATTCCTCAAGCTACATTATGTTTCTGAAAAGGACTGTTGCTTACTATGTCCTCCACTGACACATTTTCAGTCTATATGATTATTTTTTCTGCACCCCACTTTTTACCGTGTGTGGAAAGCTGTGTTTGCTAATGTTACCAGGATCCTGCATTAACCTTTTAAAGCCTACTGGTTATGTGATGCACCAACAAGTTTAACATTCAACAATTGTACGCTGTGCCCAAACTGTATTTATGTATGTTGTATTTATCTGAGAACAAACAGCGACTTGTGCCACTTACAGCATAAACTGATTGGTTTTTATAACCGAGATGAAAGGTGTTTACTGCGCGGTATGGACTGGGTCTTTAAATAAAGCAGTCTGCGCTTCTTCTTTAAAGGGTTAAATGTACATACTTAGTGGCATAATACAGAGAGTTCAATTGAAAATCAAACTCAGACCACAGCAAGCTTAACAGCCTTTCATTTCCTCATGTAATGTATATTGTCTTACATTATATTTATAATATATAATGTAATATGTATAATGTGTATAATATTGTGTATAATATCATATATTATGTGGAATTTTTAGGAGGTCTGTTGAAATAAATATGAAGCATCATTCAGTAAACCACAGTACATTAAACATAATGAATCACTAATCTTGCATTTATTGCACGTTCTGTGGATATTTATGTATTCTGCAATTTCTATACTGATTGTAATTGCTGATCCAGGAAGATTTATACAAATAATATGATCTTATTTATGTACAATTAACAGTATAGCGGGTATAGCTACCTAATAGAAGAAATAAAGGTATTAAATATTCAACACTTATATTAATATAATTGCCAACATACAGCATATTATTTATTCAATATAAGCAATTTTATTATTTTATACTAAAATAAATTAAATTATATATAAGATGAAAACTTACCAATAAATAAATTTATTGGTAATTATTCATCTTATATGTATAAAATCTTATTTTAAGTTAAGGATTATGTATATAAAGCCTGTAATCCAACAATCCCAAACTTATCTATAAATTAAGTAGAAGATAAGTTTAGGATTGTTGGATTACAGGCCCAAATTATTTATATACTGTCCGTGGTTTAGTTATTTGTATGTAACTTTTTTTTGTTACTAGTGTGGGTTTGACTATTATTGTATATTTTGTATTTTGTTGGGCTATAGATTTGGTAGTGTGCTTTTTTATACGTATGTTATTAATTGGTACTGATTAGGAATTGTTTTGTTTGTACCATTATTAGTTTTTTATGTTATTAAAAGACTGTGTATTGAATGCAACACTTTACTGGTTGTAGGAAAGGAACTTCAACAGATTGCCAATGAGTTGATTGAAGAATTTAAGGAACTGACAAAACTGCCCTCCATAAATTTTGCAATCCAAAAATCAAAGGAGCTGTATGCAAAGGTGAGTAACATTTTGTTAGATTGGATGATGTGTGCAGTATGTTCTTGCTTTTAACTAGAGGTGTATGACATATGTAAAAATGTATGTATGTCAGGACTTCACTGTACACAATTTTTCCTTGTGTACTACAGATCCCACTTACAGAACAAACCAGATCCATTGTGTTTTTTTTTCACACCAAACATGAAGGCAGACTTCAAGAACATGAAGTATACCAAGTCCACACCATAGTTTGAAGCCAATTTAAAGCTGCAGACTACTTTGCTACGGACTGCAAGAATGCAGAGGCATTTAAATAAACATTTTATTTGTTTTGTTGTTATAATACAGTAGAAATTCATGTTCTTATAATAAAACCAACTAGATGCACTAATTTCTCAAATTTATTTTTGGAAACTCTACATGTTTTGGACGGTTCGTGATAAATTCTTATAATAATGTCAGCAAACCTGTATGACATATACCATTGCTGTGTGTACAGTGAAAAACTCCTGATGATGGACAGAGGAACCGTCTGAAACATGTAGAGTTTTATTCCAAAAATAAATTTGAGAAATTAATGCATCTAGTTGGTTTTATTATAAGAATTTATCACAATACATGGTCATCTGAACATCAAAAGAAATTCGTGTATGTGCATCTCTTTTCTTGAAGTTACAAGTAGTTACTTAAAATTCGGAAAGTAAGCTGTAGGCCACTGCTTCTGCAGAAAAAATAATATGTGTTTTTCAGTGAAATACATTTGTACTGCATGCTTATTACACCCTTTGCCCCCTATAATCAACCCAGATGTGGGGTTCACACAAACTGTTAAGTGTTCTGTGAACATTGCAACGGTGTTTAGAAATGGCGTGAGACAGAGAACTGTAGTATGAGCATGGAGGATCATTTGCAGTGGCTGATGTTAGTGTTAGCTGGTCACTGAAAGAGATTTCTTTTTTGTCTGTTCAGGTTTCCAATATAACCTTTATTCAGTAGTCATTAAATTTGTCATTCTTCATCAAGAACCCTAATACCCTCTACTAACTCAGTTTTGTAAGTTAAAACTAACACGTTGTAACAAATTTTGTATGTCTTTAAGGTGGTATGGTTATGTGAGTCATTAGATCTTGGAACAAGGATGCAAACAGCAATAAAAATAATTCACAAGAAGTTAACAGATATGTCACAGACAGCCCTTCAAGTTGAGAGCAAGTGAGTATAAACACTGGCTATGAAAGTTAATCTCTGCCTGTGTGGATTAAGACTTCCAATTTTACTTTTTTTCTTTCATAGCTGGTATCACCTCTTCATTGTTGTATGCAGCTGAAAATTTGTGCCACATTTACAGTAGGTGCATGATAAAGCACTGCAGAGGAACAAGTTGCTGTCAACACAGCTTTCATTACCAGGCTGAAACACATCCCCATAATCACTACAGATGTCTAAGGTTTCATAATGTTAGAAGTAATTTTAAAATGTAACAGGCCAGAGGTCATAATCCATGCAGTGGTAGAAGCAGCAGCATAAACAGTAGTAGTAGTAGTGGTGGTGGTAGTAGTAGTAGTGGTGGTGGTGGTGTTGGTAGTAGTAGTGGTGGTAGCAGTAGCAGTGGTAGTAGTAGCAGCAGTAGTAGTGGTAGTAGTAGCGTGGTAGTAGTGGTAGCAGTAGTAGTAGTGGTAGTAGTGGCAGCAGTAGTGGTAGTAGTAGCAGTAGTAGTGGTAGTAATAGCAGTAGAAGTGGTAGTAATAGCAGCAGTAGTAGTAGTGGTAGTATTAGCAGCAGTAGTATTAGCAGCAGTAGTATTAGCAGCAGTTGCAGTGGTAGTAGTGGTAGTAGTAGTAGCAGTAGTAGTAGTAGTAGTAACAGCAACAAGGGGAGGAGGAGGTGTAATAGAATGAGGAGGAAGAGCAGAAAGATGATGTGATGTGACATGAAATGGTGTGATATTATGATAATGTTGATGAATGGAAATATGGAAATGAATATGTCATAAAGAATTTGAATTTAAATAAATTATAGAAGACCACATCTTTTTAATAAAACATGTCTGTATGCTTTGACATTTTATATTTCCTGTAGGTACCGAGAAGCCAAAACAAAATTTGTGTTTGACCCAGAGACTGGAATTGTGGAATTTGAACAGAAGCTTCCCATGTCATGGCATGCATTCAATGAAACACCTAAATTTGAAGTAAGTATGTTTGTATCCGAAATTTTCTTCAAATGATACTGTTATAGCACCATAGTTCAACTTCCTCATTATGGCATATTCCCCAGTGATATAGAGACAGCATACAATAAAATCCACACTTGAATTACTCTGTCTGTGCGGTCATGGAATTATTTCATACCTTAACTATGACAACTTACATAAAATAAATGCAAATTTTTGGAATAGGACTACAGTTCTGAAGTTAAATCCTGAGTTATTAGAAGCCCTTAAACTGATACCTTAATTTTACATTCCACATTGCTTAGTATCTATTAGAAATATGAAAAACAATACATTTAACACAGCAAAATTAAATTTCTCACACATGTATGCCATTCATAATAATGGAATTTTGGTTTTGGAATTGATGGAGATATTATTTTGCTGCACATCAGTGTAACAGGATTAATTCCACAAAGTCCTCAGCTTCAGGCACAGGTAACATTAGTGAGCCTGGGCTGATTTCACAAGTCGGGAGAATGTGCGAAATCACGTGTGCATAAATTAATGTGTTTCCGTGGTCAGAGCATCGGAGGTGCCAGCATTTGTCTGCTTATGTAGAACCTGCATGTGACTGAGGTTAGGGGACTGTAAGGTTTGTGAGACTCACACTGAAGGGTATCATGTAATATGACAGAGACTTTGTGGAATTAATCCTGCTATACAGTTATCTGATTTGTGTAAGATACTGTTACACCAAATAGTTGTAATCCAGATGCAGAGGACATTTAAGTTTACCGTAACAGTGACTTCAAATCATTTTAGGAAATTCCAGAATACAGGGCACTGAATGAACTGCAGGCTTACTTCACTGTGTCAAATTTCACTCTCTTGACACTCTTTTACAAATACAGACCACTGGTAGACCCATCCTGTTGGTTGCCACCATTCAAAGGTAAGATATCTGCCACTATGGTGAATGACTACGACACAGTTCTGAGAGCTAACGCAAATATGACAAGTGACTGTCCTTAATTAGCGGTCACATATCTGTAGTACATTTAGCTTCATGCCATTTTAAATTTTGATTACATTTGCAGTCTGTAACGATCCATAACATATGTGGAAATGTGCTCTACCTTAAGTACGAGTATGTTAATTTAAAATACCCATAGAGGCATTCTTTATATCTATCATATTTCTTATATTCACTAAATCTTTTTATATTTAACAACAGTATGCAGGGTTGTAATTTTGACCCCATGTTTAAAAATTAATTTATGCCAGAGAGATGTCCCATATATTTTTTGTATTCAAGTGACTTTTATGGTATTTAATGAGAGCTTGCAGGCACATTTTACTATGTGGTACAGTTTTAAAAGATCACGATTTTCATCTTTGACTAGACTGCCAGGGAACATTCTAAACTGCTATCTAGAATTAAGCTACATCCTTGTCAAATTATTGTTTGCAACTATCATGCCATTTGATGCTACATAAACTGAAAAGATAAAATATGTGCCATTAACCTGTAGGAGATGGATTTAAATGAGACTTGTATCACTTCATGGTCTGAATTTTTCTGGCTTATCATGTACAGTTAAATTGTTATCACATCAACACACAGAGACCAGCATATGGCATGCTAGGTAAATGGCCAGTTCATTTTTGAAACCAGCATGTGGTCTCAAAGAACAATAAACTTTCAATATTTCACAAATCAGTGTATATCTGATATGAAATATCACTTGTGCAACCTTAGGTTGTTTGCAGCTTGCATTTCTGTTTTAGTACATTACATTATCAGTTTATTTACAGTTTTTGGCATCATCATTCAAACGAGCCCTGAAAGTATACTTGCACTCCACCTCTTTTTATAGCTTAAATGAATTTTATAACTACAATAGACTCTAAAAATTCTAAACTTATAATACTTTATTGACATTGTTTTATTGTTAATCAAATACTGAAATGTTATGTTATAAATATTTTTAGAGACAGCATATATTTTGTAAATTCAGACTGCTACTTTAGCTTACTGTCTGTCACAATTCTAACTTTACTTTATTTGATCACCACATGAACCTTACAACATAGGTTGATATGCATTAGTATTTAATTCTTGCATGTGTATTTTTTATCTCTAAAATGTGGCATGTATTATGTTTAATATGTAAATATTTTGATTGTCTTTTTCCATGTTTTTTTTGTACATATTTTGCCTTATTTATGTTACACAAATTTTGACATTTTCTATATGCTATGGGCTGGATTGAATGAACAAAATAAATAAATAATTAATATATATATATATAATTGCTGATCCAGGTATATTTCTAGAATAATCCAATCTTATTTATGTACAATTAACAGTATAGCGGGTATAGCTACCTAATAGTAGAAGAAAAAGGTATTCAGTATTGAACACTTATATTAATATAATCACCAACATATAGCGTATAATGTATTAAATATAAGCATTTTTATTATTTTAGTATAAAATAAATGAAATTATCTGTAAGATGAAAAGTTATCATTATATCTATTTAATGATAGTTTTTCATCTTATATGCATAAATTTTTATTTTTAGTTAAGAATTATGTATATAAAGCCTGTAATCCAACAATCCTAAACCTATCTGTAAGTTTTATATATATATATATACCTGTCCCAAAACAAGGATAAGCTCTGTCTTTTTGCCTTAGCATAAAAAGGTAAAGGTAAAGCAGTCCTGTTACAGGCCTGGACAGGCCCAGAGGGTTCCAGGAAGTTAAGGCTCCCAGATTTCGTGACAATGGCACAGGATGGTGGTAGGTTGTC
>Ga0136643_10009824_pt1 | contig 14097 bp, 12 predicted proteins | sample TergutLab28metaG_FD_96883 | JGI IMG/M metagenome (GOLD analysis project Ga0136643, IMG submission 96883) | Labiotermes labralis P1 segment gut microbial communities from Petit-Saut dam, French Guiana - Lab288 P1 (version 3) (version 3) | ecosystem: Host-associated > Arthropoda: Insects >... | reverse complement strand
TGCGCTCAGCATGTTTCGGACATTAATATATCCATCATCAGGAGCTTACGACTATTCTGTTGAATTACCACATTGGTCGTGTGTTCTTGGTTCGATGTGTGTTGGTGTTTCGGTCTGGTTGGGTTGGAGTGCAACACGGATACCACCCCAACACAACCACACCGAAACTCGAACACACATCGAACCAAGAACACACGACCAATGTGGTAATTCAACAGAATAGTCGCAAGCTCCTGATGATGGATATATTAATGTCCGAAACATGCTGAGCGCATGTAAAGTGAAATAAAAATAGCAAGTGACATCAAGTTGGTCTTTTGCTTTCAACTGTTCGTTTTTTTATTTCTACTACATGTTTCGATCATACATATTGACCATCCTCAGAACGAACGTATAGAGTTTGTGTGTTGGGTTTGTGTGCATTGTATTTGCTAGGGTACGTTGGTCTTCATATAAAGTGTCCGCCATTCTTGTCAGATTTTAGTGAAACTTGAATTTTCTCGACATATTTTCAAAAAATACTCATATATCAAATTCCATGAAAATCCGTCTAGTTGGAGCACCGAGTTGTTCCATGCGAACGGACGGATGGGAAGACAGACAAAGATGTACAGGCATAATGAAGCTAACAGTCGTTTATCGGAAGTTTGTGAACGCGCCTACAACTATGTTTCCTATCAAGCGCGGTAGTTAAACAAGCCTTTAGACGCTGTTAGACACACTGTAAGGGATGGGCACGTCCAGTCCGAGTTCGTCAGTCTCGGTCAACCATAAGCATGAATAACTTGATCCACACTGTAACTTGACTCGCCTGACATTACTAATGGTCTTGTTGCAGATAACAAGGCCTTTCGACAGGTAGTGGAGAAGGACTTCCTGTTCCAGTCAATCAGTAATGGCGCATTTTCCGTGGACACGTTCTTCTTTATCAGGTAGATAAAAGAGCCGTCAGTGGCTAACCAGTGGTATTCACTGTGCTCCTAGCACTGTGCCTGATGTTCTGCATGCGGAGGGGGCTGCAGTGGGTCGCTGTGGTTGTGACACAAAACACGGCGTAACCATGGCGACGAGAACGTATTTCATCACAGAATCCTTCTCTTCAACTTTCTTCCACAACCTTCTCTGCTCTGGTTGTTGATTTTATAGCGCTAAAGCAACCTACGATTTTCATGTTTGCACCGTGCATCAATGACATTAAAACACTTTATTATCCAACAGATGCACAAATATATAATTCGTGGATACAGTACACACACGCACCATGGGCAAATATGCTGCCATAACACCGACTACGTCCATATCAACGGACTAGATAGAATCATTACTGTAATTTTAACCAAGCAATGTATGGAGCTCCCTGATGATGGATCCCTTGTGATCCGAAACATGTTGGAGCAATTTTAAATATTTTAAATATTTTATAATAATTCTAATTGTATCTACGAATTTATGCATCTGTTGGATAATGAAGTGTTTCAACCTACGATTATTTGGAATCTTACAGAAAACACATGGTATTTCCATTACAAACAAAACACCGGTTAATACAGCTTAAAGAAATAATAGCTGCTTATTCGGAGGAGCATATGAAACTCGTGTGCCGGTATAGTTCAGTCGTTATAGCGACTTGCTACGGGCTGGAAGGTGGGGGAATGGAATAACGGTGGGAGCGAGATTTTCCGCTCTCGTCCAGACCAGCCCTGGAGCTCACCCGTGGGTTACTGGTCATTCCCAGGGTTAAAGAGGCCTGGGCTTGGCGTTCAATACCAACCCAATCTAAAGCCGAGGTTAAAGAGAAGAGTTACAACGCTACTGCCCCTCTGCGCCTGCATGGCCGGTTACAGGGTGAAATATATTTCAGCGCAAGGCTGTCATAAGTATAATCTGTGGACAAAACACTGACCTTTTAAATTTTAAACCAGGTGGCACGCAATTTGAACAGTATGCTTTAATGTGTTTCAATCCATAGTCGTATAAAATGTATACCTACAGCCGTTTGATTATTCTGCTGCAGATCAGTGCATCAAGCGGCCTCACCGCAGTCAACAGCAACAGCTGATATACACAAATGTGCTTACTGATATTTAGTATTTCTATAATAAGCAGGGATTTGATTGTGTTGGCAGGGAAGTTGTATCCAATAACAGTGCAAAGAACAGGCACTGTATGTAATGCGCTTGGTTAGTGAATGAGAGATTGATTTAGTTACTCCCTGGTTACCGTAGGTACTACAGTTGTTGGGTTGTAACTGACTGGTTTAAAAGCATATGCTTGGAGACTGTTACTGACGGTTCGTGTTTCATCGGGAAGAGTCCGAATTTGTGTTTCTATGGGCTAACACTGTATTTTAGTGTCCGCAGTGGTGTTGTGCTGGCATACCTGTGGGCTAACACTGTATGTTTGTGCCCACAGTGGGGTTATGGTGGCATATCTGTGGGCTAACACTGTACGGTTGTGTCCACAGTGGTGTTATGGTGGCATATCTGTGGGCTAACACTGTATGTTTATGTCCACAGCGGTGTTATGGTGCATATCTCTTGGCTAACACTGTATGTTTGTGTCCACAGTGGTGTTATCTTGCATATCTGTTAGCTAACACTGTAAGTTTGTGTCTACAGTGGTGTTATGGTGCATATCTGTGGACTAACACTGTATGTTTGTGTCCAGAGTGGTGTTATGATGCATATCTGTGGGCTAACACTGTATGTTTGTGTCCACAGTGGTGTTGTGGTGGCACATCTGTGGGTCAACACTGTACGTTTGTGTCCACAGTGGTGTTGTGCTGGCATACCTGTGGGCTGACACTGTGTGTTTGTGTCCACAGTGGTGTTATGGTGCATATCTGTGGGCTAAAATTATATGTTTTTGTCCACAGTGGCGTTATGGTGGCATATCTGTGGGCTGACACTGTATGCTTGTGTTCACAGTGGTGTTATGGTGCATATCTTTGGGATGACACTGTATGTTCGTGTTCACATTGGTGTTATGGTGCATGTCTGTGGACTAACACTGTATGTTTGATTCCACAGTGGTGTTGTAGTGGCATATCTGTGGGCTGACACTGTATGTTTGTGTCCACAGTGTTGTTATGGTGGCATATCTGTGGGCTGACACTGTGTGTTTGTGTCCACAGTGGTGTTATGGTGCATATCTGTGGGCTGACACTGTATGTTCGTGTTCACATTGGTGTTATGGTGCATATCTGTGGGCTAAATATGTATGTTTTTGTCCACAGTGGTGTTATGGTGTCATATCTGTACTTCAAGAACTCTGGCAAGATGGAGAGTAAGAGTGAGGCTGGCGCCGGCGCTATTCTGAAGGTTAACTGTCTGCGCTTCGCCGGCGTGTTCTCCTACCGGTATCTCAGGTCAGATCTCACACACACAAACAAGCAAACACACACACAAAACACATTTTTCCCAAGTACAGGTTGTACACTATCATCTAAAGCACATTTTCCCAAATTTTTTTGCTCGCGGACCCCTTTCGGCTTCGAAAAGTAACCACGGATCCTTACATGTTTGCTCACGTGATTATAGTGTGTCCGGACGACAGGTGTCCAAAATTAAAAAAATTATTTCACAGAACTGGGATTAGGCAGATACTGATACATACCGGTAGCGTACGTAACAATGTACTGCATGATTGGACCTTAAGTAAAATGACTGTCACTCGCATCATGGGCACAGGAGATTTCGTAATTAAGTATTGTAACTGTCATACGAAATAAAAACATCGCCAATTAAAGAAGTTAACCAATTATTTTTAAAAACCTTATTCTTTTAATTTATAAAATTGAGTAAACTTGAAAGTAGACCTGACAGATATGTACCCACAGATATGTATCCACAGATATGTATCCACGGATCCCCTGGGAACTGTCAGCGGATCCCTTGCGATCCGCGGAGCACGCTTTGGCAACCGCTGATCTGAGGTATTAAAATTAATCTGCCGATACATGGCACATTTTGTGGTTCCGAAAGATAATGCATACAGTAACTAGACAGTTATTATATGGGCATATGCTCGATGTAACTTTTAACATTGTGACGCTCGTGACCAGGAAATTCATTTAGTAAAATCGAAGTCCGTCCGTCTATTACTGAGTTCAAAAACACGTACTGACGGACAGATACGCTCTCTTCTATGAAAGTCTTGTAAAACACACAAAACACAACTGTTATACGCTAATAAAGTGACGTGATTCCTAAATTATTATTCTAATTTCCTTAATAAACCGGCCTAATGAAGTCAATGTTAGTTTATAGGATCAATTGTTGTTCAGAAGTTATAAAATTTATATGAAATTTGCTATTTATGTATACAAAACACAAGTTCGCACAGTAGCCATGTTGACACTTTTCTAACTGGAAGTTACGAATTATGTACCAGGATGGGAAAGTTTCGAATATTGTTACATCTCTACATGATTTAAGAAGCATAGAGGCAGACAGGTTCAGTGTGTTTAAATCATTTCCTAAAATTGGATTCTGAATGACTCCTTGATACGTTTCTTACAGTTAAACAACCAGCTGTATCGGTTACAGCCCGCAGGATGTCAATGAAGACCCTGCCCAGTTTATTGAAAAAAATCAGTAAACTGCAGTTCCTTGCCAGGGCACAATTCGCAACGAACGAACAAGAACTTTTGTTAAGTAATATCACTCAGCTTGCGGGGAAGGCAAGAGAAAAGAATTTCAAAAAAATAATTCACAATTCCGGAGCTACCGAAAAATATGTCGCGCTTTAGGGTTCGTGTGCTCTAGGTCGTTGGTTTATTAGCAGAGTCACTATACACGACGTTTCGGACAAACCTACAGCCATCGTCTTCTCGAGGGTCAAGAAGCCTAAGAATTCTTGACTTCTTGAAAAGAAGACGTCACCTTTCTTCGAAATGTCAGACATCAACAGCCCTGCTAATCAACGTGACATCCCGGAAGACATGATACCTTAATATCGGCATTGTGTGGAAGTCTCAAATCTCACTCGTTTCGTGATTTACGTTCAACAAATTGGATAGGCTCTTAAAGGATATTCCGTGTAGTGTCGATAGGTCTTGGAGTAAGATCACGAACTGATTTGCCTGTGGATGGCGAGGAAAGTGTAGTTAAATTTCAGTTTTGGCAGCTGGCCACCTGGGGATATTCCCTAAAGAGGGTCAGGGCATAGGTAAAACATTCGCGGACGAACCATGCGAGGGTAGAATTTTGACAGCCCCCCCCCCCCAAAAAAAAGATATATAACATGCTCTGATATCATTATACCCAGCACGAAGGCATGCATAGAAAACCATGTTGTAGGCTGACACCACCCTACCTGTTCATACTGGCAGTCACACAACTGAACGCAAGCTGGTTTTACCACAACTCCGTCTTCCACAACCCCATTATGGTCCGCGATCAGACAACGTGTCCGGACTACTGGTGGAGGAATGCCTTGTACATTAACACTCTGTTCCCGGTAAAGGATATGGTAAGTGAAAGAGATGCATTTTAAGTGACGTTATAACGATCAGGTTGACTGCGAGTAGCGTTTATAATGAAGAAGTACCATTATGACAGCGTTACTAGTATTAACCCAGCTAAGACTGTCGTTTGATTTTAAGGAAAGCTATTAAACGACGTATTGCACAATGACAAAGTGTATAACTTCATGTGATTCATTTTGTTTTATGTCAGTGCATGATCTGGAGCTGGTACCTGGCCAATGACACTCAGTTCTACACTCTCGGTATCCTGCTGCTTCTCGTATCTTCAAGGTAAGTCTACATTCACAGTATCAACTAATATTTGCAGCTGTTCATCTGTCACATTCAAATACTTTCTTACTTAGTCACTCACTCCATGGAGCAGAGTCCTTCTTGAGAAGCTAACCGGTTCTCAGTTAGTCAAGAAATTCCCCGCATTTTATAGAACCTCAAGATTCATTACCGCATTCACAAGTGCCCGCCACCTGTCCCTATCCTGAGCCAGATTAATCCAGTCCATGCCCCCCCCTCCATCCGACCTCCTGAAGCTCCATCTTAATATTAACCTCCCATCTACTCCTGGGTCTTCCAAGTGGTTTCATTCCCTCAGGTTTCCCTACAAAAACCCTGTATACACTTCTCCTAGCCCCATACGTGCTACATGCCCCGTCCACCACATCCATTACCGGTACCAAAATGTTTAGTGTTAGACATATCTGGCGATGATAGAAAACACGTTGGGATTTGCAGTTGTTATATAATTCATTAATCACGATGATAAATATTGCCCAACATCACGCAGTCAATTTCTGTCTCAACTGATATTTTATCTTCATGTCTGTAGATTTCTGACGATGGTATACGACTCACTGACGCAATCCACTTTTTTTGGACATTGACCACCGTCTATTTGTAATGACTCAAGACTTTCAGAAGCCAGCTGTGCTTCTGGCTTCAGCCATGTCATTGTTACTAGCCTTGGACAAGATCTGCTCTCTGGTGCATATCTCAACAAGTTCAGTGACCCATGGTGCCCAGTGACTGAGAAGGTCTCTATCTGAGGGGGTCCAACAGAGCAAGTGCTTTACTTGCCTGAAGATAGAAGCACAGCCTGCTTTCGAAACACCGTGTTTCATTAAAAATATAAGAACGAAACGTCCAAAAACGTAAAATTGTGTCAGTGACACTCTGTCTTGTATATCTCAAATGTAAACAACATTTGCCAATGGGCTGTGTCCAAGGACACTCGAAATGTCAGAAAGACGCCCTCCTCCGAATACGGCGCCATCCACAAGCGAACAGACGCCATATATAAATCCACAACCTTCAGGTACTTTGTACATATCCTGGCATCACTAAGCACGGAATAAAAAACTGCACTGTTGGCGGGTTACTTCGCAACTCCAGGTCAATTCACAACAAAAATGCGTCTAACTGTACAGTACGAATTTTCACTTAAAGCCAAACATATTTAAACAGAGTAATTTTGATTCGGAATTAAAGTGAACAGTTTATTGTCATAATTTTAATTCGGGGGTATTAATTTCTCAGGTACTTCAAGCTGGCAGTGACGTCACTGTTCATATTCCTGGTCAGTTCGTGGTTCACAACCGCCACGATCGTCCTCAGCAGCCATCACACACCGAGGTAAGCAACCGGCAGTTTAGGTTCGGCTTGTACAACTCTATATTACACGCAATACTCAGTTGGTTCTCGGTTGTCATTGCTTCCTTTATGCTGTACTTAGTGTAGAGAACTTCAGATTTTGCTGAATTTGATCGATCATGTAGCTAATTTGAAGCAAATGATATCACGTTGGGTAATAGGTAAAAAAATTGTACAATTGAACACAACTTCCGCAAATACAAGGCTTCTTGCTGACATTTATAGATACCTGTAAAACTAAAACGTTTTCAACGGGTCAAGCAAACCAAGAAGTGGCCAAGAACAAGTAATTTATCGTATGTGGCGAACCACTCACCCATAACGTAGCAAAAGTTTCCAGGTGACCTTAATGCAAATTGTGCACCATTCTATTTCAACAAGTCTTTTCTACTGGTACCTTCTAAGCTTTATCTTAATACATGCCACAGATATTGGCCCCCGTGCATATTTTGTTACCTGACCTACGGACCCTTATGGTGTGTTTCAGTATCGAGGAACCTTTGGGTCTATTTGACGAGCTATATGACAAGCCGTGGACCCGACTGGGGCCCTATGTGGTTGGAATGTGTGCGGGTTGGATTCTTTTTAGGACCAACTGCACCATCAAGATGCATAAGGTAGGTGAGTCGAGTATAAGAAGTGGCTCAGTGCTGTATGATGAATGCGTTTATTTGCAGCAGACCTATGCCTTGGACCACGCGGCCACTGGGATCAGCTGCAGGTTTCTTTAAAAAAAATTCTGCGTTCTGCCCGCACAGCGTATTTATGTTTTATTTGTGGATCTGAGAACAAACAGCTATTATTTTCCTATACAGCATTAACTGACTGGTTTTTATAACCCAGACGGAGTGTGTTTACTGCGCGGTACGGACTGGATCTTTATATACCGCCAGTTTAACATTCAGCAATTCTACGTTCTGCCCGCACAGCGTATTTATGTTTTATTTGTGGATCTGAGAACAAACAGCGATTATTTCCCTACACAGCATTAACTGATTGGTTTTTGTAACGTAGACGGAGTGTGTTTACTGCGCGGTACGAACTGAATATTTAAGTAAAATTTGATTTTAATTTTTAACGCTTTGAAGTGTTAATGAATTAATTACGCATCGGTTCACTCATTTCTGAAATATTGTTACTTAGCTGTTGCTACAACAGCCAGTGTTAGAAAAAGCACGGCTCCCTCACATATCCACGCCAAAAAAAATGCGTTGTTGACGTCTGCTGACACAAGGTTCTTTCGCATCGCTTTTCCATCTGCATGAGTTCATCATCGGCATTGTAACAAATCCCAGTAACTTGATGTAACTGCCAACAAGGACACTTCAAGACGTCTAACAAAAGCACTAACACGTTTTTACCAGCTGTTCGAAATGTATTTGCTCATAATGATATCAGGTGCAACTTTTGCACTGATTGTACATGTTTGTGTTCTATATGTGTGCATGTACAGTACAACAGTCACGAACATCGAAATAACGGGTATTACAGTAATAAGTGTATAAATAACTTCATAAGGCATTAACGCGTTTAAGTTGTTTAGTAACACATTATTTCACTGAAAATAAACATAAAAACGTTTATGCTTTATGACTATACACATTGATAGGGAGAGGTAGCGGGCACTTATGCATGCGGTGATCAAACTTCGGGTTCCATAAAATGCGGGAAATTTCTTGACTAGGTGAGGACCGGTTAGCTTCTCCGTAAGGCCTGTGCTCCTGGAGTGAGTAAATATGAACGTAGGTAAGAAACTGAGCGAGTGAGTGAGTGAATGAGTAAGGAATTAAGTAAGTGAGTGAGTAAGTAGGTTAAGTAAGTAAGTGAGTAAGTAAGTAAGTGAGTGAGTAAGTAAGTAAGTGAGTGAGTGAGTAAGTAAGTAAGTTAATTAAGTAAGCACAGTACACACCATTTTTATAAGTATAAAGCACATTAAATGACCGAAGGAGAGTGTTACTTTATCAAGGATCCAACCAAACAACCAATCTCGCTAACTTTGTGTGTTTCAGGCTGTTCTGTGGACAGGCTGGGCCCTCTCTATCGGCATGACCTTCATCCTAGTGCACGGTCTGTACGGGAACCTGGGTCCCATCATGTCCGCCGCCTACGTCGCGCTCAGCCACACAGCCTGGGCCATCGCCGTGGCCTGGATCGTCATCGCTTGCTCTACGGGCAATGGAGGTCAGTATCTAACCGGCTCGCTGCTGGTAACCGGCGTACGAGGTAAATACAGATGTCTGTAACATGACACACCAACACTGCCGACCCGGAAGCATGTTTGAGAACGATAGTGTATTGTACAGCCTTCAGGTTACAGCCACAACGGACGGGCAGGAACACACGTGATGACAGTTGCCTACCGCTTTATCTCCGTGATAAATTTAATACATGCGTCACACTAGAAATACACTTTTGACCCACTGCGTTGGGTCAAAACAATTTAATGTCCAGTTTAAATTCAAACTTTCAAGCACTTAGTACGTGCTTATAACTGGATCGAGCTGGCACAGTATAGGGACAGGTGGCGGGCACTTGTGAATGCGGTAATGAACATTCAGGTTCCATGAAATAAGGTGAATTTCTTGACTAGCTAAAAACCGGTTGGCTTCTCAAGGACTCTGCTCCATAGAGTAAGTAAGTAAGTACGCGTTTATGGCATCCGTTATGTTTTAAAACTCCCCACGACAGTGAGCGTGTGTTTGTGTCTCCACAGGTTATGTGAACACGCTACTGTCCTGCAAGTTCCTCTACCCGCTCAGCAGAATCTCCTACTGTGCCTATCTGGTGCACCCTATTGTCATGATATCGGTCATCATGCACATGGACAGCCCAGTGCATCTAGGGCGAGCCACCATGGTATGTAATGGTGGTTCAGACACCACAGCCAGCGATAACTTGAATTATAAAGTGCAGGGTACCCACAAAGTTTTTCCACATTTTAACCATTTATTACATCTTAACCACATCAGATGGAAATGTCCAGACTTATGCAGATTGTTTACTAAACCTAACAGTTTGCGTATGCTTTTCTTAAAGTACATAACTAACATGCGGACACTTGTTTATGAAACACGTCCTGATAGGTGGATTGGTCGTGTTGGATTTATCCTAGCCCCCACGCTGCACTGATAACAGACCTTTGCAGTTCCCCCTATGGGGTACGTGAAGGATTTTGTTTACAGAACACAGGTGGATAACAGAGCAGCCCTTCGTGAAAGGATAATCGAAGCAATCTGAAGGGTGCCGCACGTAATGTCGATCCGACATGGGTAATATTGGACTATCGGCTTGATGTGTTCAGAGTCCTTAGAAATGAGGTTGATGAAAAGCATACATAAACTTTCTGAGTTATGGAACAATCTGCAAAAAAAACTGCATACATCCCTTTTGGTGATCATGTAGTAAAATGTTTAAAACAACATCAGGGCTTTATTGACACGTGTACTATAGGCTAGCACCACCACTTGTGTAATTATTTACTTAATTACTTGTGTACTCGCGACTTGCATAACGAGAAGCTTCAAGATTTGTGCTCCTCACTAAACACTATTAGTGTCACCAAGTCAAAGAGAATAAAATACGCGTGGCATCTGACACGTGTATACCCAGTTTTGATGGAGAAGTCTAAAGAAGGCGGACAACCTACACCTAAGTTGGAGGATAATATTAAAATGGATCTTAAAGGAACAGGATTCGAGGATGCGGACTGCAGTCGTGTGGCGCAGGACAGGGACACGTGGCAGGCCCTCGTGAACACAGTAATTAGCCTTCCGGAATCCATAAAATGTGCAGGAAATTTCTTAACTATTCGAGGAAATGTAAGATAAATGAACAGGACTCTGCCCATGGAGTTTGTTACTTGGTTGATCGGTGAAATATTTTTGTATATTTTCGATGAATCAAAGGCCCACCCTGACTGTTTCCTTGTTCCAGATCGTCGTCATATTCGGCTACTTTATGATGTCCTACATGCTCTCTCTGGTGGTCTCGCTGGGATTCGAAGCACCCACCATCGCTCTTCTCAACATCCTGCACCCCATTAAACGAAAGATGAAGTGAAGTGTCCGTAATGCCCAAAGCGGCGCCAAGACTTAACTGTTACCTGCCAATGACCGGCTCATCACTATGTGAAGATATTATACAGGGTGTTATAAAAAATTGTGACCTATACACTGTGAGGCAATTCCTTCTGCTGGCGAAAGGAACAGACATTTTCACTTCTCTATGGGCAGCCAGAAGTCGTAATACATTTACGTTCACTGAATGGGGTATTTGTCAGTAAGAACTGAATAATGTTGAGTGCGAGCCCGTTCTGAATGTTTTGTTGCTATGTTCCAGCCAGCATGATTACCAAGTTCCCCTAATCACACCGCAGAATTGTAGTAACTGTTACATTTATACGTTCCGCAGTGCGACTGCGTACAAGTCACAGAACCCGGTGATCATCTCCATACGAAATAAGGACTCAGCGGACAAAATTTTGATAACTTTGCACTCGTATTAATTGGACAAAGACTTGGATACCCTAAGTCTGTGACGTACTCATGAACTGGGGTTATCTATGCAGTCTGCAAACAGAGGGACAATTTCCAAAAACGTTCACGTCTTCTGGGATGGCATTTCCTGTCCTTGAGTAAAGACTGCCCGCCGTTTCAAAGGCTCGAGGACTGCATGACCTTGAGCATGAAGACACTGCGATCCTTCGACGTCGGTTAATATTTACCCAACGACATAAACTGACATCGCAGCAGGCTGCAATCTTCAGAACCAACGTTATGAAAACCTCAATTTTCGCACAGTAATCTCCGCGTATAGTCTTAACACACAGCACAAAACTCGCAAAACCAGACTCCGAATTCAAGAATTTATCAGGTGTTTATCGTTTAGCTGGATACTCGGTAATTCTTCCCCTTGTTCATACGCTTCAACCAAAAGCCCACAGTAATTAATATGCGTACGTATCTTTATCGTTGCACGGTGCATTTTGTAGTTTAAGTAACACACCAACAAATGCACATATATATTCTTTAATACTCTAAAAATTTACATTAAAACACTTAAAACGCTCCTACATGTTTCGATCATACGATCATCCTCAGGGAGCATACTTTGTTCCTAGCTAAAGTCACAGTTTAAAGCACTCAGTGATTTACTTCGTTATATTAATTTGGTGCTGTGGCAGCATGTCGTGTGTTGTGTGTGAGTCGTACGCTGTTCAATTGAGACCGGCTGTCGATGTGCTTGTTGTGCCGTATAGCGTGAGACTGGCCAGTGTTTTAATGTAAATTTTAGATTATTAAAGACTAAATATGTGCATTTGTTTGTTACGTAAATACAGTACGTACGTATGTGCATAATTTGCGCATGGAATCAGAAACCCGCAGGCCAAAACCCACCAAGGGTTTTAGCGCCAATTGAGAAAGAAGAATCTGAAACCCAAGATATTACTGACTGACCAATCAATCATCAGTCGCTTTTCGACAGCTGAGAAGACGCTGATAAAAGAAAAGTACAGTGACGTATCAATTGCTATTTGTTTACTGAACTGACGGATTCGTAACCAACTAGACCTGCTACTTTTTGAATATTATGATACATAATTTGCAGGTTGTGTGTCTGCACGGTGCAAGATACTGCATCCATGTCATTACTACAGCCTCGACTTTCTGAATTATACATTCAAGTGAAATTTGCTTTCACATTGCAATTTCGTAGGTGATTGCCATTCCTTCGGATAACAAATTGCCTCCATCTTCACGACTGAAGTATGGAGATGGAGGCCACCACACACTTCCGAGTCGACACGGCGTCATACACATCCCCGCCTCTCCCCCCAAAAAACGTAAAGTCTAACTTTCCACTGACATGAAAACATCACAGCTCGTCTCTTCTTTTCTGTCTTTTTAAAGTTCTATCCATGTGTTTTGTTTTGCTCCTTTCCTCTGTTTTCTTCAACTCCAAGACGTGATGCAATATTTCGCAAGAATTAATACTCAATACTGCTAACTCACAGAAGGATGTGATACGAATTTCAGACTGCTTACAGACGACATCACGAATACAGTAATGAACTCTCACATTTACATGCTAAGGAAGCACAATACCCAGTGTTCGTTAGCCCTCTTAATGGACTTTACGGTATGTAAATTTCACGTGGCTACGAAGTGCTGGGCATGGTCCACGTTCCTAAAGCGTTCTGACAGCAGTGAAGTTGTTACGATCAGGGTCACTTATGCAAATCTCTCCAGCTCCTAGTACGCCGAACACAGAAACTGGATCTGCCTACGTCCTCCTGTTATGAACTGGGATAGAAGCATCTGTCCGTCGAATTCCGTTAGATACAGCATAGCGCTGAAATTCCAGTGGAAATTTGTCTTCTGCGAAAAATACTAAGACGACGGATAAAGATAAGAAATTCGGCAATTCTAAACAATGAGTCCTAGAATTGCACAGGGTTACATGAATTCTTATCTTAATATTATACTTTGTACAAACACGTTTAAATTACTGTTCCGCGAGAAGAAAAGATGTAAGGCCTAGTGTATATAATACAAGGTGTAAGGCCTAGTGTTTACAAGATGTAAAGTCTGAACAATAGAAGATGTAAGGCCTATTGTATACAATACAAGACGTAAGGACTATTATATACAATAAAAGATGTAAGGCCTAGCCCATACAATACAAAATGTAAGGCCTAGCCCATACAATACAAAATGTAAGGCCTAGCCCATTCAATACAAAATGTAAGGCGTAGCCTATACAATACAAAATGTAAGGCCTAATCTATACAATACAAAATGTATGGCCTAGCCCATAGAATACAAAATGTAAGGCCTAGCCCATACTAAAAAAACTCCGTGGCCTTAGTCCGCACGCGAACTATACCGACAGAGCGGCCGCCGCCGGTCGGCGAAGTTAGTGCCAACTTTTGCGGATAGAGGGGTGTCACGTGGTCAGCGCAACGG
>Ga0136643_10009820_pt1 | contig 14099 bp, 6 predicted proteins | sample TergutLab28metaG_FD_96883 | JGI IMG/M metagenome (GOLD analysis project Ga0136643, IMG submission 96883) | Labiotermes labralis P1 segment gut microbial communities from Petit-Saut dam, French Guiana - Lab288 P1 (version 3) (version 3) | ecosystem: Host-associated > Arthropoda: Insects >... | reverse complement strand
TTTACATAATTCGAAAATTTCTTAAAATTGTAAATTTTATATCCACCAATATAGATGTTTGCTTTATTTATCTGCATGTCTGTCTGTCCATCTGTCTGTCTGAAAGCCATATCAGTCACATCATTTAATGTTATAAAAAAGTTTTTCTTAAACCAGTATAAAAAGTAAAGTTCACTTTAGTACAGGCCACGAAGATCCAGAGGGGGAGTAGTGGTATAGCTCTACCCTTTCTTTAACTTCAGCGCTAGATGGGGTGGGTTGTCAGCGTCACGCCCCTGTCACTTTACCCGCGGGAAAGAAACCCGTTTCCTATTTTGCAGGAGACTGGGTGGGCCACAGGGCCGGTCTGGGCGGATGCAGAAAATCACCCCCCTACGGGATTCGATCCCTGGACCGTCCAGTCCGTAGCAAGTCGCTATATTAAAACTGCTTTAATACACTTTTATGCATTGAAATCTGTGTCGTGATGTTGGTACTTAGACGATATGTTTCTTCATTTCCTTCAGAACCTCAAAAAAATGTCCTAATTGTACTTCGAATAGGCCAAGGTATCTTCCTCCCAAATCCCTTTCAAGGTATTTTTCAAGGGTTATCTTACCATAAACATTATAGAGAGTGACGTGCTGTCAGCATTGTAAAGCATACAACAAAAATATACCAATAATTAATCCTTAAAATTTAACAGGATAAAAATAATCCTATTAATTACAATTTTAATAAACGAGAAGTTTTTTATATATGTTGTCTTGAATGAATATTAAATTTAAACTGTCAGCCTGAAAACTCTTATGTAGAAAGTAGTTATGAAATTTAAGGGACTCCCTTGAACAGTATGTCCAACATCACCACCTAAATTAAAGGTCGCTGGGCCAACTAACACGAATCGTGACCGACAGTGCGTATTATAATTGCAACTTTAATTCTGTAACATAATTCAGCACGTTCTATGTGCATGCCTGCATAATGAATATATTTTCAGACATAAGGTAAATTTTTCATTGCAAATGTGTAAAACTGTAATTTCACAGAGCTTCCATTTCCTCCACGGTTTTTATCCGCTATAAAGCTTAAAGAATTGTGTATTTATAGAAATGTAAATTTAAATAGAATATAAAAAGGGGCAAATTAAGTCTCTTGTGCAGAAATTTAGACCGGTCCTGAAGCCCAACGGACCTCCTCCTCAATGGGTACCACGTTCTCTCTCCTTGGATATGAACTGTCAAGTTATCCCCACCGAGTGCCGACTTTAAGAAACAATTGAGCTATACAAATGCTCTAATTTTTTAAATTATAGTCTGAAGACGCACAAATTTAATTTTACGTCGAAATCTAAATTTATTATTTGTGCTGCTGTTCAGTTTTGTAATGTTTTCTTCCAGCACAATTAACTGCCAAGATATTACCAAAATGGGGGTTGTTTGTCCGGGCATCTTCTCATGAAATAAAGTGAAATGCCAAATTGATGCAAATAGGTAATTTTATTTATATATTCTTAGCTCGACATGTTTCGGGTGTATACGCCCATCATCAGGAGCATTAGATGTTGAATTGCAGCATATGGCTTTCTGTACCGAGTTTTTGGATGGGTGGTGGTCTTGAGAGCCGCTGCGTATGTCGTGTGTACGGTGCGACTCTCAAGACCACCACCCATCTACAAACTCGGTACAGAAAACCATATGCTGCAATTCAACATCTAATGCTCCTGATGATGGGCGTATATACCCGAAACATGTCGAGCTAAGAATACATCAATAAAATTACCTAGTTACATCAAGTAGGCATTGCTCTTTATTTCATATTACCAACAATTCATTTCGTGCACATCTTATTTCACTTATGGAACTGAAAACGTATTTGTGAACCATCCCGTCAGCGTCCATGGTCTGAAATGGAGGACAACTGGAATGCATGAAGCAAAACCACTAACACTTCTATATAAATAGTCACATACAATCTTCTTCGCAGATTTTTACCATCACCTAGATTTTCCCTGCCCATGACACTGTTAAACTCCACAGCCGCTTCTCCTTCCGACGAAACAGTATCGACCTGCAACATAACTTGTACCCGGACAGTCAATGCCCACAAGGCGCCAGGATACTTTTTTCGAATTATTGCCACACTTAAAAAGAAAAACGTCTCAGTTCTTATCCCACCGAATTTTCTCAGTCTGAACTTTTCTTTCTCTTTCCTTCGACCGTAAAACAATCCCTTCCTTTAAACTGAAGAGAGCGTAACAAAGTGGGCGCTAAACTAATGATGTCGCTTTCCGTTTCTTCACTATTTGAAATTAATTAGAACAAGTTAATCCTTTGATCACGAAAGAGGTCTTCTTGGTCCTTTGTCGTGGTCAATAAAAACACTAAACTAAACCCCCCAGCAGCAAGTTAATTGTTGTCATTTATTTCCCATTCTATCCAGAAGCAAACAAGATGAAAGAAGTACGTCTTCTTAATTGGACTGTTCTCTAAAAAGCAAATTCTTTTCAGCTGTAAAAAGAGAAATATACTGAAATATATTGGAAAGGATAAAAAAAGTTTTAAAAGGCTTCTCGAACACATTCAGATTGCCTATAAAAACTTCATTCCCGTCTATAAATGTAGATGCTTAATTCAAGTGTTACAATAGATAACATTTCTCAAATTTCGCAGTCCTTTCATTGATATACGGTGAAATTTATTTCCATTAGCGCCTTTATCAAGTGCAGTAACAATATTTAATGGGTTCAGTTGCGGACTGTTGTAGAAAAACTCTACACAAAAGAAACTTTTCTTTCGAAATGCGTCGTCATGTAATCTGGTAGAAGAATACTGATAATTTGGCAAAATAATTAGGATATACAGGAAACAAGAAATTCAAACTGGAAAATTGTTATTTTGGAAATAAAATTTTCGGGTTCAAGTTGAAGTTGAAGGTCGAAATGGAGCGTGAAGATTGAGGCAGTAATTCGGCAACAGAATATCTGTCTTTAAGGTTTCACCCCACAAAACACCACAGTCTTAACGTGCCATCTTGGAAGCGTCAAATTTCATAAAGAAAGACGTATTAAAATCGGAATTATTCCTTTACTTTTGTGTAAGCTATTTATGTGAGACATCTACACCTCAAACTGAGTTTGAATCCAAGCAGTAACTTATCATCTTTTATTTCAACTGAGCCATAGGAATCTATAATAAGATAATAATAATAATATGATATTAACAATATTAATCTTTCAAGGACGGAACTCTCTCCTTCTGATTTAAAGATCCAATCCGTACCGCGCAGTAAACACTCCCTGCCTCGGTTATAAAAACCGATAAGTTAATATTGTAAAGAAAAATAATCGCTCTTTGTTCTAAGATCCACGCTAACATATCAATGCACTGCGGGCAGAGCACAGATTTTCTGTCTGTTAAATCTGGTGGTTCATATAGTAAGTCTTAGGCTCTAAAAGGTTAATTCGTGTCAAGGTTAGTAACTATAAGGAGGAGTGCAATGGAACAGTTACTGTTTCACATACTCTCGATCTGAAGAAGGAAATATAACCCACTTATAAAACAATGGCGTTTTTTAAAGGGTTTGGAATGTATTTTCATTGATAAGGGTCCTAAATATATAAATTCATAAGCAAAACTTGTAACGTACTCGAAATAAATTACTATAACGTGATAGTGGGAGGATGAGGGAAATAGGTAGACACTTAAGTACTACAGGCTGCCTCTCAGTATTACATTTTAACTACAACGAACTACTACAATATTAAAAACAGTTTTATTTGTAGACATTAAAATTTACTGAGTTCATTGAGCTCAGGCTAAACGACACCGGTAGAGGAAGAGAAATTTTTGTTACTTTTTATTTGTATTTTGTTTTTTATGTGAATATATAAAGTACACAAAAATGCGAATGTGAAAGTAATATAAGTGAAATATACTGTATAAACATTCTGTGTTGATAGGGACAGCCCTAAATAGAAGTAATGTGAATCAAAAATAATTACCTATACTCATACCTATTAAAGTTAAATGACAGTATGGAGGAGAATTAAATACGCTTAGATGCCATGCAAATTCCTACCCTAATGTCGTCTTATCTGAATTAGTCCGGTAGACGGTTTTACACGAATGACTTTGACGTTTGTGTCACTCTACCGTCTAATTATGTAAAATAAGGCCAATTTTTCAGAGTTATTTATTTAAGATAATCCAGCCAACAACAGGTCTTCTTCTACACACTTCCAGGAGATTTTACAACGTGTGGTCAATATGACAGATGCTTCAAACTTTGACGAGTCGTGACCGCTGTAACATGGTCCACACTATCCATTTCAACTGTCACTTCTGGACACATCCACATTTCACTGAGACTGAAACCTCTTCGCTCGCGAGCCTACTCATGGAAGAAATATTCATTATGATGTGCAACATATAATCAGCACTGTACCAAACAAACACACTGACAGTGACACCTCGTATTTTACAAAGCATCATGACATACCGTAGCTAAACTGCCAGTGGTGTGTGGGTGTTTGCCACCTGCATAGAACAGTGACACTTTAGTGCTGAAGTGGTCTCTCGTCAATTCCATTTCACTGTGAAATTAAAATGTACTTATATGGAGTGTCTGAATGCGTCCTTGTGTCAACTTACTAATGACAAATAGGACAACGTTCAGATACAGAGTGTCACTAACAACGTTTAACTTTTTATGTTATTTTTTAATGTTTGCCATCCTGAAGTCTTTAACACATACATAAATATACAGTGATGTATCAGTCAAACACAACAAAACTTTATTATGTTTATTACTTTACAAGGTCAAAATATTTCGATTCTTATAGAATCATCTTCAGGCCCTTCTAAGATACAGATCCTTACTTAGCAATGTTTAAATGCGCATTTTAAACATTGCTAAGTAAGGATCTGTGTCTTAGAAGGGCCTGAAGATGACTCTATAAGAATCGGAACATGTTGCTCTAATACAATAATAAACATAACAAAGTTTTGTTGTGTTTGACTGATACATCACTGTATATTGTATATTATTTACGTTTTGTTGACCGTGCATCTTATTATAATCTTTGTAAATAACCAACTTGACGCACAATTCTTTTTCTTATATTTGTTTATTCCAATTCTCTACATGTTTCGAGCAACCAAGTGCTCAACATCGGAGAGTAAATTGTATCAATAGGACCTCTGGTGTATGTCACTCTATGTAGGTGACCGTGTGGTATGCAGGTTTAGATGGCGTACCATTTAAACCTGCATACCACACGGTCACCTACATAGAGTGACGTACACCAGAGGTCCTATTGATACAACTGACTCTCCTGATGATGATCACTTGGTTGCTCGAAACATGTAGAGAATTGAAATAAACAAATATAAGAAAAAGAATTGTGCGTCAAGTTGGTTATTTACAAAGAACGTTTAACTTTGATACCAATTGTATCCTTTACCTTTAAGGAGAAGCACAAAAAAAAAAGAAAAAACCTCTCTTAAAACTGCGAAGATATCGGTAAAAATAGTAAGTGGCGATTTGACCAGTGTCCTTTGCCGGAAGTAATAATTATATCAAACGGACTCATGGCTGCCTCTTACCAGCTCTCAAAAATACATAACTTTTTGTACAAAGTCCTCCCAAATTTACATTACATTACATTCCCTAACGTAACAGCAGCTCGTCCGACGTCCTCAGCAATAATCATGATTCCACAAATTCTCAGTTCTATTCAGGATACCAAAAGAATGTCATTTCATTGGGTTCTGTTGGAAACACTGTTATGTCCATGTGCTTGCAGTCTGAAGACGTTATGGGGACCAACAAATTAAAGGTCAAGGCCACATTACGACCTACCTATGCTGGCAGAGAAAGTGGGAGGAAGTACAGCTCCAAATTATTCATAGAATTCGCGCTAGAAATTATCGCCACACGCGAGATCGATCCCCGGACCGGCCAGGTCATAGCGGGTCTCTATAGAGACTACACCACCCCGGCCGCCAATACAGTAAACAACTTTGCGCTTAGTTGTGATTAAACAATTGAGTCTGAAGTTTCCTAAGAAGTGTTGCTCTAAATACCCTCAGTGGACGACATTTTGAAGCATAATAATGTTTTATGTTTAAAGCAAGCATACATCTTGGACAACATGAGCCCAATACGAAACCATTACGTTCCTTTGAAATGTCTCTTTACCAGACGGGAAACCGTAAAATTGCAGAACGCTTTACGTTTCGGTAACATGGCTGCAAAGAATTCAAACCGTAACAGAACATTGTGTATAGAAATTTCGCTCTAGTTATGGAGGCAGGTCTGTATTTTCTTGTAACGCTTTGTAGGTACAGACGTAGCGAAGGACTAAAGTGCCACTCAAGAAGCGCCGTAGATTGCTAGGAGGAATTGGAAACTAGTAAAAAAAAAGACATTTGGTGTCGCAAATTTTCATGGAACGGATTAAATTTCCAGAAAGTTAATACAAAACCGATAAAAAGTTAAGGAATGATCAACTACAAATTACGTGTAGACTAAATTAACGTATTCTATGTTTATTGTGCAAAATAAACTGACAGTGAATGGATAGGCACTGATGACCGTCCACACAGGTACTGAAAAGAAGACAGAATAAAAACCTACCATGATAACCAAAGAGGGATTATATTACTCAACATTGTAAAACTAATGCATTTGATTTATTCTGCCCAAATAATTATTAGTGAATGTTAAAACATAAGCCTCGTGCACACTTGGCTTTCATTTTAAACTTCAAAAGCTTCCTAAACACAAAAGCTTTGACACGAGTTAATTAATACGATTGAACAAAATCGGAATATATTTATCAATAGGTGGCTGCCCTTTCTCCACCATAATTCTTGTTCATTCAGTGGAATGTGAGGAAAAGTAATTATATGTAAATTGCTTAAAAATTCTGTGAACGTGAAAAGAAAAGCATCAATTAGGAATGTTATGAAGTAATCCTTTGGCGCAAGCTGTTACAGCTAGACAGAGTTAAAGACAAACGACAATGAACAACGTTCAATTCTTATTTTGCTTGTTTAATAACACGAAATTAAAGTCACTATAATCGCAGCAATTAATGATTTGTGTTACTGCGTAAAGCTGTCAGGAGCGCTAGTCCTGGTTAAATGTGAGTTATGTAAAATCGGCATAAGGCCGTCGAAATTTCATGGGAAACTTCACATTTCCCGTTTCACCTATTGACTGAAAATTTTCTGTGTGCTACACATAGCCTCGAGAGGAAAACTGCGTAATCACAATTTACAGGTGCCTACACGCTATGAATTTGAAAAGTCTACAATAAAGAACTTTTTAACTGCTGCACAACGTAATAACCTTGAATTGAATATTTGAATAATTGAAAAAAGTTTGACAACTAGATGACACTTGCTTTATTATATATTGCTCAACATGTTTCAGACGTTAATACGTCCATCTTCAGGAGCTAGTGAGTATTTGTTGTGTTGTGTAGGCTGACTTGAGGCGTGCTGGTGTTATGTGGCGGGATTGTCTGTTGGTGATGTGGTATCCGAGTGTAGGCTGAGTAGTGGTTCAGCCTACACTCGGATACCACATCACCAACAGACAATCCCGCTACATTACACCAGAACGCCTCAAGTCAGCCTACACAACACAACAAATACTCGCTAGCTCCTGAAGATGGACGTATTAACGTCTGAAACATGTTGAGCAATATATAATAAAGCAAGTGACATCTAGTTGGTCAACCTTTATTCAAATATCAAGATGATGCACGGTCCAGTATACATAAGATTCACTTGAATTGAATATTCACTCCGTAATAGTTGAAGAATAAGAGACCAACTTCATTTCACTAGTTATTAAGTTTTATTTCAATTCTTCTATGCTCAACATGTTTCGGACATTAATACATCCATCATCAGGAGTCTGCGACTTTTCCATTGTATCACCACATTGGTCGTGTTTTGGAGTTTCGGTGTGGTTGGGTTGGGGTGGTATCCGTGTAGCAGGCTGAAGCTTGTGCTACATTCTGCTACACGGATACCATACAATAGAAAAGTCGAAGGCTCCCGATGATGGATGTATTAATGTCCGAAACATGTTGAGCATAAAAGAAGTTAAATAAAACTTAATAACTAGTGACATCAAGTCGGTCTCTCATTCCTCAACTATCACAATGATGCGCGGTCGAATATACATAAGATTGACTCCGTGAATTTGAGAAGTTCTTAAGAAAAAACTCATAGGCTATGTTGGCAACCTTCTTCTTCAGAGTCCTCTCGGTCAAGAATTTACTCCCCTTTAGTAAAAAAAAACTGTTTATTTCTGCAGTTGGGTTTCATTAAACCGGGAAATCTAACCAGCGTCCTCAAACCCTCTTCTTCTCAAGACCATTTTAATATTATTCTTCTATTTGCAACTTTTCACGCAACTGATCTCTCCTTTTAAATTCTGCTCCCCATAAGTATATGCATTCATCACACATTTTATGTGCTACATGTACCGACAATCTCGCTCCTGTTTGAATTTTTAACCATAATGGAATTTGTTGAAAAGCACAAATTATTAAACACCCTTTTAAACCTACATCGCCGAGTTAAATCCCATCTGCCATCTGCTGGCATTATTAGGAACTCACCATATTCTCCACGTTAGCAGGATAAGGGTTAATAACATACAGCCTCCTGTTACGTCATACGTTTTAGTTTGAAAGTTTCTCACCATTTCTATCTCAGATTTTCTCACACGGTTCTCTTTCATCTGGAGACAAACCAAATTTCAAACCCTGTATAATAGGAAAAAAATTATAGTTCTGTAAATTTAGAAGTATAATTTTCTAGAAAGAAGATGCGAAGAAAAATGAGTCCGTAGTAAATGACAGGAGGTTATCAGGTTTACATTCTTAGTACACGCAGTTATTTTTTGTTACTGTCGTTCTCAAATAATACACTATCGAATAACATCTTTTTTTATAGTAATCGAATTGTATTTTATTTTATTGTATTGTAAGACATTTTGAGTGCAATTTATCCTACATTTTATCGCTAAGATTAAACAAGAGTTTTGTTTATCCCCTGTATTTATCTCTAATCTGTTCCATTCCCTTCCGAATGCTAAACTTGTAAGATATAAAGGAAAGTTGTTAAGGTAGACTAAACAGCCCACCCAGCTATTTAATCGGTCGGCATGTCTTTCTCTCGGTGATTCTAAGTGTTCTAAGTGGTGGAACAGTAATATTATTAACACTTGTAACTACTAATATTATTTATATTTTTTCCTGATGTTGACATATACAGATCTGTGTGATGTATGGATGCGCCCTTGAAAAAATGTATTCACCGCTAGCTTTGGTACGCGAATACAACTTGTCAATTCCAAGGTATAAAACAGAATCCTCTTGCGTTAGGTTTTTCAAAACTCGTAAGCTTCAAGTTCATCCCCCCTTAAATTTTCTTACTATTCCCGATTGGCCAAGTGTTAAATTTCGCTGCTCCCTAATAGGTCAAAATGTCAGAATTTTGAATACGTTAACCCCATTGGCTTTCATTTATGTAAAGTTGTTCCATTGTCGTCGCCCGTGTGAACTCTTTCATGCGTCTTACTGATTTCGTTTAGTGTCCAAGCGTGCCTAACATTGTAAATCTTCCCAGCAAGATTTAAGATGTCCAAAAGCTGTCAATGTTTACAACGTCAGTTTTTTTTTTTAAACCTTCCCTAATCCATCGATGTTGACACTGACAAACATCGAAATTATTAGCTCGCTACACCCGCCATAAAAATCCCTGTCCCTCTAAGCTGCAGTACTGACTCTCTACAATTTCTTCTCCATCATAAACCGAACCACCTATTTAAACAATTCTGACCTATCTACCAAATGTACAATTTTGTCTCTTAACAAATTACTTACTCCCTATGCCGGTTATAACTTTCTGTCACACATCGCTAACAAAAAGCAATTAAATTAAACAAGGTCGTGTAATTCGCTTAAATGTAAAACAGAAATTTGGCCCGCAGTAAATAAACAACAATATAAATTACCAAAAAAGTTTTTGTTCTCATTGCCCTTTATTGTCGTTAAAATTTCTTTTTTTTTAGCAGGCATGAATAAGAAATCCTATGTTACAGAAGCCCAGTACACACCCAAACTTCCAAGGCCTTCTGACCCAAATTATTCAAGTTACATGTTTCCTACTTTGAATTTATCGCCTTCAATATGAAGAAATTCCTTCAGAAATGATATGAACTTCGACTAGATGTGAGCATGTCACAGATATGTATGCAGGTATAATTTATAGTTCTGTCAATTACAAATATATAGCAGAATTATCGGTGATATTTAAGAAACAAAATATCTCCTTGAGTAGTAGTCAAGAAACAATATTCTTCATACAGTGCAAAATATCTCCAAGGCTGTGACGAAAACGAAACACTAGAGGAACAGGAAGTAGAATAAAGTTGTAAACGTGCAGAACTTTAGGGGTTAGTGACATTTGTTACAAGAAATTGAACATTATGCTTTATCACGCGTTCAAAGAAAAGATTCGCACTTCACAAGCAATGTTATGTATATTGGACCGTGCATCATCTTGATAGTTGAATAAAGAGAGACCAACTTGATGTCACTTGCTTTTTTATTTCATTATTTAATGCTCAACATGTTTCGATGTTAAAGATCCATCCTCAGGAGCTTGCGACTTATTTGTTGAGTTATTTCATGGGTTGTATTGCTCTGGTTCGATGTGTGTTCGTGTTACGTTGTGGTTTGGCTGGGGTGGTGTGGTATCCGGATGCGGGCTGAACATAATGTTCCCTCTTACTTCAAATCCTCATCTGCATTTAATCTCACTGAATCTTGAACTCACCTGAAATTACACAGACCCTTAACTCTCAATGTACGAGCAGATACACAGCGGAGTAATTCATGTTTCTCCTGCCTGTTATGCTCGGTTTAAGTCAGTTAATGGGAAGAATTTAAAGTTAATAATAATGGTAAGAATGCCTTTATTTCATTATTTTTATCTAGTGCTGATAGAATCATGGGTAAACGTTCCCCTGTTTTATTAAAAATTCTGCAAAAATAAAGACCCATTTAGCAATGTACATGTCGTCAAAGGCAAAAATAAAAATATAAAAAGCGAGATTCGTGATAAAGTTAAGAGAAGAATTTTTTCGTTAAATAAATGCTATTATTCCTTTATAAAGCTAAACTTATACAGACTGCATTCAAAACTATAAAACGATATGTTATTACACAAGCAGGAACAGGCTAACTGATTTGTTTCCCAATGCAGACTGAGATAAGGTAAAAGTTGTTGAAGAAAATGCCATTTAGGAAATAACTATTTCTAGTACAGATGTGCAATGTATGGAATGCAGATTTTCGCAAAATATAAGATTAAAATTTGCATACAGATGGTAACATCAGTGAAGTTTCACATTTGTACCGTGCTTCTTGCTATTATCTAAGTTTTTTTATTACCAACTGTTACACAAGAGAAATGTTTAAAAAGGATTATTAAAATTTACATGAAAACATCTCCAACATATGTCGGTGTGATCACCAACATAAGGAGGCTTATTGTATGAGCTTGCTAAAGTTACAATGTTAAAACAATTGGTTAAAATACATCATTTTGATTACTCTGGTGGTGTGACTGTATAGGCAGCCACACCGCTTGATGATGCTCTTCACACCGAAACATGTTGGAGCTCTTTTAATGTAAATTTTATCACTCCTACTTAAAATAATTCCCTTGTGCATCAGTTGGTAATAAAAAAACTTTGATAATATCAGTGAAGTTTCTATTTTACCCGGTTTAGTGCAAACAAGATGCAAATAGGACGGTAGAAAGACACCTTGAAATGCGGAAAGTTGACAATACTGGAAAGTACTAGGAGGCGGGTGGAAGTAAGTAAGATTGAAATAGGCACGACACTAAAAAGTTATTTAGATGGGAATGCTTACAATTTTGACCACAGTTTTCATACTTTTGTTACTGTCAACGGAGAGAGAGTGGGAAGATGACAGTAATGAAGGAAAGCTGTCCTCGACTTAAATAAGCACACTGCCAGAAAGGACTTAACGTGAATTGGAGATAGCGCTCCAGTCTTTCCTGTTCCTGGACACTACAGGAATATAAGTGGTAAGTTGAAAACAAACCCACAACTTTACATCCAAGAAAAGATACACCGCCACCAGTATTGGTGATGAAAGTAATAAAAATCTATATAATATATTCTGTTGGAAAGCGCCACGATCTAAACGAAGAAACAAAATAATGGTTTAGACCATTTCAAATCTTTTGTGTTGTATTCATTCAGGCCAAATTGATTCCCATATCGTCAGCTACAAAACCAAAAGTAATATTACAAATTAAATTAAATCATTGCTTATTAATGTGGCGAATCAACAACTAACGGCCAATTACAGATCAGAACAAATTCAAAATTACGCAAAATGTACATACATGTATATAATAATAAACTAATAATAAATAATACAACAATAAACAAATAACTATTCAATATATCAAAAGTATAAGCATTAAAACAGTCACACAAAAACTAGTTTTATCTTTTTATTCACGGGTACGTATTCGGTTCTAACTGTGACCCATCATCACGTCTTTTATACGTTTTGATAAAGTAAAACCCCTTCTTATGTAGTACATAATTTTTACTGTATCAAAGTTTATAAAAGAGCTGATGATGGCTCGCAGTTACAGACGAAACAAATAATTGTGAATAAACTGATAACACTAGTGCTTAATATTTCACACAAATTAGTGCACAATGTTGTATTAAATATTGCAGCAACATGTTTCTACCTCAGTTCTTGACCATCTTCAGGAAGCACATTTTGTTTAAAGAGGTTAATTGCAAATGTCTGGACCCAACTAATTACATAAGCATCTACTTAAAATAATTTTATATTGTATAAATATTTTAATGTTTTGAGTATGTAATTTTAAATGTAATCATATATATATATATATAACTTCTGCCAAATAATTTGATATACAAATTGCCCAAATAAAAAATCTTGGTTCCTCCCTGAAGAAAGCCAAGAACTGAGGCCGAAACATGCTGCAGAAATATTTAATAAAAACATTGTGCAAAATTTGGTATTAAATATTATATACGTAGTGTACTCGTAGTTTCACGAAAACTGTAAATATTAAATTCGATAAAATTAGTGTTGTGTGCGACTGTTGTAATATATGTACTTGTGGTTTTTTTTAACAACAACGGAATGTCTCATTTTAAAATCCATGTAGTTTTCACAGGTCGAGACGCGTGTTTCGCTATTACATACCATATCCGTCCTAATAGGATTTTAAATTATTTTTCTGTTAGAGTGGCAGTAAACATGGCAGGAAATGGGAATGGCAGCAGTGGTGCCGGTGGCTGTTGTTCTATATATTGTTTGTGTGTAAATGTGTACTGTATTATTGCCACCGGTTAACAACCCAACTGCTTTTAACAAATATAATATCATATCATACGGTGGCGAAAAGCATGTTCGTCATGTTGGGAGGGTCGACCTCTTTGGGGGTGGCGGTGCTAGAGGTTGTGACGATGGAGGTGAGTGGCAAGGGTGGTGGCGGCGAAGATGGCAGTGGTACTTGGAGAAGATTAAATGTTATTTTTAAAGACGTCGAGTTTGTCCTGTTACATACGTCATCTTGATAACATATTGTATAACACACACCCACTTTATGCTCAATAAAGTTTTAACTTCTAACTGGAGCTTACTTTTATCTTCTTTCATCTCTACCCTATTTCTCGGGTCCAGTATTTCCTGACCTAATAACGACCCATTACATTTAAAGTGCGGCAGAAGGATATTTAGAAAATTCGACGTCTGTACGCCATTCTTAATTCCTTAGCCTCTCCATCTCGTATCCTCGCAAACTGTCTGCTCAAGAAGTTACGACTTACCACTTTGAATGACGTCGGTATCCTGTGTGGCCACCGGCCACCATCAAGATATACAGCTCTACTCCTAGGCTAAGTGAAGAAACGCGCTGGTGATTCCCAACCCTTCCACATGCACGGTCCATATCGCTCTCCCCCCCCCCCCACCCAAACACCAACTATCCAAAAAAAACCATCCC
>Ga0136643_10009819_pt1 | contig 14100 bp, 8 predicted proteins | sample TergutLab28metaG_FD_96883 | JGI IMG/M metagenome (GOLD analysis project Ga0136643, IMG submission 96883) | Labiotermes labralis P1 segment gut microbial communities from Petit-Saut dam, French Guiana - Lab288 P1 (version 3) (version 3) | ecosystem: Host-associated > Arthropoda: Insects >... | reverse complement strand
TACTGTCGTAGCCTGTCAATATACCAACCATCTACTGCCGCAGCCTGTCAATATAACAAACATCTACTGCCGTAGCCTGTCAATATATCAACCATCTACTGCCATAGCCTCGTCAATATACCAACCATCTATTGCCGTAGCCTGTCAATATACCAACCATCTACTGTCGTAGCCTGTCAATATACCAACCATCTACTGCCGCAGCCTGTCAATATAACAAACATCTACTGCCGTAGCCTGTCAATATATCAACCATCTACTGCCGTAGCCTCGTCAATATACCAACCATCTATTGCCGTAGCCTGTCAATATACCAACCATCTACTGCAGTAGCCTGTCAATATACCAACCACCTACCCCGGCTCCCCTTACTGGTATTCTGGCTGTTGCACAGGCTCTAGCGATAAAGCCTACGATGTTTCGCAGTTACTTGCTGCCTCCTTCCGAACAACTCCACGGGGCGCAGTCCTTAGGAAGTTAACAGATCCTCAGCTGTTACAGAACCTACACGCTTTTCCTTTGCAAACTTTACATTCACTGCCGAATTCACAAGAGCCCACCGCCGTCCCAGTCCAATCCAGTTCAAAAAACCATCCCACTTAAGATAGGTTTCAATATTATTCATGCAATCACGCCTAGGTCTTCACTTGGTGTCTTTACCTCAGGTCTCCCCTAACCCCGTATGCCATCTCTCCTCCCTCGAACCCTTACCTCCTGCATGCCACGTCCAAGTCTTTCTTCTTGAATTTAACACCCGAATAATATTTGGAGGGAAGCACAGAAATCCGAGCCATATGTGGAGGATTCGTAGCATGGTTAAGTTTTTAAGGACAGGAGTAGTCAACACCTCGCCCAACGTCCAAGTTGGAGGGCCACCCCCTTATCGGACATGCGCGACTATTTATTCAATATGCTTCCAGCTGCCCTCCGTTGCATCCTTCTTCTGGGTTAAAAGACGACGGCAATTCTTAAGGAGCATCTGCACTGTTAGTGGACTGTGACTGCTTTCGTGTGCACATTTACATACATACACACATACATATACATTCACATACGTGCACACACACACACACACACACACACATATATATATATATATATATATATATATATAGATTTATATTCAAATACATGCATACATACACATATATACACATACATACACACGCACATATATATACATACATACATACACACACAAACACACATACATACATTGTGTATGTATACACGGACAGCAAAATAACACTAGACAAACTACAGAATAGCAAAATACACACATACACAATAGAAGAAATAAGAAGGCAAATTATCGAGATGAATAAAACAAGCTGGGAAGTAACGCTCTGTTGGGTCAAGGCACATGCGGGAATATTGGGAAATGAGTTAACGGACACGCTAGCAAAGAAGGCTGCGACGAATGAGTCATTAACTGAAGACTATAAAAGAATCCCAAAAAGTGTAGTGAAGAGAGAGTTAGAAGAAGAAAGCGTGAGGAAGTGGCAAAGAAATTGGACACAAAACACCAAAGGAAGCGTAACGAAAGAATATTTCCCAAACGTGGAAGAAAGACTAAAAATGAAATTAAACCTCACACAAAACTACACGGCTATAGTAACGGGACATGGAAAAATAAGAGCATACCTACACCGATTTAAAATCATACAGGAACCAACATGCCCCTGCGGAACAGCAGAACAGACAACGGATCACCTAATCTTTGAATGCGAAACGATAACAAAAGAGAGGGAAAGGCTGAAGACGACCGCCCTACAGAATGGTAGCTGGCCAACCAATAAAAAGGATCTAATAAGGAGGCACTATAGAGACTTTGCAAAATTCATCAATGACTTTCGACAAACTAAATGCAGAATAACAACAGAAAATAAGAGTTAAAAGGAACAAAAACTACTGTAAATAGATAAACATCAATTATGTATAGCTTGCAGTGTTACCTCTGTAATGGAGCAATCAATAAACCATATTAAAAAATACATACATACATACGCACACACACACACACATACATACATACATACATATACATACATTACATTACATTCGTATGTTCATCTTAATTTCCTGCCCTTGCAGTTTCACAAACCAATGCTTCAAAGCCCTTTCCTTCCAATTACGGTTCCCTATAGGCCAGCGGAAAAGGACAACGGCCTGTCCTGCTCTTCTCACAACTGTGAACTTTAACGTAATTTTTGCTTCCTCTTACTATATTAATCGGTACAGTTCCGGTCTCTCACAATCAACAGGGTGGGAAAATGAAAACCAGCGCTTCCAGTAGAATTCGACACAAATTTGTCGGACGGTCTGTACTGCTGTTGCTCCTGGCGAGAATCGAACGACGATTCCCCCGTTGCCCGGACCGTGACATTTCAGCATATGAAACGCCTTCTTCACCGCGTGTTTTGGCCTCGCCTTAAACGCTGAGAATAATCATAAATTCCCTTAAGGTGTTCATAGTTGTCCGGCACTGATACCAACCTTCAGCCAGCTCAATCCTCCCTACACCCTCACACCCATTCACCTTGTACATTTCTCCATTATCCTGTAAACTCTCCCCTCTCACGTCTAAATACTACAGAGCACCTCGTGCTCAGACACAACGGATACCGCATCGTGAGTTAATAATGTGAATTCACCTTGCGGCTACCTAGCAACATTATCGCCATGAATACCAAGGCCACTCATTTGTTAACATAACCAACTTCTGATAACAAGAAGGGGAAGCCTTGCAGGCGTGTAATCGGAGAGGAAAAGGCCTTGAGAAATGTGCTCTTCTGAGTTATTACACAGCCAGCAGTGTTAACAAATGACGCTAGTGGCTGCGTAATAACCCTGAAGAACGCAGTTCTCAGTTACTTCTCGGCGGAAGCCTGAAATCACGAAAAGGATCTTGTTTGTCTTGGCATCCGAATGCTCGGTAAACACCATTAAACAACGAAACATTTGTATCTGCGCCCCATTGTTTAACTTACAAACATTAAGAAGATCCTATTTTCCTGTTCTGCAAATGTAGGATTCCTAAGGATCAGGTCTCGCCTTTTTTAGTTTACAGGTCTACGTCAACATACGGATTTCTTGCATTATCCTAACACGACTCTTCACCCACTGTTACAACACAAGACACAATTCTACGCACAGCCTAGAACTTGTTTCGTTCACTGACTTCTCTTTGCGTGAAAGATACCGCATTCAAATTTTAATAGAAAAACATCTTGACTGAAACAGACATAGGTCTGTCAGTACACTAACCAGACCAGACGCTGGACATCTCAGGAATCTGGATCTATTCCTGATAGGAAGACGTACCTCTTCTCCGAGACAACAGTACCAACTATGCAGGTCACACGGCCGACCAATGACGAGGCATCAGGGCTCTTTCCACGGGTGTAAAGGGCTGGGGACGTGAAGGTGGTCACTAATCTACATCTGGCGTCAACTTGAAGAGTACATGGAGCTGGGTGAGCCCCAGATTCGGTCTGGACATTTTGGAGTAGCGCTACATCTGTTGCCCCTACAGGGATTCGAGCCTTGGACCGTTCATTCCGTAGGGTAGTCACTATACCGAATGCGTTATTCCAGCTCTGCAAATACTTCAGGGGACTGTACCAAACTTAGCACCGTCACACAACAACTGCGAAGTTGTGCTCTGATGAGGTCCTTACAGTGGTGCTAGTCTTCTGAGAAGATACGCAGTGAAGACTGGTAAATATAACTACCGACGTTTCGAGGATCAGAGTGTCATCATCTTCAGAGCCAAGCTCTCCTTGTCAATTACGATGAAGGCACTACGATGCTTCGAAATGTCGGTTAACATCCAACAGCTGACACATTGCAACATTTAATCTTCGACAACGGAGCTGCTAGTGTTCAGCTGCACTGAACGTTCAGCACAAACAGAATAATTAGTGCGCGGGTGCACTAGCCGATGAAGGTCAGAACAGAGTGGGTTAAATCTTTTGCTGTTTCAAAATCGAATGTTTCTAGCGCACTGATGCAAAACTACCGAATAATTCTGTAGCCCAGAGCACCAGGCGTAACAAACTCGAGCTGAAAACGTCGTTGCCAACTACCAAAAAACGCATATCCTCCGTTCACAAGCACTTAACCAATATCTATATACATGTATGTATGTATGTATGTATTTTGTGTGTGTATGTATGTATATATGTATGTGTGTATGTATGTATGTATGTGTGTGTGTATGTATGTGTGTGTGTGTATGTATGTGTGTATGTATGTATTATGTGTGTGTGTGTGTATGTATGTATGTGTATGTATGCATGTATGTATGTATGTGTGTGTATGTATGTATGTATGTATGTATGTATGCATGTATGTATGTATTAACACCTAACAACGGCATATATGAATTGCAAAATCGGATCTGAGTCACTTCACTGATTGCAGGAACGAGTTTCCAACGGATTCCGGTCGGGCCTTCATAGGTAATCATTATCGTACACAGCTGCGGCCAAAATACTGCTGAATAAACAAAACAGAAGGAGATCTGTGTTCATTCTAGGCATCTCTGGTATTTTAAACCATACACAGTTTACGCATCAGGCCTTCATATCCGCAAACGGAGAACTCACGAGTGTACCTACGTTCCTTCAAAGTTCTGCGCTTTTAGACAGAGCGACAGAGAAAGTGAATTCGGATGAAATGAAATTACAAAACCTTTCATACTCCGCACATACACATACACACACACAGAGTGAATACGACACAACACCCGAGCTTTCGGTCTATTCTCCTATTGGCTGTTGGTGGTTGGTTGTCCTGGTAACTCCTATTGTTCCCAAAACCATCCCCTCACTCTCTAAACAAAACACTGGCTAGAGCAGGCAGTGTGGGAAAACAATGGGAACACAACTACAGTTGGCGGGTATGTACAAGCGACGTCACCTGGATACATTCTGTGCATTATGCAATCTGCCGCTACGTCTGCACTGCATTGGGCGTTGCAGGGGTAACTTAATCTAACCCGACTTTCTCACACCTCATGAGTATCGGTGACAATGAACACATCCCTCAGCAGCTGACAGCACTATCAGGTCTCTGATCTGGTTGCTAGGTGACTACAGCCGGTTTCGTTGTGCACTGACCGATTTCTGTCCACCGCCGTTTTGAGCGTTTCGTAAACGTTCAAAGGGGCGGTGAAATCCCGTGGCCAGCCGGTCACATGCAGTCCTCAACCTTTTCTTAAGTGACTCGTTAAGCACGTGGTTCCTCGGGATTCTTACATGCATCAACATCAGTATGTTTGTCCGACAGGTCATTTCATGTTTTTGGTGACATCGCCTGGCCAGCCAAGTCTCCTGACCTCACTGCGACCGACTGCTTTCTCTGGGTACACCTGAAGGACAAAGGGCACGCGAACCAGCCCGTCACGTGTGCGGAGGTGATACAGCAAAACAGGGACGAAATTAGTGAAAATCAGGAACACTGAAAAACGTCTGCTGCGAATATTTTGGGTTAATTTACGACCACAGTTACAAAAAATGTATTGCATGCCAGGGATATCACTTTTAAGACGCAAATATAAGAAAAAAAAACAAAAACAAAGACAGCACTTTACTAAGAATTCTCCACAGCTGCTGTATTTCGCACATTCTACCCGCTTCATCAAAACAGCGATCTGAAGATCATCACATCCTATTGGCGCATCCGGTAAATTACATCGGGAACAGATACAAATGAATAATATTAGTAATTAACCAACATAATGCACAAAATCTTGTTTTATAATAACTTTATTATATGCCTCTATATGTTTCGAGCACTATGTGCTCACCATCAGGAGGTCAAAATTGTATTATACAGCATCTGGTTGCATCACGCCTGTAGGTGGCCGTACCGTGCACAGGTTGAGTGAGGACCTCCTGATGATGAGCACATTGTGCTCGAAACATATAGAGGCATATAATAAACTTATTACAAAACAAGATTTTGTGCATTAAGTTGATTAATTACTAAGATTATACTGAGATGCACGGTCAGCAAAACATTAAAAAATAAATGAATAAGCATTACTTATTAAAGTAGCTGCGTTTATTTCATCGTCATCTAATGCAAACGCGAATACAATAAACAGAAGTGATGTTTCAATGATCGTTTTACAAACTCTCTTTGGCAATTCGTCAAACCACTCGTGTCTCAGTGGCCCGCGGTTAATAGGACGTTACGCAGCACCGGTCATTACACTACAAGACCGTACGGTGATGAGTAGAAAATACAACCTATGTTACGTCATTGCTTTCCCACTTTCGGTGTTCACTGAAAGGTAATCAAGGAAGTCGTCACAACATGCGAATTCGCTATTGCAATAAGATTCCCACCTACTGCCACAGAATCCCAGACATTTAACGGCAGCATTTGCCAGCATCCTTTGTACTTCACGGTTACATACAGGCGCATAGTCTTTTGTGTTCAGTGTGATTAATGCTAACTGAATCGCTATGATCCCACATAGGCTGAAACCGACAGCAAAGCTGTACACTATTCGGTGGCTTAAGATGCTTAGCTGTGTAAGAAGCCTCCGAAATGTACAATTTTGGCAAAAGGTAGAATATAATGCGGAGGCGAGAAAAAAGGATATATATATATATATATAAGATAGTGGATAGAACCAACAGGGGTGGTTTTATAAACACACCGCTTTCAATTTGGCGTGCCTTGTCTAAGCGTGAACGCTCAGCGCAAACAAAAACAGGCACACACACACAAAAGCCTCTTTTCTCCCTCCAGTGAAACTCACTTAAGTTCTGGGAGAGCATCAGCAGCCATTTGTATTAGTGGGTGACGTCGGCAGATACAGCCACGCGCTCAGGCAGCAGGTGACAAAGACGTCGAAGAAGCTTACGGCTTTACTTTGAGAGGACGGGGCTGATGGGGGAGGAGGTTGGACTCATGGAAAGGAAAGACGAAATGGAACGTGGAGCTCAAAAGAATTAAAGAGACGGGAGAATGAGGAAGAACAACTGAAAAGGAAGTGCGAACGAAGAAGAAACAAAATATAACATTACATGTGCCTGCTTTCCGACGCGCTGTTACACGAAGTTCATCGAACTACTGACTGTCGAGTTTCATGAGAGCACACCACGTCCCCAGACAGTGAAATTTTCTAAATGGCACATGTGGTCAGAAATAAACTTCCGGCAATCGGTCTATACTATAAAGACAAGATACATACGAAATAATAAGAACACTGCTCCGTCTTCTTTTTAATTAAATTCCCCTAACTCTAACAGAACTTTCAAAGGATGCACAAAACAGACATCGAAAACGACGGAAGAAACTGCATTTAATTTCGCGGGTGCGTTCTTCTGGATGCCCTCGACTCCCTGAAATCATCTTGCTCTACGGGAGGTTTTCATTTTACGGAAAAGAGAGAGCCCAGTCCTCGGATAATCTTCAATTTTCTCAGGCCTCTCGCAATCCTTTAAGCCATTCGAAGTCACAAGCAGGAGACAGAACTTAATTTACATAAACTTTCAAGCACTTTGTACGTTTCTGTAGCTGTTTACGCGAGTATGAAAAATAACTCTTTGTTCATTTTCTGCTTAACAACAAATCAAACCTACTTAAGCGCTAGGCTGCTACGGATAAAGTAGGGCTTTCTCTATACAATAGCTCCTGGCGGTCGTAACATGAACTAACAGATATCAGCTACAATTGGTTGATGGGCCAAACAACAAATGCGCAACAGCATTAGGCCCGTTGTTTCTTCTAAATCTGTATACTTTTCGTATAACAGTTCTTTGGAACCACTTTCAATTTTTACGTACGTCAGTGGACAAGTATTCTTTAGCCATGCTGAAATGAATCTACTGACGAAAGTTGAGGTCAGTACCAGAAGCGAGGCGATATACCTTGCCCACAGAAACCACTTGAAAACTGCAAGCGTAGCTGCACGGACAGTAATAAAATTTAACTTACAGGAACAAACAATTGCAGTAGTGAAATGAATTTACTTAGATCGCCTACGGATCCAACATCTGTAAAAAGAAAGAAAACCAAGGGACTTCTTAAAACATCTAACTACTAAATCTACAAACAAAGAGTGCACTGTGTAGTTGGAACGGCGTTGTTGCTAAACAAAGTCAGACTCGACGCTACCCAGCGGAAGACGAGTTCGGAAATTCGTTTACATAAATTAGTTCAGTGTCTTCTTCTCAATTCTTTCATTGGTTACCTGGCAACCGGACTCAGTGCAGAGCAAACAACTTTCCTGCCAGATTTCCAGAAAGACTGACGCAAATTTCGTATCTCTCAAAAACAGACGATTCCTCCAACCCACCGTCACACGGCATGCAGCAATGTTAAGTAAACTGGCACCTCGAATAGCTAACCCCCAACCCCTACAGAATGAGTTCTGCGACGTTCTTAATTAAACTTCCACGGGTTAAATAAGGCAAGTTATATACAAACAGCTAGAGTGACATTATATCTTTTGTGTTGTACAAGAAGACGTGAAAATAACACGCATAACTAACACGCACGTATATCATATTACAGAAAGAGAAGGGGTTTTATGGAAGAGTTAAGCGCACAGGCAACCCCGATCGGCACAGGTCCATTCATCCTTTTAAAAAAAGGGGGGGGGGGGTCACGCTGTGGAAAAGACATATTCTGGTCTTCCGTAAATAAATATGGACGTCGCGAACAGAAACTGTTCAAAAAGCAATCACAGATTAAGTAGCATTATGTTAGCTCTTTAAGCTAGGCTAGCGGGTACAATCAGCTTGGCATGTTGAATTAGTTTAGCTACTTCAGCTACGCTAGCAGGTAATCAGGTTAGGATATCGAATTACAATAGCTAGTTCAGCTAGACTAGCTGGTTAGCATGCTGAATTAGGCTATTCTGTTCAGCTAGGCTAACAAGCAGAATTAGGTTAGCATGCTGAATTAGATTATTTAGTTCAGTCAGGCTAACAAGCAGAATTAGGTTAACATGCTCAATTCGGTTGGTTAGTTAGTTTAGCTAGGTTAACAGGCAGAGTTAGCTCAGTAAGCTGAATTAAGTTAGCTAGGTCAGCTGGGCTAACGGACAGAATTACATTAACATGCTCAATTCGGTTAGCTAGTTCAGCTAGGTTAACAGGCAGAGTTAGGTCAGTTTGCTGAATTAAGTTAGCTAGGTCAGCTGGACTAACGGACAGCATTACGTTAACATGCTCACTCAATTCGGTTAGTTAGTTCAGTTAGGTTAACATGCAGAGTTAGCTCTGTAAGCTGAATTAAGTTAGTTAGGTCATCTGGACTAACAGGCAGAATTAGGTTAGAATGCTGAATTACATTAGCTAATTCAGCTTGGCTAGCGAATAAGGTGAGTACGGCCCTTTAATTACACTCGCTCTATCAATTAAATTAACTAATTCAGTTAGGACAGCGGGAAAGTTTGGTTATTGCGTTGGAAGTTGTAGTGGATTGGTCGATTACATTAGCTTGTTCAGCTGCGCCAGCTGGTTCAGGTGCCTAATCAGTTTGTTTGTGTTTGCTTCATGTTAAGTTATGCGTTAGGGCACTTTTGAACCACTCTTTGCATGCCCAATCCATCAACCGACTGATGGTCTGCGTATGTTGGTAAAGAATTATCCACCTCTTCAATAACAAACCCACCGAGTTCTATGAGCCAAAGCAGTTTTAATGGCGTGTTGGGGGGCACTTCTTGTCTCTACACAGACTTACACCACTTATAACGTCAAACATGATGGGCAAGGGGGTTTCAACCCCAAGGGACTGGTATCCAGAGAAAGAGAGGCGAGCTTAGAAGCATGAGAGGAGGATTTAAATTGGCTTCAAGCGATGTTCATTTCTGAGCTACTCAAACAAAGCCTCGCTTTCTTCTTCCATAAACCCTCCGCTTCCTTACGTATCACGTTCCTCCTCTTTCTCGATATTCACTTTCCATTAATTTAATTCTGATCTTGGCAAGGGTCACATAAGCATGATACTATCCACTGCCGAGCTTCCAACCCCGCACCTTCTACCGCAGACAGCACTATCCCAGATACCACTACAGTTATTTAAAAAAAAAAAAAAAAGGTAAAGTGATTCCGTTACAGGCCCAGTGTGGCCCAGAGGGTGGGTAGGGGTATAGCTCTACTCTTCCATGACCACGGCACTAGAAGGGGGTGAGTGGTCAGCAGCACGCCCCGGCCGCACATTACCCCCGGGAAAGACCCGATACCCATTGTACTGGAGGCTGGGTGGGCCCCAGGGCCGGTCTGGACGGGCGGAAAATCTCGTCCCCACCGGAATTCGATCCCGGACCATCCAGCCCGTAGTACGTCGTTATACCGACTGAGCTACCGGGCCCACCCACTACAGTTATACAGAACCTACAGCCTGTCCACACTGTCGTCACACATGGGGCATGTTTGAACAGGCTGTCCCTTAACACCGCTGGACATAACAACACTAGTCTGCGTGCCTGCTTACTTTAACCATTATCCGGCTGACGTGGAGAACATGGTGAGCTCCTAATAATGCCAGCAGATGGGATTTAATTCGGCGTTTAAAGGGTTAAAATTCAGGAACTTAAAATTTCTTCGGCAAGTAGCTGAGAAGGCCAAACCTTCAAGCAATGAACGTGTAGCGTCTGACCAAAAAGAATAACAATTTCTTCAGGCCTAGCGGTTACTCTACGTACCACCGGGTTTAACACTCAGAGAATCTACAGTCTGCTTACATCATGTATTACTGAGATTCCTATAGATCTCAAAACACAGAAATAAGTGAATGTGTGTGTGTGTTCATTTTTAGGCACGTTCGCAAAATTGCGAAAAACGACTAATAGCTTAGTCGTGAATGTCCGTCGCCTGTCAGTCCGCACGCATGGAATAACTAGGCTCCCACTGAACGGTCTTTTATGAAAACTTGATATTTGAGTATTCTTCGAAAATTTCTCGAGAAAAATTCAAGTTTCACTAAAACCCGACAAGAAAAACGGGTACTTTTCAAGAAGACCAATATACGTGTTTGATCATATTTCGCTCAGTTCTTCTTAGGATGTTCTAAAAATATTTCAGACAAAAACTGTATAGAAAATTAAAACACACACCTTATTTTTCAATATCCCTCCTCCTCCCCCCCCCCCCCCCCCCCCCCCCACCCTTCACAAAACACAATCCAAAAAAAAAATGTTTAAAAAATTAAAACACACCCCCTTTTTTTCAATTTCCCTCCCCCCCCCCCCCCCCCCTCCCAAATCTTGCCGTTTATAAGATCATGTGGAAAAATACCGTACGGTCGGACAGGCCATAGATTACAACATGGCGCTTGCGAATTATACACTTTACCTTTTACCTTACAGTAGAATAAAACCTGATGATGGCCGGTTAAGTGTTGTAGTTGTTAGCTCTGTGCCACCATTATGCAAATAAAGTAATTTTTGTTGTGCTTTCACTGCACCTCTACCTTATATCTGTATTGGTTAACACAAGGGCGATATCTCGCATCAAAGCAATCAGCATGTTATTGCCAGGGTTGAAGAATCGACTGGGTAATGGCGATATCCCTACTGGAAACATCCGTACACGGCCAAATTCAATTAGTTACAGTAGAACTCCACACTACCTGCATATGCGTGCTGCAGAGTGGGTAATAAACTTTTCAATGGTGAACACCAACCCACAAGAAGAAACCAATGCGTACCCCCAACTTGCCATCTGTCAGCAACCATGTCATAAATCCACAACGCTAACGAACCTTTATGGAGAAGTAATGCAGTTTTAAGTTACGTCTCTTCTAACAGAGGACGAAAAAACGCGAACTAAACTACGTTACGAGCCGAACGACCGAAAAATTGTGGCTCGATTCATTACACCCAGACCAGCTCTGGGGCCTACCCAGATTGCTATTAAATGGGTGCCGGTACTCCGTCGCCTGGATATAGCGGCTGGTCAAGAAGCCAACCTCTCACGGTCTTATAGTGCCGATGTTTAGAATGAGTTCGCACCTCACTGAGAACATTGTGACACGGTACTTCCCCTAAGGAGACCAATCGGTGAATGTTGCAAGTTAAATCTGCAGTTTATGGTCTCAAAAGATTCGCTGCGTCGCCATAGTGGTAATTCTTTACTTGCAAACAATATTTAAGATGCAGTGTGTAGTACCAAATTTAACATCTTAATATGCAGTTACCAGCTACAGAAAAGCTAAATAAAATTTCCGCAAAGACTAAGACACTCACTTTAATTTCTATAAAAATAATACTTTAGACAATGCTGTACTTTTTCCCAATATCTAATATGAAACACCACTTCACGACCCACACGTACGTGTTACTAACATCGCTCCTGCCTCACATACTCGCGCAACCGCCAACTTGTTATTAATAATCATAGTATACCATTAAAAAACAAAGAGTTGTGGGTACATAACGTACATAGCAATGATCATAAAAATCGGCTGAAGGGTTCCTATTTACTTTTAAGTGCGTTCACATGAACACAGTTCTTCTTATCAACAGTAAACAAACATCTGTGTGCTTCCAACGTAAATCCACCCAGTAATTAATTTAAAATTCCGGTCCCAGTGGCCGCGCGGTCTAAAAGGCGTAGGTCTACGGCCGCTCGCCTGCTGAGATTGTTGGTTCGAATCCCACCGGGGGCACGGATGTCTGTCTGTTGTGAGTGTTGTGTGTTCTCAGGTAGAGGTCTCTGCGACGCAATGATCACGCGTCCAGAGGAGTCCTACCGACTGTGATGCGTCGTTGTGTGTGATCTAGAAACCTAAAGAATGAGGAGGCCATGGCCCGCGTTGGGCCGCAGCGCCACAGGGCAAATTAGTTTAAAATGGCTGAATATTTGAAATGGAACACACACACACACACACACAGTTTGACGATCCCATAAACCCCAGCTCTGCCCTTCTTACGGTGCAAAGTAGTTTAAGGCGTAATGGGTTATTGGAACCAGGTGGTTAAGAAATACCATAAACTTCACAAAACAAAATGTAATATGGTCAAAACAATGCACATCAGTATGAGTTTAGACGTGATAAGCAATTCCACCTTCTTGATGAAGTCTGAGCCGCAGGGAAACGTAATTCCGACGGTGTATGGAGCAAGGTGTATAAAACGCATCGCAAAGGAAACACAACACGCACCCGCAATGGCTGCGAGAGACAAATCACTCCTTAAGCCGTACACGCTCCGAACAAATCTGTCTGCAACTGGTGATGTAGTACTGGAAAGAGAAAGATCGGGTTGCTGTAGTGGCTGAAGATGAGATCTACAACGTGAACTACAAGCCACCAAAACATTTTTCACACACGAATGCAGGTACATTTCATTATAGGCTTTGCAAACTGCTTCTGGAGACCGAATGCAGCCACACTGCAGCTTCGCTTATTGCAAATTCTCTTGCAGAACGCAGACGCGCGCTGCTGCAATTAACCACTAAATAATATTTAAAAGTTAAGTAAACTCTAGAGGGTTAAATAACTGCAATAAAGGGGTGCAGAGGGAATAACACAATGACGCTGAAGCGGAGGATGTTCAATGGCAGGGGTACGGGAGGAGGGCAGTACCACAGCATCCACACCAAACACCACACTCGACCAGCTGCAGCAATGTTAGTTGCATCCTCTATCAGTCACTTAAATTAATAACTGAAATGTTACATAGCATCAGTCGTTGTCCCAAATGACCACTGACAAGTTTTATAAACATGGAGTTAAAGTGTATTACGAAAACATGCTTTTCATTAAAACATACACACGCTGTACTAACACACACATACACACATTCTTCATTAACACACACACATTCTTTATTAATAAACATACACTCCTCATTAACAAACTCACAGTTTATTAACAAAACACACACACACACATTCTTTATTAAGAAACATACACTCCTCATTAACAAAACACACAATAAATAGGTACAGGTATTTAGTCAATAACACAACAAATATTTCTAATGATGTTGATTAGAGGATAACAACTATATGTTTCGTCCTCCTCCGCCCATCATCAGGTTTACATCCGAAAGAGTATTTGTGTATAAGTTTTATGCGTTTATGTAACGATATTGATATCTCATCATTTGTGATTATTATTATTACTCCT
>Ga0136643_10009817_pt1 | contig 14100 bp, 11 predicted proteins | sample TergutLab28metaG_FD_96883 | JGI IMG/M metagenome (GOLD analysis project Ga0136643, IMG submission 96883) | Labiotermes labralis P1 segment gut microbial communities from Petit-Saut dam, French Guiana - Lab288 P1 (version 3) (version 3) | ecosystem: Host-associated > Arthropoda: Insects >... | reverse complement strand
TATGACATGTATCGATACAAAATGTTATGATGTGTATGTTCGTATATGACATGTATCGATACAAAATGTTATGATGTGTATGTTCGTATATGACATGTATCGATACAAAATGTTATGATGTGTTTGTTCGTATATGACATGTATCGATACAAAATGTTATGATGTGTATGTTCGTATATGACATGTATCGATACAAAATGTTATGATGTGTATGTTCGTATATGACATGTATCGATACAAAATGTTACATTTATAGCTCCAGTGCTTCATTAGAAATCGGCTGCAACCTGACAGCAAAAGGAAATATTCTCACAGCCATTAACTTCCCATATCAACTTCCACAAAAGTGTTACAATTACAGTTCATAATTACAGACCTAAATTAAATAAAGCTATTTTCTCGCCAACCTCACAAGTTCCCGCCCGTCGCGATGTTATAACAGGATGTAAGCAACTAGAAGTGTGGTGCTTGGTGCCATGCAGTAACAAATTTCGCTGAATATTATGTGAGAACTCTCACCTAGTAACGATGTTCCAATTGTACACACACACACACACACAGATAGAGAGAGAGAGAGAGAGAGACATCATGGTGATATCTTCCGTCTGAATAGTTAGTAAAGTTCAGCAGGAAATGCTAAACAGGTCTTGTAACTTTTGAATGGCACGGAACAGTGGTGTACCTGTGACTTTAGCCAGGGACTTGGGAAGTGGAAGGCAGACACAGTCTGCAGTTTGTTACAGTAGTCTACAAACTACGCAAGACAAGTTATCAGTGTTGAATATAATGGCAATTGTAACCTAAGGGATGTGAAAGAGTAGTTTCTCATGCGTGTCTGGCAAACTGCTGCATAGTGTTTTCACAATACCGATGGGACAGTTCACGGCTCCGAGTTCTCAGTTTGTGTGTGTCCGGTATTATGAAATTACAAAACGCTACACAACATTAAGTAATATGTTTTGTCTGCTTATTTCATTTTTAGGCAATGTTATGGGAGATGCTGAATATATTCACTCTGTGTGATTTATAAAAGGCGCCTTTGAAATCGTTAGGAAATAAAGGAGTTGGCGTGTAAAATTCGTTTCTATTCATACGGAGGTAGTGGGAATTTAACACAATAGATGACGCAAACAAAAGATGTAACTTTATGCCAAAGGTGGGGGCTGCAAACACTTGGATTTCTTAGCGAATTTGTATTCCTTGCTGATAGCATTCATTCCTTGCTAGATACAACATTTCTACCTTTCATTATTTCCATTGGTCCTGAAATCAATTAATTTTGCAGGACATAATTTAAGTGTATCTTGTGTCCATGTTTTCTTCTTTCTTGTGTCACTTACTTCCTCTCTTTGAGTCCTTCCCTTTACTATTACTTTCCACGTCATTCCTTTCCATATTTTTACATATATTTATTTTCACCGTCTAACGCCATGTTGACCCGAGGTTTCCCCTGCCATTAGCCCTGCACGATAGGACTTGCCATATATGATCAGTCTTAGTTGCCCTCCAACTTCATGGTCAATCATGCAGAACGTGGAACAGATTCTCAGCGTCTACTATTCTCCTTTATCCAATTCTCCTTGCGAAAGGTAATGACAGAATTCTTTGCAGAACATTCAGCTTTCATTACTTCCGCTTTCAAGATGTTTCAAGGGAGGGCGGAGGACATCCCTGGTCACTGTTTGTTCAACTTTATGGTGGCCAAATCCTTTGTACCCAGACGGTGCCAAAATGTATTCAGTTAACTCAGAAATTATAAGCAAAGTTGTATAAAATATTTTCTGTGCATATCGAGAGCGTTGTCGCAGCGATAATGTTACGGACTTGATGCTGGCGGTTCGGGCTTCGAACAACAGCTGAATTATCTACTAGCGTAAACTTTCGTGGTTTTTCTCAGTATTTTCAGATAGACACAAAGATGTTACTGTCATATGGACACTCACACCTTCCTCCTCTTCTTATACCACCTACTTGCAATTGTTCATCATGTTCTCATATCATATGACGTTTGTAATATCTAACTTCTGGCAGTAAACAGCGTTGTTAAATACCCTAGACGTCATCATCATCATAAAAAATGAAGCTCCTTGTCTGTTCCATTTACAAAGATTAATACTCTCGTAGTTTCTATCTTTTCAGGACAAGAGTGTATTTTTTTCTTTGGATTCATGTTCATAAAAAAAATTTTTGAATTCCTTTTCGGACTGTACTTTCCAAACGTTCTAGACTTGCTTTGTTTCAGTTTCTTTCAATAGGTCTGGTCATTCATAGCAGGTAAACGGCAACAAAAAGTTGTGTGTAAAGTCTGTGCCGTAAATCCTCAATCAAAACACCAGGTTTGGGAGCGAAGATACTGAAATGAGCCTTAAAGTGTTGTGTAAATGTGTGTGAAATTGAATTGGCTCAGGATTGGGTGCAATATGGGGCTTACGTGGTCACGGAGACGAACCTCTGAGTTTAACAGAAATGGGGAATTTATTTTCGGGGTGAATAATCGTTCATATTTACGACAGACCCTGTACCCTTAACGGACATCGTTTGGTTATTGAAGAACATGCACAATTTCCGAAACTGAACTGTGCATTAAGAAGCTGTAAGTTCCCTGACATTACTTTAGACGCCGGACTGGTGGCTAGAAGTCAGTACTCGGAAGGTCCTGCGACCGGCCATCTCGACACAGGTTTTTCTTGGTTTCTCTGTGTCTATAAGCAAATGCTGAGATGGTTCCCAAGATTCCAAGTTGCCACTGCATGCTTCTCATGTAGTCCTCCAGACTTAAATCTAGTAGTAACCAATTTCATGTTTTGTTAACATGTAAAATAACCACTGCCACCGGGTAACAACCCAATTGCAGTAAATAAATATATTATATTATATCCTTCGTCCACATTTGTTCTCACCGTTCGCTTAATAGTACTGACTGCTGTCCCTCCCAATATTCCCTTTGATATCTTCACGTCTTATTCTTCGCGACACTGTATATCAGCAACACATAAGAACAATGGTCCATCAGCAGTTGTATGCAGTTATTAATATCCTCAAAGAAGCGGAAGTCTGGAGTTTCCACTACCTGTCACAGAGTGAATACACAAGATAAATCTGTCCCTGTCGAGCCATGTCGCAAAGGCTTTCAGGTGCAATGGAGATAAAGCTGTAGGCGTAAGTGACATCAGCAGTACGTGGAGATTATCGGTCTGCTTCAGGATCCGACGGCATTACCCCGGTATCCATCACATCTTGGAAGATGGTCTGGATGCACTGACGAAGATTACAAAGTTGACCATGCCGCCACTTACGCTTTAGCTAGTCATTCGAGGCCCCACAATTTGGATGGTGTGAGAAACAAGACGAAAGGCTTTCCAAAAGTTTCGACTTTTACTATATTCTCTGAAAGAAAAATGTTTCAGACGGTAAATCCGCTTAATTAAATGAGGTGTCTGTCTGAGGTTGGCGTAACTCCTAAAGAAAAGGAGATAAGGGCTTTAAAGTTTGGGTGGATTAAGATTTTTATAGGATTTACAGTGCCCGATATAATCAAAGTCTATCCGCGTGATCGGGACATATTCTCAGCTTACCGTTTTGCAAAAGAACAGTTCGCCATCGCACACTGTGCACCCCAACGTATGAGATTAACGCTTGTTTTGTTCTTAAGAATAAAACAAAGGGCAGGTGACAGAAGCCGTGGAGTAGTACGTGGTGATCGTAATCGACAGTAATGTATTTTTAAATAATCTGTACGTTTATTACACGTTGTGGCCTACTTGCAGGCAAAATGTGATTCGATACGAGCCCAGGCGGAAGACGTAGACGTGGCTAGTCAAAAAATAAATTCTCATCGTTGCTTTACCGGTTCTCAGAATTTAAGTAAGCTCTCAGACCATCACAGATTCAAAATTTATCCTGAAATAATTTTTAAAGATAATCAGTAGGCCTACTTCCACACAGACAAACACAGTACAGAGAAATAATCGCCTAAGTTATAAACCTGGGTCAGTGTGAATATTATCCATTAGTTTCATTGCATGCAGTTTTTTAGTGACACAAACAACAAAACACAAGCCGATGGAAGAAGTGAAATGTAGGTTAGGTGTCAACTCGAAAACACACTGTACCATGTAATTCTTTGATAATGGTGAACCATGTGGAGCATCACTGATATGTATTACAACTTTTTCCATCGTCACTAAGTATAAACAAACAACACGACGTTTCAAAAGCAAACTCCTTTTGACTTCAGGTGAAGAGTTACTACATATCAAAGATTTAAGCTTCTCGGAGCGGGTGATTGTGAATATTAGAGTCTTCTGGGATCTGACGTCGTTCATTCTGGCATATATTACCAAATTTCAGACGCGTTTGTTACCTTCATTTTTAATATAGTCCAAGGATGCCACCTGATCCTAAACGACCCTGAGGATGGCGGCAGGAATCTCAACCGAAAAGGTACTTATATGCAAGTCTAGGTGAAGCCATATCCAAGAAGAATTATACCTTCGGTACTATATATTTTGTCCATAACGCATTGTTATGTAACATTTTGGACTTCTGTTGTACTGTAAACTCCCTACCAGACTTATAACCTTGCTAACTTGATGTGAATATGAATATTGAATGCGAAATTTCATTAGCAGGGGTAATATAAATGCAGAAACCAATGAAAAGAAGGGCAGGCAAAAGGATCCATAAAACCTCTAAAGTGATAAACTGTTATACAGCCCTAACTAATTCTGTAGGGAAGAGTCCGTCTTAGGAACGTTTATTTTCGTAACAATTTATTACGTCAATAACACATAATATATTAATCAGCAACTTCCTAGAAGTTAAAATCTTGGCTTTTTTGTGTGATGTTTGTGGCCGGAGATGTGTATGGGATCCTGATGTTAGCGTACTTCGGGATTACTTTCTTAATTAGACATTGTCGATTGAAATAGATATTGGCACAACACTTCAGCACCTTAGTTCTTACGTTCTTCTTTATTTTCGCTTACGTCGTCACGAAATTTTGCCTTTCCATGAAATCACAAAATTGATTACCTTCACTACAACAGGTTGTTCTGGCTGAAAATTTGTTCCGATTTCGAAATTACGTCAAATGTTCCAAGAGTTCTGTATAAAAGGCTAAGTTTCTGTTTTTTAAATTTCTTGGCGAGGCTGGATACTTACAGATCTGACATGGCTCTTTTATTGTGAACAGTTAATGTAACGCCACTTCTCAGGGACCAGGTTGTTGTTGGTAGGTATGAGTATTGCCTATGTGTGTAGCTTGATGTCCACCTCCGACTGGTGGACCTCACGTGGCGCGAAATGGCGTGAAGGGAACGGAAGTTCGATTTTAATCGTACTTTAAAGGTAAGTTTTATATTAGCCAGTGACGGTAAGAATTTAAACAAAAAACCGTGACGCGTCGACATCAGGGGCTTTATTTTGTCCCAAGAAAGAGAAGCCAACTTTAAAGCAGCTTTTAAGTCTCACTTAGTAGCTGCCACCGTCTGACTTAAGCCTATAAAATTACGCAGCACGGCTGCAATTCTGTAATTATTATCAAGAGATAAGAAACCTAAAACACTCATTTAGAGGAAATGCTAATATTTACTACTAGCTCACACCCTGCAATTCATACTCAAGAATGCATGAAAGGGTCATCCATTTATGTCCTTCATTATCTATTAAAAAGGCATATAAATTTTCCAAACATGAATTACAGAAATTATGGTACCATACCTTATATGCCTTATGGTGCCATTTTTTTAGAAGAAATGTAAAAGTTCTATGGAAGTATGGCTGCATAAATATAAATAAAACTCGACGGGCAAATTTCAATGCATATTTTCACTATCGAATGTCACAAAAATTCTTGCAGTAGTTTCTGAAGTGAAACGCAGACAGGTAGGCACTTTCAAACCCCCCCCCTCTCCCCCCATATGAGGTATCAGTGAGCGTGAATTAAAAAGAAAAGAAGTAACAACAATAACCGAAGAGAGTGGGGGGGGGGAAATACCTCCATATAAGAAGCACTCTACAAGAATGTGTTTTCAGCACCTGGAATTGTGGGTCAGCAAGTGAAATGAATGGCGTTGAACGTGTATCGCTTACAGAACAAGGCCATACACTGCGGACAGTAAGCGGGAGCTTTTGGTGAAGGAAGCACGAACCAACGGACAATCCACAAAAGACACAGCATCCAAACTAAAAGGTGAGATGAAGATCATGAAAAAACAAGAAAACAAGAACGACGACATCAACAACAACAAGACTGTTTATCACAATGCACATAGCACCAAACCTCAGCCACTCTCTGAGATCAGGACAGAGAAGGTTACTGTCACCATCCTGCTAACATACTGTCATTTTCCTTTCTTCTTTGATGTTTTGTCAACTCTGTATTATAAACAGTCCACTTGAAAGAACTGTTAAGAATTATGAATTAAAAAACATGTTGAATGAACAGATCGTAACGAAGGATTGAGGTACTTCCCCCGGTATTCGCCTGGACTAATTCTTGCATTATATAACGATTTTATTTCAACTGCCGAAGTTACAGAGTCGCATTCGTTTCGTGAGACAGGGGAAAGGGGAAATAGTAGATTAAACAATCAGAATATGCCCGGCCGAATTTCGACCTGACCTTGTCCGTTATGTTAATGTTACATCAAACTGGTGTGCTATAAAATGCCAGGTCAATTCTTCGTCGATGGGGCTGGAGGAAGTGCTCCGTAAATTTGGTTTCTGACAATTAAGTAAGTGGACTGCTCTCTGTGTAGCTTCTGCCAGTACATATTAGAACACCTGACTGCTCCATTCACACTGCGTCAAACACAGACTGGGATTTGGCGTGTTTTGGTACAGTTAAGTGTTTTGTTTGTGTCTCCAACATTGGTTTCCTCAGAAAATTTAGAAAGTTAAAAAAAAAAAAGCCTTGGCCTCTCTGAAAAAAACATGGCGGCTGATGATGAGAATTAGTGTTGGAATGCGACTAACTAACGTAGTGTTGCATCTCAGTCCCGAATGAATGAGATTGGAAATGTGGGGGAAATCGAAATTACATTTCAAACCATGCTTATTAAAGAAATCTTGTTATGAATTTGTTACGCCAACAAAGATTTTCTCTTCCCGCTTCAAAACAATTACCACAGTACGCGTTTCGAAAATGGCATATCGTGGTGAGAGTCCGGCAGCTCATAACAAAATGGCACAACGGACGGAAACATCGGAGAAAGTGAACAAACACACAAACCTTTAAAGTTAAAAATTTTCACTTTCCAGTCAGACACAAAAGAAACCCAGGAAGAATATTATAACATCCTACGCAATCTAAGGCAACTGTTGAAAAATTCTAATTCTCTTCTTCCTGCAAAGGACCATAACAAATAGATTTTCTCCTAGTTTGACCTGTCAGGGAAATGTATTTCCTCGTGAATTTCCAGTGGAGCAATTATCAGGTGACAATACGTGTCTTTGTCACATGCAGCCGAAATAATTCAGAAAACTGCAAAGTCGTTTGTTGTAATGTCGGACGGTCTTTATCCAGACACAGTCGCTGTTTACCTCTTCCAAAGTAAAATTTCATATATTCGACAACAAATTGGTAAGATTAGATTGGATATAAAGTCATTACTTCGGCGATGGGGGACCTAGGCAATACAGACATGGGGCACCTAAACAGTACAGACAAGGAAGCAAACAAATATACGTATAACACAGCATTAAGGAGTGCGTCCGGATGTTTTGTGTCCTGGACTCTTCTGAGCTAATCACACTCCTTAACACACTGAGGTCATATTTTTCTCTTTTTTTCGCAGCAAGTACACGTCGTGTTACTACTACGATGAAGTACGTTGCGTTTCTTTTGAAAACAGACTTTTAACTACGTTGATTTTTTGTTGTTAAATTTATCGGTTATTATTTTTAAAAAGTTCAACCCGCATTTTTTGGTAATTATCTCGTAAAATGCATGATTTCCAGACAGCATGTGCTTTACAAAAAGAAATACGCGAAGGCTTATTTGGATTTCTGTACAAATTTTATTTAATTTTTGTTTATTTTTTAAACATTTTGTAAGGTTTTCCACCATCAGATCTCATAAAAGTGCATATACAACTGACAATACCATTTTTATTGAGTTCTCAACAAACACTGAGGTGTTATTTATTTCCTGCCGTCGAATAAAGGGAAAGGAATGAAAAGTAAAACCAACATTTAATTCACAGCAATTTGTCGCAACCCACACAATTCTTCAGCCTGAGATTTCCGCATTACTAGACAGCTAGTTTACAGACACACTTTCTGTCAAAATTTTGTGTCCACAAAAAAATTATTGTCCCTATATTTTCGTAAATACATAACATGCTTAATTGTTAGTCTGATGAGGATCAGTCAAGTTTTTTTTTCTGTCTCCTGTAAACATAGCGAAATGGCTTAAATTGTATACGCATTAATTAACACTTATGTTGTGAGACTGTAAATGGCGTGACATCAGCTTCAAAGTACGCTTTGTGGAGCTCTCTACCTTAATAAGTTCCGGAAATGATGTATTCAAAAGAGTCGCGGAGAGAAGGAACTTTGTCAGATTGGGGGTAAAAACTGATATTCGATATCTTGAAACTGATCGACCTAGAGGGCTCAAGCTACGTGACAATAAGATTCTTATTTTTATAACAGATTACACAGGATTAGTAAATGAAGAATGAAAGTTCGCTTTTCCTTGTTTTCTGTGCGGTTTGACGTGAGATCGCCCACAGTTAGTATGTGACTGAATAAACAGAGAAGAAACACGACAGGCTTCGGTCGGGATAATTGGCCTCCGGACCAGAATTAAAACATGAGATATCATCAATATGAAACAGGAGTGCCAACCAGTGCAATAATTATTTTGAACGCAGTGAAAGTAACAAAGCCTTCAGAAGGATTCCTCTTATAGCACATTAAGTATTCCGGACCTGCCAGCAGAGACGTGGATGCCATCAGATATTCTGTTGTCGTTTGTGTTTGTTTTTAAAAGGCGTTGTTTAATACAAGAACAAAAGTTTTACGTAAATACGTAATAGAATATCAGGCAAAGAAAGGAGGGAGAGGCCTGCATTCCTCGCCGGACAATAGCGACAATATAAGAAGAAAGTGCTAATCGTGAAGAAGGGCATATGTTGAGGAACGCCACGAAATAATAAAACATCTCTGCTTTATAAATAAAATATCAGACAAGACTTTGCAATGTTGAGTTGCCGAAAGTGAAACTAGCAGAAACTATAATTTCTTCTGATCATTGGTCTGGGCGTATGAGTGCTCTGGAATTTACTGACCTACGAACTGGAATTTCATCTCTCGTCCATCAATGTGTTGTTTTTACCAAATGTTTCAACATTCTGATCGCTGAGTTCTGCAGTAATACAGAGTCGAATTTCCCCTATTACTGAAAATCTAGTGTGTGAAAAATATCAAAGACGTTGGAAGACAAATTGGCAGAAATCATTTTCAGGAAGTAAAATGTATAACAGTTTTAAAGAATCAATTTTTATACAGGATAACCCGTTGTGTTTAAAGAGTTGCAGGATAAACAAACTAGTTGCCAGTTACCAGTTACCATAAAACACAACAATAATGGTTATCCTTATTTTAATGGCGACATGTTTCGGTCCTTGCGACCATCATCTGGTCATTTTACAGAAAATTAACTTAGGTCCATGCAGTGCAATCTTGTAGCATAGGATCCAGTAATACTTAGAGTTGTATAAAACACTCGTATGTATAAAACATTAAAAACTGGAATATATTAAGCTGTTTTATAGCTGTCTAGGATCCTAGACAGCTACTGAATTGGAATGCTACTTTCTAATAGCAAAAGAAACTGTACAATTATGCTCTTTAGAAAACATATTCGCTTTCTTTATCTCGGTAATTAACCAACTTGATGCACACAATTTTTGTTTTACAAGAATTTTGTGCATCAAGTTGGTTAATTACTGAGTTAAATATACTGAGATGAACAGTCAGCAAAACGTCAAAAAATGTTCGCTTTCGTTTATTATTCAATTAGAAGCCTGATAAGCGCCTCTTCTGGGGGTTTTTAAACTGAACGGGCAGGATGTACGCATCTCCCAAAACATGGGTCATGTTCGAGAAAACCTGAATCTTTAAGTTATAGGATGAACTAACTAGTTACCAGTTACCGTCAAAAATGCAACTAACTGATACAAAGTTTAATTAAACCAAAATTGCTAGCATATCGACAAACAAAGAGGAATCCCAGATGTCTGTTTTAGAGTTTACAGAGGCACCTGTCCAATACGCAAAAGTAAGAATAAAGTTGCGTCACTCAGTGTGCAGAATGCAAAATTTCAGAAAACTTGTTAACATTTCTGGTTACAGAAAAGTCTTCTTTGGTTACATTTTCCCCCTTCGCTTCTAATGCAACGCAAACCGTCCTTGTATAGGTCGCCTACAAAAAAAAAGCTGTTACGCTTTGATGTTGACAGGTTACACTTACCAAAGTTTCTCTGGCAGGTGGCGATACTTTTAGCAACCAGACTTCTGGTTACCTTGTTGAATTTTCCGTTCTTGTTCCAAACTACGCTGCAATTTTCAGTAACGTAAACCCAAAGTTAAAATATGACTTCTTGTCTGTTAGTGGAAAAAGTGACCCAGTTAATGCTGCGCTGAAATATACGTTGTAACAGAAGCCCCAATTTCTTTTAAAGAATCTAGAAGCCACCTCAAAAGTGGGGACACCAGGTGCGCGAGGTGCAGCGAGTTCCGTACCGAGGACCCACACATATTAGGCGCCACAACATAGAAATTACACAGTCTGGCGACCCAGGGCCAATTATTTGCGCATTCCTCTTTTAGAATAAATTATTTTACCATCAGAGGACTAAGAAAATTACTGTTAAAACTAAACAGCATAACCGACAGACGTAAAACGAAAAAACTCACCTTTGTTCTTGGACATCCAGATGCAGGATTCGATTACAGCACGCGCCTGATTTCACTGTCAGCCAGCACTATGCTTTCCTGGGAACAATGAGAGATGGTTAGTTCGTGTTTATAAAGAAAGTTGAAGACAAATAATCCGGGCAGTTTCTGAAAATATCTTCTTCTTAAACTAATAAATTTTAGTAAATAATTCAAAATACTGTTAGAAGCAGGCTTGTCTAATTATTTTAAAAACATGTCCATCTTGCAGAAGAACAGAACAGCCTGCAATACAAACTCTTGTGTGTGGGAACCTTACATACTACATTTGTGTTCCGCGAGGTTTGAGGTTCTCACAAGCGTTATTACTAAATATTCCTCACCTCCAGAACATTACGCAGTGTTGAATGGCAAAACGCAAGTGCCATCAATGGACTAATCGACCCTGAAGGTGAAGGAACGGTGATCTTTCGATTACCGGTAAATGTTGACCAGTCGACACAACACAACATCCCAAATACTTGATTTTACGTTTATCCTCCTTCATTCGTAAAGAATTTATCAAGAAAACCAAGAACTTCTGTCAATAAAATGTTTTCCTTTGAGAAGAGAAAATAACAGCGTACACGTCAGGAAGTAAAACTTGTATTGCTTTCTTACGTGATCAATTACGTTCTCAACAGTATATTTCCTTGAAGTAACTCAACTCTCAAATTTCCTTCTTCCCATATATTCCTTAATTAAGCGCCCATTTCCTTATTACCCCAAATGTATCTTGTCTTTGTAGAGTGAAGTGAAAACTAATTTTGCGCGTTGACTGATCGTCCTTACAACAATCCGAACTTGGTAAAGAGTGGAACAGAAACACATTTAGCGACGCAATTTCTTACCCATTTTCTTGTTCCGCCCCACTCAGTACTACATCCTATCTGCAGTTTTTATCGCTATTATGAAAATAATGTTTCACAACGGAAATGCCATCTTGTATTACGCAACGTTTTTTTAAAAACTGTGTGTGGTAAAGATGACCGCACGGTTTTTGGGTTTTCTCAGGAAAAACATAAAATAAAATAAAACAGGCTGGCAATTTTGTTTAAAATTATGGACTAGAAACCACAAGGGAAGAGACACGTGGAAGACATAAGCATATATTAAAGGGTAAGAATAACGTGCCGGAAAATAACTGCAAATTTTGAAAATAAAATAAAGTGATGCAGCCCACATCCAGTGACGGGTTTTTTGAATAAGTCAGTGAAAGTTTGAATATGGGTTATGCATGCAGGGGAAGTCGTGAGCAGGTCCGTACCTAACAATCTTCCATTAGATATTTAAATTTTTTTTCCTGTTTGTAAGACCTTCGGACATTTAGCACCGAACTGGTTCGGAACTGCAGTAACGTACCATCCAAACAAAACATAGAGCGTCAGAACGAGTGTAAAAGTCAAATTTAACATAAGACACGTCCTACAGAAAATACGAAGTCTACCACCTACAAGTCCCTCAAGCAATGGAGAAATGCTCCGCATTTTGTGGTATCCGAACATATACAAAACCCCGCCAGTGGCACCCATCCTGAGCCTGATAAATCAAGCCCACACCCTCCCACCTTATTGTTTTAAGATCCATTGAAATATTATCCTCCGATCTAGGCCTATGTCTTTCAAGTGGTCTTTGTCCTTCATGTTATCAACACACACAATCTCTACGCATTCACTTCGCTCCGCGATTTGATAATACTAATAATTGTTGGGGAGAATCACTACAAATCTTGACGCTCTCATCACACAGTTGTCTCCAACCTCCAGTTATGTCCTTCATCTTATCTCCAAACATAGATGGAGTCAGATTTAACCTGACTGTTTCATCGTGTGCAGCGACTGAAATGGTAGGCAGCGGCCTTAACTTTTAAGTCAACCTTACGGCACTTGACACAGAGACTGTTTTTGATGTCACAGTACAAAACCCCGCATATGAGGGAGCAAGTTGCAATAAAAAAAAGCGATGAAAGAAATTATGCTGTGCGGCCATTGTAACGGTAAAACCAGCTAACGACTCACACGCCCTATTGCCTCTTCCTTACAGAAAGAAAAGCACGCACGCATTCTGGTGTCTCTATGTTCCGACAGTTACAGAGAGAAGTGCAAATCATTTGTGGTTTCCATGTTGTGTGATAAATTCGTTCCGCTAGACTTGCATTGACAACCACTAATCTGCTTTGACAATCGACCGGTCTGTCCTCTGTGAGGTGTGATCGAAAGAATGTCCGAAATGAATGCTTCTCTTTATCCGTTTTCTGGTTATTCTATAATTTTCACTTTAAAGCAGGTCCATGTCGAATGATTCTGCATTTTTCGAGGTATCTACGGAAATCCTGGACATGACGTCATTACAAATCTTTAGTTCGTTACTAGATTGAGTTCTGGGAATTAACAGTCACATAGCGCTGGATCTGGTGAACACGGAGCCTGGGAACAAACCTAATGTCCGTCCTGGCTACCTTAACCGATAATTTACACACAACCAGAGCACAGAGGTCATTGCCATGTTGGTGAAACGAATTTTTAGTGTGCCATTTTCAAGACTTTTCACTGAATGGATTTCCATACACGTCACAGAAATGTCATTAACACTTTGCTCTGCGAGACGAATTCGATTCGTAGACTTTCAATAAAGTATAAAAGCAATTCTCGAAACTTCCAGCGCCTTCAGCGAAAGCCATTCCACATTTGAACCAAACCACTGGAATACGTGTTCTGTGATTACTGTTTTAGCTCCAAAGGCAAGCTTTAAGATGAAGCACTTTTTCTAAATATTTTTGTGTAAGTTGGCAGAGAACTTGATGCACACACTTGCTATACTTTAAGGCCTATAAAAGAGAAGAAGTTGAAAAATATAGACATGTCTTAACCATCACGGCAGTTCTCTCCTGACGAATCCTAGCAGCAGCAAGACAATCGACGTAGCTCTAAATATTCGACGAATCCTAGCAGCAGCAAGACAATCGACGTAGCTCCAAATATTCGACGAATCCTAGCAGCAGCAAGACAATCGACGTAGCTCTAAATATTCGACGAATCCTAGCAGCAGCAAGACAATCGACGTATCTCCAAATATTCGACGAATCCTAGCAGCAGCAAGACAATCGACGTATCTCCAAATATTCGACGAATCCTAGCAGCAGCAAGACAATCGACG
>Ga0136643_10009816_pt1 | contig 14101 bp, 2 predicted proteins | sample TergutLab28metaG_FD_96883 | JGI IMG/M metagenome (GOLD analysis project Ga0136643, IMG submission 96883) | Labiotermes labralis P1 segment gut microbial communities from Petit-Saut dam, French Guiana - Lab288 P1 (version 3) (version 3) | ecosystem: Host-associated > Arthropoda: Insects >... | reverse complement strand
TTTTGTGTGTGTGTGTGTGTGTTTTGTGTGTGTGTGTGTGTGTTTTGTGTGTGTGTGTGTGTGTTTTGTGTGTGTGTGTGTGTTTTGTGTGTTTGTGTGTGTTTTGTGTGTTTTGTGTGTGTTTTTTGTGTTTTGTGTGTGTTTGTGTTTGTGTGTGTGTTGATAAATTTTGTGAAGTTGTATAGTGTTGAGATAAACAAATGAGATGGGGAGTAAACTTTTTGCTAATTAGTGAACACATTAATTCATCACTCTTATCACTCAAATCCCTTACACTCTGGTCAAGGATGATTTTGTCCATATAAAATATTCAGTGGTGTTGGTAGGATTCTTTCTCCTTATAGGTCAATGGTTTGAATCTTGATTTGTAGGTTGAACATGATTCAAGTTGATATTACTCCTTTCTTCAATGATGTATGATGATTCATAGATTATTGATGTTTGCATGACAACCACTTTTTTTTATGAAAACTCACTTTCATCTGGCCATGTTTAAGTGTCTGGGAGTTTTGTCCTACTTAGTTAAAAAAAAAAAGCACTTATCAGCTTTACAACAATGTTGGAGGACCATGATTTTCCAGAGTTCATATGTAAGTTATGTCTCATAAAAGATTTCTGCTCATATTCATATTGATTAACTGAACGTGCTGAAATTATTTAATTACCTTATGAAGCTTTCTACTGAATATAATTACTTCTTCGTTAACACATAAGTTTTCCTCAAGTCATGGTGGTGTGGTGCATCAAGAATAAAGACATTAGTACTATTAGTCTTCATTTCAAATTGTTTAAAACACCTTAGTCCTACATTGGTCTCAGTTCTGCTGATATCCCTAGTTTCTCCACAAACTATGATCACATTGTTTTTCAAAAGATTATCAATCTTGAAGTGCGAAGGAGGGATAATAGCATCTAAATTTGCATTAGGATTGATCAGACTCATCACATTGTAGGCACTATCAAGACTGTAGTAGATTTCAGACAATCCTTCAACATGACTGTCTCCTAGTATGACGATTTTGTACTTCTTCTTGAAGGGTACTGCACATTTATTTGATGCAATTTGTCTTCTGTTGATATCACTATTGATGGTTACTAACGGTTTTTTGAGGTTAGATAACGGAGCAAATCTATTAGAGGTTGTAGTAAGTGGATTAATATGTTGAGTTAATGAATTCATGGGTTTGGAGGAGATTCTAGTTCGGTTATTTGCTATAGTATTCCATTTATGGTTAAAAATATCACAATCATGCAAATCACTCAACTTACCTGTTTTCATTGGTTTGGTATTTGCATCTTCTTGAAGAAGTTTGATGATTAAATCTGCTGATTCAAGTTCCATTGTTAAATTGTGAATATGGCTCTTCAACGCAATACAGTTTTCACAATGGGTAGCTACAACACCATTTATGTTACATAGATGCACCCTCCATTTTTATGGCATGTTTGCTGAAGTTTTGGTTCCAAGAAATGATCCAGATTTTTAAACCATAAAATATTTTATGGAATGAATTTAACCCTTTAAACGCAAATTTAAATCCCATCTGCCATTTGCTGGCATTATTAGTAGCTTACCCTATTCTCCACGTTAGCAGGATAAGGGTTAATGGCCCTATACAACAGTGTATCTCTACACCTACCATGAATAGGTATAAGAGGTCAGGCCAAGTGGCAGTAGTTTAGCGTGATTTCAGGCTTTCGCCGCGAAGTAGATGAGAACTGGGCTTCTCACGGTTATTAAACAGTGGGTAGTGGTAATTCTTTACCGACGTTTCGGGACAACCTATGTGTCCCATCTTCTATTTTATCCTGGCAGCTGGGCAGATATATACCTACGTTGAACGTGGCTTGACCCAGGTTTCCCGAAGCACTGAAAGGAGACCGGGACCGACAGCCTTTGTTGAGGCTACTTGTCAAAAGTTGGCCATGTGGACATATTGAATTGTACCCAGCTGGCACTTTTCGACTACCTGACTGAAGCTTTTTCCATGACTTTTTCCTCAGTTGTAAAGCGAATGCCAGGGTATAACACGCACAGATGGGAGACAGCCTGCACTCCCCTCCCGCATGGCGGTTGGACCTACCTGTCTGATTTTCGCCATTAGTCTAACCTGAAACATGCATCTGGGTGCAAATCCCAGACAGCCTTTCGTCCAAAGTTATGCCCCCCGTAAAGACCTATTGCCTCTTGAGCAATGGTCCTCAGTTTGTCCACGCCGTGTTCTTAAACTGTGATGAGAAACTCATTAGCATAAGCGTAATCCCAGTTACAGATTAAGACGTCTCTTCTTTTCGAATTCTTGACCCTTGAAGATGAGACCGAGAGGTTGTCCTGAAACGTCGGTAAGGAATTGCCACTATTCACTGCATAATAATGTCTATCATTATTTTCCCATTGCATAATTCAATGGTCATAAGTAAATGTGAATCTACTTGCTGTATTCATTCTGTAGCTAAAATATTTGTCAGTGTTATTACAGCAACTTAAAACCTACACATGGCCCTGTAGCTTCAAAAAATTTTCTAAAATAATACAATTCTGATGACATAAAATGAGTCCAATAACTACATAAGACTTGAAATATAATAGATCAAATGTAAAGATATGCTATCCTGAGATGTAGTGTGGTTTAGTCCAGTAGATAATGCACCAGTGTTTTGGAGTAATCTAAAAGTCACATCACAGAATTCCATAATCTAATGAACTAATAAATTAATCATGTTAGACACACAATTTTATGGCCACTGAGACATACAACTATACATGAAAATTAGTGAGCTACTGAATACTTCACAATCACACATTCCATGATTAAGTGTCTGAAAATGAATGGGATATTCAACTCTAAAAAGAGGGAGTATTTTATCAATGACCCTGTGTGACTAAAGTCTCTGATAACAAATGTTCAACACTCTTCTTACAGAACTCAACACTGGACACAATCGTGAATAAATTTAGTTCATACTTCCACAACTCATATAAGACATCCTTCATATCAGTCACCCATCTCCTTTTTGGTCTCATAAGTGAAGGTTTAATAGACATCTCTCTACCAAAGTATATGTTGCTTCAGCAAGAGCTACATATCCAGTACATTACAGGGTATGTACATACACACAATAAGATAAAATATACATTAAAATGTGCACACCAATATTATTTTTTTATTTTGTTTATATAAACAACACTGTAAAATCTTGAAGAATAGTTCACAATGTGTACCTCATTGCTAAACTGCTTCTCTTTTTATTCATAGAAAAAAAAGCAGTTACTGGTATAACTCTATTATTTATATGTTCTAGTTTTCATTTAATATGTCTGAATTTTTATTTTGTGTTCACTTTTATAAGCATCTTGACTTAAACATCTACTGAACTTACTTATCCAATACGTTACAGTAATTTCTTTCTTTCACTTTCTTTCTGACATAATCCTACATTAACAGTTCTTCTGGTTAACTGTACTTTATTTAAACTGTAGGACATTTTGAGTTGGGGGGGGGGGCAGCAGGTGAGCCGACAACACAGAACAGAAAAATGCAAGTATATGGAATACCATGAGTCAACAGAAACTGAAGTTCTGTGTTACAGTGGCCCACAATAATGAGCACAGTGATGTTAATATTCAATTCAGTTAGTCAAAACAGTTAATTCAGAGTTATGTATTAAGCAATGTACTTATGTCGACCTCATACACAAAGAAATGTTTACAAGTCCCACTTTCTTCTACAGTTTTACTGATGTAAATTTGTGATATAAACATATAACAAGGTCAGAACAAGTACCTCAACAGACCATGTTGTCATGGAAAATAAATATTATACACCAGTTACACATTAAGAGAAGAGAAAATTGAGCATCTCAGCAAATTTTAGAACAAAAAATCATATTCATTCACAGTCTATACAGTCATAAAATGCTGAAATTTTAGATTTTCACAGGTTATGTTCGAACAAAGACAACATTGTAAGGATTAGCTGGCTTCAGTGGACACTGATTCGTTCTCTGCATCATCTTTGGTTCCAGAAGGAAGAGTATATGCTGAGTCTTTAGAGGAAGCTGGATCAGATTCTGGTTTCTTGACTTGATTTGAGGGTAGGCCTCCATACAGATTAAACAATCCAGGATATGTGAATGGAGCCGTAAATACGAATGTGGCAGGTGACGCCGATGAATAGGTGTAAGGCCAAAGGTTATGGTAATATGTAATGGCATTATAATATGCTACTGGGAGGGAAAAGGGTGTGATTACAGGTGTGATGCTGGATGTGGCATTCTTTTCACCTTCTGGGCTCTTATCACTTTCGTTCTCAGGACTAGTTACTGTCTCTGTCTTGTTTGGCTTAGATACAGAGTCATCAACAGTGATGTAAGGACTGGTCACAACCACTGCTGGAACTGCAGGAGCTAATCCAATTGGCTGCAGCAAAGGAGCAGAAACCTGAATGGCTTCACTAGGAACCAACTTCTCGTTGCTAGTAATGAGAGCGTTGTACACTTTTGGTACTCGGAGCAGGCCTGCTGTTGCGACACCTGCCAGCAACGTTACCATGACACATGCCAGGATCATTGACAGCTGCATGTAAAAGCGTTTCTTATTAGTCTGTTGATTATCTGATTATTTTACAGTGCTGAATAAACTAAAATTAATGATGTATGGTAGATGGGATGTAAAGTAGTATTTGGAAGGGAGGTAAGAGACAGAGATCATGGGTAATGGTATTATCAGGAATGTTGTTTTACAACACTGAATTATTACATAGCACTGAATGTTATATAGGATAATGGTTATCAATTATGTAAACAGGAAAGGGTGTAACAGAACAATGTCTGGACCACTGTTATCATCAGGTGTTTAGTTTGTGTATAATGGTGGACGATTTTGATTAACAAAATTAAGTTAATGTGGGAATAAGTAGTACTTTAGTAGTTTATGGCGTTAAACTGACGTGGTGCCACACGAAATACAATGGACGCCAACTTTTCAAAATTTCAAGGGGGTTGCCCAAGTTTCCACCACAAATTCTCCCACATAAAATTTTCTTTCAATGCCACATTTTCTTCGCAAAAATTTAAATTCCACTGGATTATTTTGTTGGAAACAAACACCCTATTTGGAAATTAAGGAATAAATCATACTAGCATTAATAAATTGGGACGATACTGAAGTGGATTTTTTTTAGGTATTCCCTGTACGTAGCTATCAACCGAGAAACACGCGTGACTACAGACTTCCGCCGCGAAGGAGATGAGATCTGCACTCCTCTAGGTTATTACGCAGCGTATAGTAGCAATTCCTTACCGACGTACTTGGGCAACCTATCGGTCCCATTTCAGGGGTCAATAATTTCAAGAAGCCTCTTGAAGATGGGACCGATAGGTTTTTCCGAAACGTCAGTAAGTAATTGCCACTATACGCTGCGTAATAACCCAGAAGAGCGCGGATCTCACCTGAGAAATAGTTGAAAAGTTTCAATGAAGATAGGGGAATGTCAGGGGGTACTAATACCACTCAAAATACTTCGTTAAGTGCCTCAGCGCCAGGGGACAAACGCAGTCGGCAACCATGATGCATACAATCACGTGATTAACAGAGTAAAATTCCCATTGGAGGAGCTCAGAAACACTGCAATGAAATGCAGGATATCTGGTTTCCCGGCCAATGTGCAACTCTGGGAATTAAGAAATAGAACAGGTTCTCAGTACGCGACATTTGGTGCTAACATTCAGAGGCAAAAAGTGGTCGTAGCCTCTTAGTTAGAGCACCCTTACTTTCTTGGAGTGGACAGTGGAATTTCAAGAAGTACAGCGGTGTCTCAACCGTGTTTCGAAACACACACCTTCGAAAGAAGACGTAGCCGGTTCACCACTTCAGCACTCTATATGTGGACATTGTCACTCTGGGCGTTCTTGGGTCAGTTGAAAAGTATAAAAGAGTCCTGATATATTTTTTTTAGTTAGTCTACAGAATTTAAATTTTCATATCCCTTGGAATACAACCGTGGCCCTCGGAGGTTCGCGACCCGCATGTTGAGAGCCATTGATCTGACTAATCAACTGTTTATTTGCAGCGTCGTCTCGTAACTCGAGAACTGCTTAATTCCTTGTCATAACGGCTTATATTGGAGGCCCCAGCACAGATTTATCGAAGACCGTGTCTTTCGATGTCCCTGCGTATGTTTGTCTGTCTTTCCGCCTGTCTGTCTGTATGTCTGTGTGACTGTCTGTCTGTCCGTTTGTCTGTCTGTCTGTCTCTCTATACCCAGTATCAACGCCCAGCCGCGGGAAGTTTTTTTTTTAAATTCGATACGTCTAAGGCACTGAATACATTACAGCAAAATTCAGATTCTCAGGCTTTGTGTGTGTGTGTGTGTGCGTGTGTGTGCGTGCGTGTGTGTGTGTGTGTGTGTGCGCGCGCGTGTTCCACAACAGCCCTAATCAGGCTTAAGCTGCCTCATTGTTGAGGTTTCCACACCACACACAATTATACATACACACACGCGCACGCACGCGGGCGCGCGCGCGGTAGGGCTCCTCTGAACGAGCGATCAGACCGTCGCAGAGGCTGTACAACACACAACAGACCAAAGAGACGAACATCCATTCCCTCAGCGGGATTCGAACCAGCGATCCCAGGGATGAAGAGACTGCAGACTTACACCTTCGACTGCACAGCCACCGAGATCGGCCGAGTCTTTCCTTAAAGCCACAAATTTAACTGTTTCGTGTGTATTTTATAAACAAATGGCACTTAAAGGTAAGCAAATAAGCCGCCGCGAATTCCACCCGCAATTTTGTGCAGTACCGCATTACAGAGCGGTGGGCGCAGTTAATTCAGGCACTGTGCTGCAAGCTGGTAGATCGCGGGTTCGGTTCCAAATGGTGTCACTGGAATTTTTCATTGACATAATCCTTCCGGCCGCACTGTGGCCCTGGGGTCGACACAGCCTCTAACAGAAATGAGTGCCAGCAATATATCCTGGGCGGCAAAGGCGGCCGGTGCTTAGGACTGACAACCTTAACACCTTCATGAGCCGACTGTCTTGAAATCTGGAAGCCTCAACCTCCTGGAACCCTCATGACCTGCCCAGGCCTGTGCAGGGATTGCTTTACATGTACTGCATTGCAGAGTACATCCTTTCCAATCCGGTTACTTTTACACGGAGCTTATTACGTAATACAACCTTATTCATTCACCTTTATACCCGTTACTGCTGTTGTCTATGTTTCATTCTTTCAAGTGCCACTCCCTTTGTGTTGTCGGAATAACACGCCTGCAGGATCAGGGCATTCACTAAACGGGTACAGCAGTAACAGTTGTTTGATGTTACGCCTGTTTTATTTGAATCAGAACAACGGAGCTAGGCCACCGGGATTTAACAGTATGAAGGTGGAATACATCGTGATAATGCTGACAGTATAGCAGTGTTTTTTCCTTGTTCTGCTTTTTCACTGTCGACCTATAAACACCTAACACGACAAACACCTTCATATCACCCGCTAGACGAGACATAACTCACGTAAAATGGTGAATTGGGAACATTTTGTTATTCTTGTATCCAGGTGTATCTCTGTACTACAAACTTCAAAGCAATAAACATTTTCCAAAAAAAAAATGCTGACATTGTCATTTCAACTACAAATGGGAGTTCCAGAGGGCAGAATGGAAATCCTGGCGGTAGAAGAGGAAAAGTTAAAGCTTACCCTCTGCTTAATTAAACAAAACACCATAAGGGCGTATTGAGGAGTGGAGCTTGAACACCACCCATTCTTACTATCAGCATGAGTTGAAGAAGTATATATACACTTACGCATGTATGCAAGTGTGTATTAAATTTAGTGCTGAATACAGATTTCATGGAACTGTTCAGAGATTAAAAAGCCTTGTTGCCATGGTACGCGAGTCCCTCCAAGTTCTCCAGTTGTTACATTATTTACTCTGTTTTGCTACACTTTACTTAGTCTAAGCACTGTCTTAAATTTCTTAGTTGTGTTTTATTTATACAGTTTGTCATTTTAGGCGCGTTACAAAAATTTCCAAAAGCGACTACTAGATTTCGTCATGCCTGTCTGCCCTCCCGCACGTCTGCTTGTCCGCATGGAACAACTCGGCTCTCACTGGACATATTTTCATGAGGAGTTTTCGAAAATCTGTCGAGAAAATTCAAGTTACATTAACATCTGACAAGAATAACCAGTACTTTACACGGAAACCTTCAACAGTGATGATAATAGCTGGCTGAATTCTTCTTAGAACTAGAAACACTTCAGACAAAAGTAATAGCGAAAATCAAAACACACATTGTATGTTCAGTAATTTTTTCCGAAAATCGTGCTTTTTTAATGTGATGTGGAAAAATACGGTTAGAGCCGGACAGGCCACAAATAGCAATATAATACGGTGCGTATGCGGTGCATGCTGGAAAACTTAAGGTTACACACACAGCCTATGTAATACTCATTCTTTTCCACGACAACAGTATTTACGCGAACGCATCTCAACATTACGTTACACGAACGTTGACCTGGAAGTGTTTATCGTGAAGGAAAGAAATTTCCAGGTTCATCTCATTCATCTTCCCTCCTTCCCCGACTCCTAGCTTTAAATTATGTGTCCATAATAGGACTGCAGCTTCTACTTATACCAGTGCGTGCATATTCTGGAAACCTTTGTTTGAATCTAGTTGCTGGGCTGGCTTAAATCTTCAATTTGTTGTTTGGTTCATCAAAGAAAGTTAATTATGATCATGGCGAAATTAAGAACAGTTTAAATTCCAGGACTTCTTACTAGTATTTGGTTAAAAAACATTTTTTCTACCCTTCTAATTAAATATACAAATTAAAACATTCAGAAAAGTATAATTCAGCCTCTTATACTGTACTGATGTTAAAGCTGCTCTCTCCCAGGGGGAAGGACATAGTTTGGTGTAATTATAAAAGTGTACTGAGCAAAACAATTAATGTAAAAGGAAGTACCACATTATTTGAAGAAAATTACATAATACGAAGCTTTATAACTTGTACTCTTTACTATATATCACTAGGGTGATAATACGGAATATGATAAGTAAGGCATGTAGTATAAATTAGAAATGAGTGACGTGTAGGTATTTTACTTGTATAACCTGCAGGGATATCACTACTGTGACCCATCGCGTACAAGAAGAAAAATATTAACACTTTAACTCTTGATAATAATATTCGACATTCCTAGCTCCAGTGGAACCGAAAAACAGAAATAAAATTTGAAGGCTGCCATTTTTTTAGTACGCTTACGCTCTACAAAAAACTTTACCTCAACAAAAGCCGAGCGTTTTCTGTAAGGTCTGTTATCATACAGCTTCTTACCAGCGTCAAGCTAGTTTCGCACTTCTCTCGCAGTTTTGCTTCTAACATATTATTATTATTATTATTATTACTAATTACCGGAAATTTAAGAACAATATATGACACACGTGCCCTATAGTGATATAACGTTCAAACGTTTCGTGAAAACTGGCCAGTTGTTTCAGCAATTTAAACGTATGACATACAAGCCCTCAAACCACCCTTTATTTCCTTCTTAGGGAGAGAGTGGGCTAAAAATAGATCACGGGGGATACGGATTGGATTCATTTGGCTCAGCATACAAATCAATGGTCGGCTACTGCGAATGCGTTGATGAACATGTGTTTCATAAAATAAGGGGAAAACATGAACACCTGAACGACTAATGGTTTCTCCATGCAGCGCTCACAGGAACACACCAAAATAATTTCTTTAAACTATAATACAGTCGCTTCCGTTGCAATTCGTGGTTTTTAATCATCCCGTTGACTCCATATAAAAGCGTTTGCATAGCGTTATTGGCGCCGGCGCACGCACGCACACAGACCCCCTGTGTGTGATGTAAACATCACGAACAATTTATCAGTATCCTAACAATCTGTTTGAACTGAATAGTGTCCGTACAGATAAAGGAAGCCACTATAAAAACAGACACGCTACTAAGCCTAAACCTCTCCTTTCTCTCGTTTCGGACCTTCTTTGACTCCTAATCGTAAATCTTAATCATTGTCTTTCATGAAACGTATCGCTACTGTACACACAATGCTGTAAACTCACCTCAGCTATGCAACTGAAACAGGTAAAAAAGGCATTTAATAAATTTATAAAAACCTTGTTTGTGGATTCGAATGAAACTAATATTGTTAAAGAGATCCTAATATTGGAAATAGATATATGTTTATTTTCATGCAGTTTCCCCTGAAACAGTTCGTCTGTACCCGTGAAGTTCAAGAGCATGAATTTTGAAAAGACAGAATGCACACAAAACAGTCGATTTTTTTTTTCTTAATTTACGTTCAAGTAATATTTTAACACGAACATATCCGCCAGATTTCCTGGCGAACACCTTTGCTTGTTTCAGATGTCCGGAACAGCCATGAGCAGTAGCAGCCATCGTCTGCTCGCCGCTGCTCCAGATCGCGAACGTGCTGCGTAGTGTAAACTTGCAGTATAGAGCAAATTGTAGCTTACCTTCATCTTTCGTCAGACTTCCTCACTCCTCTCCTGGCCTATCACTGTGGAAACCGAACGCTAATGGCGTACGCAAAACCTGTGCGGTGCTTTATATACATTGCCAAGCCTGCCTCTCCGTGCCACACATCGTAGGACATTTACGTTTACTGGGCTTGCCACTACAGTGGCTGCAACCTCAGCACTTGCTCCCCTTCACTGATATTGCGACGTCATGTCTGTTGGGCGCCCAACGACAGCAACCCAACTGTCGCCCCTCCAACCACAAAGGGAACCTCCGTCTATCCTAACCTTGATTCTACCACAGAAAGTTACCTGCAAGGAGTTTATCTTGTTCGATCTTTGGTTATGCTCTGATTCCATTAGTTGTCTGCGTCGTGTAGTTCGTCTGATATCAAAGTCTGGTCATGAGTTATGCCCATATTTCACTTGTCTTAAATCTGTGGTACTAAAGACATTCGTGTTAACTCCTGCCTTTCGGGGCACCGCTTACGGATAATACGGAGTCTCTAAGGAAGTGCCAACAGTGCTTTCACATTGTTTAACATTTGGATATATTCCGACTCCACACATGACTGTATATCCGGCCAGTCTCTAACAGACCTATATAGATACTTGGACAGAGTTAAATATAAATGGTTTAACCACATAAAATATTTTAAAAAATCATACTATCAAATGGCAAAGGGCTAACACCGTGACAAACCGGTGTAAATAGGTAGGCAACTGTAAGCATTGCCAGGAACTGACGCCTGTTGTTGTTGTTGTTGTTGTCGTTGTTGTTGTTGTTGTTGTTGTTGTTGTTGTTGTTGTTAGACGGGGCCAGGGTAGCGTAGAAGGTACAGCGACTCGCTACGCGTTGGACCGTCCGGGGTTCGAACCCAGGTGGGGGTGACATCTTCTGTACCCGACCGAACTGACTCTGCGGCCAACACAGCCTCCTGAATAATGGGTAACGGGTCACTTTCCTGCGAGTAATGCGGCCGGGGGCGTGGCATTAGCCACCTATCTTCATGTACAGCCGACGTTTAATAGAGAGTGTAACTGTACATCTACTCCCCATCTTGGCCCTCATGGCCTACCACAGGGCGAAATTCGAACTTTATATCATTATTATTATTATTACTATTATTATTGATTATTGATTTAATCACACTTCTCGGCATCTATCTGCTAAGAAACCTTCCTCCAACCCAGAATGTCGGTGGGTTTAAGCTTAGTCAGGGAAATGAAATTTATTCTATTCTTTATTCTTTTTCTTCTTTGCAGAACGTGGTGATGGGAATCGCTTTTGTTCCCCCCTTCAACTCCTTGCGCGTCATGCGGTATGGCTCGAAGACCTTTTAGAATTGTCGAACAATTCTGACGCTCGTATATATTGAAGGGTCGAGTGATAAACTTTTATTCTTGAAGCAACCCCGCGAATTTGTGAAACCGCGAAAAGCGAGGGATGAGTGTATTTTTCAACAGCGTTTATTCTCTGAATTCACTCAGTTGCTTCTTGTCTTTTGGTGCAGCAGTATGGATAGATATTGAAGTGCTCTAATGTGGTTAAATCAATATTCTGTCTCCTACTCTGACGGTAATGCAGATAGCAATGACACTCTCCAGTGACTGAATCCTTAAAACATCCTTATCGGTACATGGTAAAGTTTTCTGTGCGTACGTCATGAAGATTTAAAGGCGAGTGGAGGTATAGATACACTCATTCTTAACTTCTGCACTAGAAGGACGACAGTGGGACGGCTACATGCCCCTCCGCTTTCGCTAGAGGAAAGAGCCTCCGGGGTCCATCGAATAGGAGGCTCGGTGGTCGCCACGGCCGATGTGGAGGTTTTGGAGAAGAGAGAAAACTCTTTACCTCTCTAGAATCGAACCAAAATTCCTCAGTTGTCCAGCCCGAAGCCCAATAACTACAACGACTACACCATTCTGGCTCCAGTCTCGTCAGTAACGTGGTTAGTAATAGACTGACGTTAGGGTAAATTTTGTAACGAAAATCGACCCAATATTTTTCAAATTTTGGCACATCTACCAAACTACACAGCGTCACATCCCAGATACCCATCAGTCTGATGTGCGTGTTCGATGAGTTCCAAAGAAAAACGATGGTATTATGCAACAAGTTGTGAAATTGTATCTTCTATGGCACGGCAGTAAAAATTTTGCAATCAAGATATATATATCAAGACACACGAAAGTAAAATTATATTTTAGAATAATTCAAATTATAGTGCTATAAGTGGCGGACGCTTGTGAGTGCGGTAATGAACCTTTGGGTTCCGTGGAATGCGGGGAATTTCTTGACTAGCTGCAAACCAGTTAGCTTCTCAACGACTCTGCACCATGGAGTAAGTGAGTAAGTGCTATACAGTTGTGAAACGAAGGCAGTGACAGAAAATGAAATCATCCTTAAGACATGGGAGCGGAAAATACAAAAAAAAAAAGATATATGGCCCAATAAAGATCAAAATGGCTGGAGAATCCGAACTAATGACGAATTGTCGGATGTGTAGAAAACTAGATATTGTAACAACAATGAAAATAAGAAGATAAGAATGGGATGGTCATCTGGAAAGAATGGCTGATGATAGGACCGTAAAGAAAGTATTTCTGGTGAGATCAGATGGAAGAAAAAAACAGGAAGACCAAAATTAAGGTTGTTAGACTGTAATGAGAACGATCCGGAAACGAAGCGTGTCAAGGGATGGAAAAAGAAGAAAACAGAAGACAGATCCGAATGGGCTCTAGGAGGCACTGATTAGACTATAAGGACCGTATGCCAGAGAAGAAGAAGAAGAAAATGATAGGGCAGTTACTTGTCACTAATTATACTTAATAATGCGTACCGAGTTCATTTATTCTTCCAAACTTGTGTCAAATTTCAGCCCACCTTATTTTCTGTAAAGGAAAAAAAAATAGGCTTTTTACAAAGCCATAATGTCGGTGTGACTTTGGTAACACATGGACGTTTGCCAGGATGTCAAGAAATTTTGTATGAACATGATGCCACTGGAGGACAACCTGACGCATTACTTTTTCATTTCCCTAAGGTCAAAATTAACAACATGGCGGAGGCGTGAAATTTTAAGGCTGGAGCAACACTAGCGTTCCTTACTTTCCGCCCTAAAATGAAGTATGCAGCTTTTGTTAAGGTAATGGCTATGCTTAGAAATGTAAAATACCCTATTGATATGGTGACCGAGCTAATGTTTTCGTTGAGTTTTGGTTTGTTGGAGACAAATAACCAAAATTTGAGCTGAGATTTGAAATTTAGTAGGGAAATAGTTAAGCTATAACTACACTATGCATATATATATATATATATATATATATATATATTTATTTATTTATACCGCAAGAGTTGCCAATGCAATAAATGTGAATTACTAAAAGTTAGCAATTAAAAACGTGGCAACAATGCCAAACTTTAGGGGGAACTTGACAGATATAAGACATATAAACTAAACTCCGTGGCCTTAGTCCGCACGCGAACTATACCGACAGAGCGGCCGCCGCCAGTCGGCGAAGTTAGTGCCAACTTTTGCGGATAGAGGGGTGTCACGTGGTCAGCGCAACGGGT